>Ga0187812_1000003_pt1 | contig 128210 bp, 209 predicted proteins | sample NC_S_2_FD_130582 | JGI IMG/M metagenome (GOLD analysis project Ga0187812, IMG submission 130582) | Wetland sediment microbial communities from Neuse River Estuary, North Carolina, USA - ASW-S_2 | ecosystem: Environmental > Aquatic > Freshwater > Wetlands > Sediment | place: USA: North Carolina...
TCACGGCTGAACAGATGGAAGCCGAAGGCCAGCGTCCCGACGCAGCTGAGGTCATGCGCCGCGCTGCGCCACCGCCGGTACTGACCCCCGTCACCGCCGACGCCATCCTCGCCGAAGCCCGCAGCGCGAACCTCCTCACCTTCGAGGGGGACACCCAGCCCAGGGCCGAGGAGCACCTTCTCGACCTCGCCGCCCGCGTGGCTAATGCCCTCACCAGGAACCCTGCCAGCGGACCCATCCCCACGGGGGCGGAAGTCTTCGGCAGCGACACGCCCCAGGCCGAGTTCGAGGGACGGCGCTGGGACAATCTCGTCCAACTGGGGAAAGAGCAGCCGCACCTCGCGCCGGAAGGCTTCGACCGGGGCCAGCTGCTCCAGGCGGCAGTGCTGGCTAGGCTCCACGACGACGAGCACCGGGCCGGCCGCGGCGCCGCAGCGGCAGGCAGGTAACGCGCACCGGGCAGCGGCCGTTTCCAAGTGGGTAACGACTAGCCGCCCGCGTGCACGGATGTGTTGCAGGAAACGTCTTAACTGAATCAGCTACACGGAGCGCTCTGGTGAGGCTGGGGGGCCTCGCCGGGTGCCACGATGAGCGGGGACGCTCATGCGCTACGCGGCTGCGTATGACAGCCGCCGGGAGGGACGATGAACGGAGAGGCCACCGCGCCGCAGCCGGTCATAACGGCGGCGACGGGAGAGGACCACCTGGCGTACCTGTGCGAGCAGGTGCTGTCGGCGCTGGAGGAGACGCGCAGGCTCCAGCGGATGGCCATAGCCGCGCACCCGGACGTCACCGCCCTGATGGCCAACCTCAACCGGGTGACCGACCTGCAGTACGAGTGGCAGCAGGGCATCGCGGAGATCCGGGCGGGCAGGACCGTGCGGGACGTCCGGGGCCTCATCGAAGCCGCCGGGCCGCCTCCCCTGGCCGTGGTCCCGGCGTCCCAGCCTCGGGGGCGGCGCCGGGGCGGCTCCCACCGGCAGAAGGCACCGGGAGAAGGGCAGCTGAGACTGCTCGGCACCGCCCTGGTCGCGTTCGCGGCGAAGACGCTGAGGCCGGCCGCCCCGCACGCTCACCGCGCCGTGACGGCGCTGAGAGCCCACCGCGTCATCGGGGCGGCCGCCGCCCACGCGAAGGCCGTCACCATCGCCGCCGCATCCACTGCCGGGGGCGTCGTGCTCATGACCGGTGCCGCCGTCGCCATCCACTCGGCCACGTCCCCGCACGCCGCCGCCTCCGGGGGAGCCTCCGCCTCCGGACTGCACTGGCACACCTCCGCCACCCCGCTCCTGCCATCCTCGTCGCTGATAGCCCGTGACGCCCGCCACGGCAAGACCGCAGCAGCGAGGAAGAAGGCCGTACTGTCCGCCGCTGGTGCCGCGCAGCCGCCCCTGTACTGGTACCCGGCTCAGCCGACGCCGCAGCCGTCGCCTAGCCCCTCGTCCTCGGCGCCGTCCGGGCCCGTCGAGGGCACGCTGAGCGTCCCCGACCAGGACCCCGTAGGCCTGCAGGTGGCCGACCCGACCCAGCCCGCCACGGTGGAACTGGACGCCAGCGCGTCGGGGAACGTCCCGTGGGGAATGCGGTGCTCCGCCCCGGCCGGGCCAGGGCCTACGTGCGCGGACCTGAAGTTCAGCGCCACTGACGGCGCGATAGGGGCAGGCACGAGCGAGGACGTGACGATCACCTTCGACTCGCTGGCCCAGCAGGCCGGCGGGACCGTGGTCCTGACGTTCAACGGGCACATCCAGGTCACGGTGAACTGGCAGCAGGCCCCGTCGTCCACGGCTGCCGCAACGCCATCACCCGCGCCGACGGTGTTCCCGTCCTGAGATCGGCCCTCCGCTGCCGGGATTTTTGCCCTGCGCGAGGCTGTAATACGGGTACCGGGCCATTACGATGCAGGACGTGAGCAGCGAGGAGGAAGCGACGGCGCGGGTACGGGCCGTGATCGAGGATCACTCCCGGCTGGTGGCGTTCGTGGCCGCCCGGCTGGATGAGGATGAGGCGCTGATCGGACGCAACAGCGGCGGGCGCGGACTAGCCGACGGCTTCCCGGACTACCGGACTTACGTGGACGATGACACCGACGCCGCCGATGAGTACATCGCGCACTTCGGGCCTGCCCGGATGCGTCGCCAAGCCGAAGCCGCCCGCGCCGTCCTGACCGCCTACGAGATGAGCGTCCGCATGCTCGGGGAAGGGCTGTCGCGGGACAAGCTGATGCTGGTCCGGGCTCACGCGGTCATCTGGGAGGACCACCCGGATTACGACCCGGCATGGCGGCCGGGAGAGGGCTAGCGCCTGACCCCCGCCCGCCGGGCACGGCACTGCGCCTCCGCGACCGCCGACATCTCCCCGAGGGTGCGGAGCCTGGCCCTCGTCGTCGCCAGTTCGGCCCGCACCCGCCACGCCACGGGCAGGAGAGCGACGACGGCAGCCACGGCTACCGCCAGCCAGTCGCCCCGGTAGCCGAAGGCGACCGCGGAGCCGAGGGCGATGAAGGCCGCCCGCGCGCGCCAGCTCACGGCTTGATCCCGACGCCGCCGAGGACTTCCCCGGGCCTCTCCTGGTCTCGCAGGACGGGCCCGACGTCCGCCCGTACCAGGCGGAGGCCCCCGGCAGCGAAGAAGGAGGCCACGGTCTCCTTGTCGTGGTTGCGCCACTGTCCAGCCCCGTTGCTGGCTGCGGCGAACAGCGCCGCCATCTCCGCCCCGAACTCCGGATCGGCGTATGAGGCGCAGGAGATGATCATGGCGCTCCCCGGCACAAGGGCTTTCGCGTAGCCTGCGACGGCTGCACGGGCCGTCGCGGCGTCCATCGCTGACAACGTTCCGCCGAGCACGACGCAGGCAGGCCGGGTGAAGTCCAGCAGGTCCCGCACCGCCTCATCCCCGAGCACCGAGGCCGGGTCCGCCGCGTCGGCCAGGACCGCCCCGAGTCCCGGCCCGCGCTGCAGGTGCGTGACATGGAGCATGACCACGGGATCGATGTCCACGTAGACCACCCTGGCCCCCTCGTACCCGTCCCGGGCCGCGTCGTGGACAGCGGGCTTGAGCACGTCGCCGCAGCCGACGTCGAGGAACTGCCCGATGGACAGCGCGGACGCGCACCACGTGACGCCCCGCAGGACGAACGCCCGGTTGACCTGCACCATCTCCCGGATCGAGGCGCCGTGCGACAGGGCCTGCGCCTGCAGCTTGTCGGCAGCCTCCCGGTCGGCGGCGAAACTGCCCTTGCCGTCGAGAAGGTACCGGTACATGCGGGAACCGTTCGGGACCGAGGCGTCCAGCGCCCTCTGCCCGTCGTCCGGGGCTTCCTCAGCCACTGCCGGTCCCCTCCGTCGCTGCCAGTTCCCCGTCACCCGCACCCTCCGGGCACAGTTCCGCGTTGCGGCGGATGAGCCGGGCGTTCTGGCCGATCAGCGCCCGGCAGACCTGGGCCATCCGCCTGTTCAGCCGCAGCAGGAACACGATCAGCGCGGCAGATGCGATGCCCGCCGCCCCGGTCAGGAGGTTCCCGCCGGCGAGGTTCAGGCAAGAGACGGCGGCGAGGATGAGGATGTCAGCGACCACCACGCCCTCCGCCGTGCGGAGAGCCCGCGAAGGCCTGCCCTGGTGCCGTGCTCCAGCCACGTCCATCCTCTCCCTCGGTGCCGTCTTTAGACCCCTGCTGGCCGCTGGCGGCGGTGGTCTGATCCCGGCGATCTCGGACACCGGGACACCGCCGCCAGCGGGGCTCTGTGCGGGGGACCGTGACAGGCGGCCGGGCGGCCCGGGACCCGGGGGGAGTGGCCCCGCCCGCAGCGTTGCCGCCGTCACGGTCCCCCTCTTTCCGCGCTGGCGGGACTGGCGTCGTGCCTTCTGGGGGGGGCGAAGGCACAGGGCCGTGAGGAGCCCGCCGCACGCGAACCTTGAAGCTAAGGAGGCAGCGCCTCGTCCAGCTTGTCGAGCAGCGTCCCGAGGTCATGGTCTGCGAGATGCCTCTCGCTGTTGCCGTCGAGCGGGACATCGGCGTGCCAGACGTCGAACATGTCCTCATGCGCGATGCGGATCTTCGGGTGATCGCGGCGGAACGCGGCCAGGCGCAGGATCTGCTCAGGCATAACCGCACGCCCTCTGCGGTCAGGTCGCACCAGCGCGCCCAGTCGGCCTTGATTGCCGACTCGAGTTTGTCCGGCGAGGGTGCGGTGATGAGCGGTCCTCCGGTGAGACCGCGGCGCTCGGCGCGGTACTGCGGCCCGTCGGTCCAGAAGCGGTAGCAGGCGGCCCAGGTGTCCGCGAGGTCATCGAGCGCCATCTGGTCCGGTGTCGGCCACGCGGTTACTGCATGAGCAGGGTCCAAGCCCATGATGAATGCCTCCCCGCGGCCACTCCCTTAGCCGCCCTGTCGTTCAGGTTCCGTTCGGCTAAGCCGCAGGGAAACCCTGACCGAACCGGACGCTACTCGCAGGTAAACGGCCACGCAACGGGACGCATTAATTCCGCAAATGTGTCTGCCGTGATCCGCGTACCTGACAGATTTGACTCTCCGTGGCGTTTCCGCAGCATGCGGGGCGCACGTGCAAATGCCGTGTGATTCTCAGAATGCAAGGCGTGTGACGCATATCACAGGTCATGCCGTGCTACGGGACGGCGTGACGCACGCTGGCATACTCGGCCGCTCCCCGCGTATCCTTGCAGTTCAACGGCACCCTACGGTTACGGCATGGAAGCGCCGGGATTCGAGTTGCAGGTGGGACCTGCTTACGTTTATGTCCAGGTGGCCACGCACCTTGAAGGCCGGATCAGGTCCGGCGAGCTAGCCCCCGGCTCCCGGCTGCCGAACGAACGCGAGCTCGCAGCTTCTTACGGGGTCGCCTTGGGAACTATGCGGAAAGCCATCGCGATATTGAAAGAGAAACGACTCGTAGTAGTGACGCCGCATAAAGGGGTTTTCGTCAGCAAGCCGCAGTAATCCGCTAGAATGTTCGTAGCGGCCCGGTAGCGCTGTTGCGAGCGCCGACCGGGCCTCACCCACACCCCGTAGCATGCAAGACGGCCACCCTCGGGATGAGGATGGCCGTCACTGGTGAGCGGGGGCTAGGCGTCCGGCACTACTACCGTGATGATCTCCGCGTCGGGCTTCATGGCCCGCAGTTCGGTGAACGGGTCGATCCGGGTGTGGTCCTCGGCGGCGAGAGGGGCGACCTCACGGGTCTCCCCGTAGGCAGCCACCTGCTCCGCTAGCCAGCAGTCCACGGCATCCTTTCCGCCGCCGAAGTCCTCCGGTACCACGATCGCGGCGAGGTCGGGGTGCTGGGCGAGCAGCGGCCCCTGGCATTCGTCGCAGGCGCGGGGAATCTGGTGGGTGAACAGGTTGTCCCCTGTCATCCAGTTGAGGATGTCGTAGATGCCGTCCATGTGGCGCGGCGAGAGGAGGCGGCCCGTGGTGATGCTGAGGATGTCGCCCAGGTGAAAGCTCCTGGTGCTCATCGCTGCTCTCCTGCTCTTTCTGCCTCGTCCCACTCGCGGGTCTCCCGCAGGGTCTCAAGGGCACTCAGGTGGACGCCTGCCCTCATTGCCATCTCGGCGAGGGTGCCGGCGAGGTCGGCGTCTGCGCGGTTGAACGCGACCAGCCTGTCGCGGAGGACGGTGGCCCGCTCGATCAGGTCATCCAGGGCCTTTACCGCGCGGCGCGAGTGGCTGTCGGCGGACTGGTTGCGCATCCTCTCGGGGAACGGGGTCTCCGGGGTGGCGGTCCCGGCCGGGCCGGTGGTGGTCATGACGGGCTCCTCGGGGTCTCGACATAGGTAACGACTTCCTCGCCGAACTCGCCGTTCATCAGCTCGCCCTCATGGGTCGGGCAGCGCCACCACAAGGCGCCCGCAGCGTCCCGCACGGCGGTGTTCGCGGGATGCTGGCAGGTGTCCGATGCGGCGATGGCGTCGGGGCGCAGCGGGTAGGAGCAGCGGACGTAAAGCTCGGTGACCGGGGTCAGGGGGACGACGGTGACGGCAAACCTGCAGCCGTCGCGCTCGACGTAACTGGTTGCGCCGGTCCCGGACTCCGTGACCTCGTAGCGGCTGCCATCCTCAGTGCGTACAGCGAAGCTTCCGTCCGGGCCGTGGGCTTGGACGTGGAGGTCGTAGCCTCGGGCAAGGATGCCTGCTAGGTCTGCCGCGGTCTTCATGCGGTCGGCGGTGGTGGTCATTGCTCCCCTCCCGGGGTCTGGGCGGTCTCGCCTTCAAGCGCAGCGACGGGAATGAACGACTGGGACGCCGAGCCGCAGTAGCCGGCCTCAGCCTGCGGGCTGTAGCCGTGACCCCGGACGGGCCACACGTGGTAGCCGTCGTCCCGCAGTTCAAGCCGCATGGAACTGGTGCCCATGGGCCGTGGGGTGACCTCGTAGTCCGGGTGCAGCCACAGCAGTTCGTCATGGTCGGCCCACATCGCCCACGGGACGGTGTAGCGGGTCTGGCCGAACTTCATGGTGGCGATGGTGGGGGCGTGGAGCGCTTTCGGCAACCGCGCCTGTGGTGTCGTGCGGTTCATCTCTCGCTCTCCTTCGGCGCGTCCCTCAGTTCGAGGCTGCTCAGCTCAAGGCTTGCCCGGTCCCCGTCCTTGTGGTGGACCTCCTTGCCGCGCAGATCGCAGCGGGCGAGGTACGCGGCGGCCATCTCGTCCAGCAGTTCCCGGAGGGTGATCCCCCGGCGTGCGGCCTCTGCGGCGAGACGGGGCTTGAGGTCCGGGTCTGCGGAGTGCCAGCCGATGAGGGGGGTGGCGTTCTTGCCTGTCATCTACCAGACCCGCCAGGAGTGCTTCACGACCTCGCGGCCCTTGCCGGTGATCTCCAGGTAGCGCATGCCGTTGCGCATGACCTGGGTGAGAAGGCCGCCGGCGATCAGGCGGCCTACGGACGCCTTGCTGGTCTGCATGGCCAGCGTGGAACTAGTGAAGAACGCGTTGGCTGCCACCAGCTCAAGACCCTTGCGGTCGCGCCGCTCGGCTGCTCCCATGCGGCCTGTCAGGTACTGCATCTCGGCGCCTCTCTATCGGGTAGTTACTACTCTAGCGGAGGTAGTTACTACCGTCAAGAGGGAACCGGGAAAGTAAGGCGACCGTATCGAGCAGGTCAGAACCGCGCCGACGGGAAGAGCCGCTCAGGCCGCCGCCCTGGTCTTCGTCCTCGCTGCGATCTCGTCCCTGGTCGCCAGCGCGACCGCTTCCCGGTACAGGGTCAGCGCCGCGGCGACGATCTGCTGGGCTACATCCACGGAGACGGGATGGTCGTGCTCGTAGTCGTCCTGTACCTGGGCGGCCATCCGCTCGATCCGGGATGCGGTGGTCCAGGCCAGGGTCTTGTGCTGGAGGCGTGCGGTGGTGTCGGGCATGGGGTGGTGCTCCTAGTCGCGGGAAAGCGCGGCCCTGGGTAGAGGACCGCGCTGTCGTTACCGTCAGCATGCGCGGCAGACGGCTGTTCGTAAAGGGAGCGTAACCGAGTCGTTACTTGCGGGTAAGCGGTTCCGTCAGGACGGCAGCGACGAGGAGAGAGGCGTCGGCTCCTGCCCGGTGCCGGATGCACGCCCTAGCCGCCGACCTGCACCTGCGTCAGCCGCTACGGGCGATAACGTCGAACTGCCCGGGATCGGTGCAGCCGCCCCATTCCGGGGCTTCCTGCCGGTAGAAGTCAGGACAGGCCCCCGGCCCGTGGAGGCCATCGCAGGCGGGGGTGTAAGTGTGCTGCGCCGCGCCTTGCCAGCCGATCGGGGTGAAGTTGACCGGGCTCATGGCCGCGTTGAGCTTCAGGTGGCCGCCGCATCCCGTCCCGGCGCACCAGCAGGCGCTGTAGAACTCAAGGCCGTTCGTCATGGCAGCCCTTCCCTGTCCGGACAAGTCGCCCGGATCAGTCTAGCGCCCGGAACTGACAAAACCGCAGCGACGAGGGAGCAGGCGCATCAGCGGGCCTCAGTCTTCCGTGCCGATGAGCGCCACTCCTGGCGCTCTCCACTCGCCGCACGGCCGCCCCTCCGGTATCCACGGCGGCCGGCGCTGCTCGTTGTCCGCTGCCCGCGGGTTCCGGGGGTTCAGCCCGTGCGTGTACCGCCAGCCGCATTCCCCGTCGTCGTCCAGTTCCCGGATGCAGATGTACTCCACCGCAGAGTCACACGGCATGCACGCCCACCAGCGCTCTTTCCCGTCTGCGTCGGTGCCGCCGTAGGTATGGCAGGTCAGGTCGTACACCACCTGCGCGCCGCAGTCCGGGCAGGCCGGGGGCGGCAGCGGTGCGGGCTCAGGTGCCGAAGCCTTCGGCTTCCGGCTGAGGATGCGGGGCATCAGAAGTAATCCCAGAGCGCGCCGTGGCGCGGCCGGGACGGCTCGGGCTCGACACCCCTGGCGAGATCTTCCCGCGCCTTGCGCCGGGCTCTCTTGTTGCGGGGCCGCACCCAGTCGCGGCGGAACACGCGGGACCTGCGCCACGGCCTCGGTTCCAGCCGGTCGGTGCGGCTCATGGCCTCAGTGTGCCACGCCAGAGTCAGTCGGTGCCGCCCGCGACGGCCTCCCCTCGTCGCACCCGGGCTGTGAAACCTCGCCATTCCTCGCTGCTGAAGACGAGCACCGGGCCGGCCCCGCGGTCTTTGCTGTCCCGTACCCCTATCACGGCGTCACCGCAGCCGACCTCGAGGCACGCGCCGCCGTCGCAGCGGGACGACTTCCGCCAGGAGTCGATCTCGACGCAGGCGCCGTTATTGACGCTGTAGCTTGACTTCCGCCACCCGCTCACGACGTGACCTCCTGCCCGGTATGCCTGCACGGTGCCCATGATTGCACGCGGCAGGGACAGAACCGGGCAGGGCGCGCTCAGCCCCAGGTGGAGCCGGCCCTAGTCGTAGTAGTGCGTGAACGGCGATGCGGCTGCCGGGGTGGCTGCCACGGCGGGGGCTGCGGCTGCGGCTCCGGCGCAGAGCAGGGCGGCACCGAGGAAGATGGCGGCGATGAGCTTGCGCATGGCAAGGACCTCCAGGCGCACTGTGCCACGGGCGGGTCTCCGACCGCACGCTCTTACGCGGCTCAGCGCGGTTGCATCGTAACTCCGTAGCCCGGAGAGTACAAGGGGTTACTTTCTGTCACTAGACAGGATTCGGTCACGCGCATCTTGACCCTCCGTGTTGACGGAGTTACGGTGAGTCCCATGCTTGCGTCATCCCTGTACGAAGGCGTAGCCGCCCGTGACGTAGCCACCGTGCTCGCCGCCTGGCTCAACGCCACACCGAAACCCCTCACGGACATCATCGGGGACATCACCGGGACCCCCGTCCGCATCGAGGTCCTCGCCCGCGGGGAACGCGCCCTCACCTCCCGCGAGCAGTTCCGGCTCGGCGCCGAAGGACTGGTCGCCTGCCGGTGGCGCACAGGCCTCCTCATCGCCGCCGATGAGGTCGCCGCATCCACGTCGCTGCTGTGGCTCCCCGCCCGGCTGCCCGTCGAGGCCTGCCTTGCCCTGGACGCCGCCCAGGAGCCCGCAGGACGGGTCCTGGCCCCGTACGGGCTCAGGCGCACCGACCGGCAGGCAATGGCGACTACCGGGATGGAGGGAGTCGTCGGCAAGGACGTGGCAGTCAAGTCCTCAGCCGTCCTCACCGTGGGCGGGGTAGCGGCAGGGATAGCCGAGGAGGCCATCAGCCGCGCGTTCGCTCGGATGCTCGCGGGCGGCCGGCCGTGATCCGCTGGTGGCAGTCAACTGACGCCTGGATGCCGGGCGAGGATGATCGCAGCGAAGACGAAGGGCGCGACGACGGGGACGGGCGGGACGACGGGTGCGAGGCTTAACGCCGAAGCGGTCACGCCTCGCCGCGCTTCGCGGCAATGTGCTCATGCTTGGACTTGAGTGCTACCGCGCGGTCTGGATGGCAGTCGATGACGAGACCTCCGCACGTCTCGCAGGTCACTTCCCAGACGTGGCGGACGGTCACCTCGTGCGGCGGCGGCGGAAGCGGCTTCAGCTCCGGGAGGTCTCCGGGCTGGATGAGCTGGGCCAGGTCCAGATTCACGGCAGCGGCCACAAGTGCAAGCCGGGAGATGCTCATATCCTGGCGGCCGGCCTCCAGGTTCGCGATCGAGGAGCGGGCCATCCCGACTCGCGCGGCGACATACTCCTGGCTCAGCCCCTCGGCCTCGCGGGCAGCTTTGATCCTCGCGCCGACCTTCCGCTGGAGCTTGGTCGCGGCCATGCTGTCCGCGGTCATGCTGTCCGCCTTCCGTCCAGGTGCAGGATGTGCGCTAGCGCGTAGTGGCCGCGATACCCGCGCTCAGTCCAGAACTTCCGGCCGCAGCCGCAGCACTTGCGCAGGCCGTAGAACGGCAGCGGGATAGCGGGCACCCACTCGCCCCGCTCGTTCTGAGTGGTGGTGTCGTCAGTCTCGGTCATGGTCTCCATCCTCTCCCGGTCAGGCTGCGGGGTTGGTGCCAGTGCCGGTGCCGATCTGGTACTCACGCGCGCCGAAGCTTCCTGGCTTGCTTGGCGTACTCGGCATCCGCCCGCGCCTTGATCGGGCCGAAATGGGCAGCCAACCGGTCATACTCGGTCTTCGCTGCGATGATCGCTTCCCCAAGCTTGATCAACTCTTCTCCCGTGTGATCCTGCTTGCGGCGGTTACAGTCGTGGCAGATCACCATGACATTCCCCGGGATATAGCCGAGAGCCGCGTCGTAACAGTCAATCGAGGGCGAGTTCTTGCTCTGCACGCCGTTCCCGCGCTCCATCGGCACGCCGCAGCAGGGGCACAAGCACGGTACGACGACATCCACTGTGGTAATGGTGCAGGGGATGCCCTTCAGCTTGGCCCGGTCTCTGGCGTGTTTCACTAGATCCAACTCGGGGCGCATGACCGATGCGGCTTTGGCTAGCGCAGTCTTCCGCGCCCGCCGTTCCGCGCTTAGGCTGGCGTAGTACTTGCGCCTGTGCGCCTGAACGCGATTGGGGTTAGCGGCCGTCCAGCCTGCTTGATAGAGCCGGTTCCGTTCCTGCCAGCACTCAGGGTTTCTCCGGCAGATGCCGACCTTGTTGTCAGACCGTATCGAGCCACCGCAGATCCTGCATGCTCGCGTCATCCCGCTTCCTCCGGTTCCCGGTTCCACCGCTCTACGGCCTCCGTGTCCACATGCTCATCGACCAGGGTCAGCGACCACGCCCCGGTGTTGACTTCCTCTGGTTCCTTGCCGAAGCCGACCCACGCCCCGGTGAACCGCCGCTCATCCTCGGTGCCGAGCAGCTGGATAGCCCCGGTGTAGACCGCGCCGCGGTAGTAGCCGTCCGCGCGGGTCTGCTCTGCCCATGTCCCGGTGGCGACCTTGCCGTTGACGCTGAGGTCCATCGACAACTGCGAGGCCGAGGCGGGCAGCGACCGGACCAGCAGCCGCGCGCCGCGCTGGAGGAGCATCACGTAGTGGGCGCTGGTGAACACCTGGTCCCGGCCGCTCGACCGATACTCGTACTCGGATCGCCAGATGCCGCTGAGGTCCCCGTAGCTCCCGGCGGGTTCGGGCAGCGGCATGTCAGAGTCGAGCCCGGATTCCGCGAGCGCGCGGGCCCGGTCCATGCCGTGGCGGAGGTCCGCGTCGAAGCCGAGGTTTTCCACCGGCTGACCGAGGACGGCTTCGAGGGCGAGAAGATAGCGGGCGTGCGGCCGGCGCGTCTCCCCGGACTCCCACCGCTGGACCATGCGGACGCTGCACCCGGCGGTGTTGCCGAGGTTGCCGAACCTGAACCCGGCTTCGCGGATCAGGCTGGCGAGCTGGTCCTGGCTCAGGTGGGCCCGTTCCCGCGCCGCGCGCAGTGCGACGTTGGCCATGACGCAACCGTAGCACTTTTTGACGTGCTAATGACGCTGACAGGGCAGTCGGCCTGCGCTTACGCTGCGGTCATGTCCCCGCGAGAGTGCCAGCAGCTAGCCGAGATGATCCGGGACCTGACGGCCCGGCTGGATCACTTCGAGCAGCGCAAGGCGGCGCTCATTGCCCGCGGCCTTCCTGCTCCGCGATCCACGCCTCGGCCGCAGCCATCCGCTCATCCAGCAGCCTGATCTGGTCGGCCAGGTAGCGGTATTCCTGGGTCGGCTCAGGCTCGCCCGGCTTACGGGCGAACGTCCCCCTGCCCTGCTCGGTCACCAGCCGGCCCTCGTTGCGCAGCACGCGCAGCGCGGCGTTCATGGTCCCCAGCGCCACGTGATACTCGGCCATCAGATCGGAGACGGACGGCAGCCGCGAGTCCGGCGGGAACTCCCCTGACTCCATGCGGGCGCGCAGGTGACCGGCTATCTGCCGGTACTTCGGAGGTTCCTCGCGCGCCACAGGCACAGCGTAGAGGCTGGAAGTCATCTAGGTAACCCCTGGTCATCTATGCCTTGACTCTAGCACTTGACTTGTGATTGAGTGAAACAGGCAAAGCGCTTAGACCGCGCAGAGGACGGAGACCTTTGGACGCCAACCCCGGCAAGGACCAGGACAGGCTGATCGAGCCCCGTGAGGCGGCCAGGCTGTTCGGCGTGTCGGCCGACACCCTGCGCCGCTGGCATAAGGCCGGCCTGATCACTGCCCGCAGGACGATGGGCAGGCAGCGCCGCTACTGGGAAAGCGAAGTCCGGGCCCGTGCCGCTGAGCTAGACGAGGCGGTGGCCTAGATGCCCCGCACCCCCGTAAACGAAAGCCGTCCGGGCGCTTGGAACACCCGGACGACTGAAGGCTGCCCCACCCGTGGACTACAAGAAGGACAAACCAATGACCGCCAGCGTAACAGACCACCCCGTCAACACGTCGCCCGCCGCGCCGGACCTCCTCCCCGAGCTGGCCGCGATCCTGGTCATGCTCGGCGCCTACCCGCAGGACGCGCAGTGGTGGGGGCCGAGGCTCGGCTACCCCGTCTCCGCCCTGGAAGCCGCCCTGATCGCCGCAGGCAGGCTGGCGATGGCGCAGGCGAACCTGCCGTGACCAGCATCCGCGCCCTAGCCGACGCCCTGGACGCGGCTGAGGCCGAATCAGCGGCGATGAGGATGGAGGCCGACGCCCCCGCCCTCACGGCCCTGTACGACGCGCTCCGGTTCGCCAAGGACGCGCTCGGCGCGGCCCTGAGCCTGGACCGGGGCTGCCCTTCCTCGCTGCTGCTGGACGCCTCCGTAGCGGCCGGTGAGGCTTTCCCCCTCGGCACCCCGCAGTCGGAGTCCCTTGGCTGCATCCTCAGCGTCATCGCCGACGTGACCGAGGCGAGGCGAGCCGCATGACCCGGCATCCCCTGATCACGGTGACCGCCGTCGCCGTCGCGAGCACCGCTGCCGTCATCCTGGCATTCGTCCTGGTGATCGTGCCGCTGACACACGCCGCAGCCCGCGTCCCGGGCCAGGTCGCCCGCGGCTACTCCGCCTACTTCAACGGGGTCGGCCAGCAGTTCTACCAGGCCTGCGAGCAGACCCGCGGCCCGGACTGCGGGCAGTACCGGGGCACGCCATGATCACCTGCTCCCCGCCCGCCTGCGCCGTCATGGGCCAGCAGTTCCGGCACGCCGCCGCATCCGGGTGGACACCGGGCCACATCGCCGCCGTGGTGCTCGCCGCGTTCCTCGCCGCGGTCGCCGCGGGCACCGTCCTGGTCCTGATCCGGGACGCCCGGCGGCAGGCCCGTGCAGCGGCGGCGCAGGCGGTAAGCATCTACATGGACAGGAGGGCAGCCTTATGCAAGGCACCTGGAAGACGACCGGCGGCGGAGCTGACTTTTCCGGCCTGTTTCAGCTTGCGGTGATCGTCGGCCTGGCGGCCGGCATCGCGATCATCATCGCGGAGTTCGCGTGGCTGGTCATCACCGTGGGCGTGGTCGCCGTGGCCGTCCGGCTGTACCTCCTGTACCGCAGGACCGTCATCCTGGCCGCGATCGCCGCCAAGGGCGTTGCGATGCGCGCCGAGCAGCAGGCCCAGGCCGCTGCCGCCCTGGCCGGCCGCCGCGCGCACGAGATCGAGGTCGCCCGCGCGGGGGCCACGATCATCCAGAACATCATCGACCCGGCATCTATCACCGCCGCTATCGCTGCCGCTGTCGCAGGGGCACAGCAGCAGCCCTGGGCACCGCAGCCTGTCCCCCTCCGCATGATCCCCGGCACTGCTGAGGAGGTCCGACGTGGCTGATGCCCAGCAGAAATGGCCCGGGTACCGGCAGGACCGCGAGGACGAGCGCAGGCAGCAGGAGCGGCAGCGCGAGGAGCGGATAAAGGCCGACAACCTGTCCGCCCGCATCCGCGCGACCTTCCAGGGTGACCGGATCGACCCGGCGACCGGGCGCACCTTCGGGAACGCGCGGGACAGGGGCATGTACGACGACGACCGCCGCCTCCGGGACTTCCGCGACATGAACGACCGGAACCGGCAGGACCGGGAGCGGTACCGGTGGGCGCAGGCCCGCATGCAGGGCCGGGCAGGGAGAAACTGATGAGCGCGACCACGGCCAAGGCTAAGGACAACCCCCGCAAGAGCGCATGGCGAGGTATCGGGACTGCTGCCGCTGTCGCCGTGCTGCTGCTGGCGGTAGCCCTGCACCAGGTCCTAATCATCATCCTCGCCGCTATCGCCGCCCTGGCCGTCGGCGGGCTGGTCCTGCGGGCACGGTGGGCCCGGTACCGTTCCGGCGGCCGGCTCGCCGCATGGAAGCGCCGCCGCTACCAGGGCACCGCGACAGGGCGGGAGATCCGGGCGAAGCTGTCTCCCCGCGCGGCCCGCAAGCGCACCGCGGTCACATGCCCAGGCCTGCACCCGTCCGAGGCCCACGTCGTCATCGGCCGCGCCAGGGGTGCCCTCGGCCATCGCCGAGGCCCTGTGATCGCGGACACCTGGGCTGGCTCCCGCCTCGTCTACGCCCCGCCGCAGACTTTGAAGACGGCGCTAACGTCCTGCTGGGCCGCTGACGCGCCCGGCGCGGCCCTGCTGTTCTCCAGCCGCTGCGACCAGTGGGATCACACCTACCTTGCCCGCGCGGCGCGCGGCCGGGTCCGGGTCCTCAACGCCGACGGGGAAGGCGGCATCCCGACCGGCTTCGCCTGGTCCCCGGTGGACGGCTGCCAGGACCGGGCCACGGCGATGCGCAGGGCGGGGGACCTGATGGACGCCGCCCCGCACGACCCGTCCGGCCATGATGCCCACTGGGACGGCCTGTCCAAGCGGATGCTCCAGTTCTTCCTGAAGGCCGCCGCGCTCCTGCCCGCCGGGAACATCCTCACCGTCCAGAAGTGGGCGTCGAACCCGCTGACGGCCGGGAAAGCCGCCGAAGTCCTCCAGCGGCATGACCCGGACTGGGGTGAGGCGCTGGTCGCCATGGTCTCCCAGTCCCTGAACGACGGGCGGTACTGGTCGGCGATCTCCGGCGGGGTCAGCCAGGCTCTCGCCTGGCTCGACGACGACCTCATGGCCGCTGCTGCCTGCCCCCCGCCCGGACAGGGCATTAACCTGCGGGAGTTCATCGAGGCCGGCACCGGCACCATCTACATCATCGGCGCCGACCGGGAGCACGGCTCCCTGGCCCCCTACTTCGCCGCATTCGGCGCCGAGGCGTTCCACGTGGCCCGCTCCGTGGCCGAAGCCCAGCCGGGCCGCCGGCTGGCCCGCCCGTTCGTCATCGTCGCCGACGAGGCCGCGACGATCGTCCCGCTGCCCTGGCACAAGATCACCGCCGTGTCCTCCGGGTACAACATCGGGATCACCGCCTGCGTCCAGGCTGACTCGCAGATCACCGCCCGCTGGGGCGAGCACGACGCGAACACGATCCGGACGAACTTCACCGTCAAGATCATCGGCCCCGGTTTCACGAATCACGCCGAGCTGGAGGCCCTGTCGGCGATCTGCGGAGAAGTCGACACGTGGCATGACGGCCCGGCGGACCTGCGGAAGGAGCGGCTGTTCCCGCCGGAGCGCATCCGGCTGCTCCCCGACTGGCATGCCCTGGTCCTGCACCGCAACGCCCGCCCGGTCACGGTGAAGGTCAGGCCCGTGTGGAAGCGCCGCGGCTACCTGCGCGCGGAGCCGGGAGACTATGCCGCCCGCCTGCCCGTCCCGCGGCTGGCGCTCGAGGCCCCCCGCCGTGAGGCCATCCCCATGCCGGGCGGTCCCGCGTTCATCCCCGGCCACCTGCTGCAGCGCCCGGCTGTCCCGGGCCGTGAGCCTGTCCCCGCCCTGACCGAAGCCCCCGAGGAGGCTCTGTGGCCCGTTCCCTCCGCGACCGCCTGACCCGAGGGCACACCTGCTCCTGCAGCAGCCGTGACTGCAAAGGCTCCTACCGGACGCTCCGCGAGCTGCAGGCCCACCACATAAGGCAGCTCCCCAGGTGGACCGGCGACAAGGCCCGCAAGGCGGCCCGGCGGATGGGCAAGGACGTGGACCGGATGCGCCGGCACGCCCGCAGCTGGCTTGAGGCCGCCGGGCTGATCGACCACCGCGGCAACCGCACCGCGAAAGGCCGGGCCCGCCCCGAGGTCCGCGGCAATGCCCCCGTCCGGCAGCTGCGGGAGGCGCACCGCCACGACCGGGACGCTGACCGCACCGACCGCCGCGCGAGCAGGCATGAGCGCCGCGCGACCCGCGCCGACACCCGCGCCGACCGGGCCGCCCAGCGCGCCGACACCGCCAAGGCCCGCGGCCGGGACAGCGCAGCCGCCCGGCAGCAGGAACAGGCCACCCGGCACCGGGGCAGGGCCGCCGCCAGCCGGGAACGGGTCGCGGACACCCGGATGGCCCACCACCAGCGCTGGCCCGAGAGGACCCCCGAGAGGACAGGGAGAACCCGGTGACCGCCGACCCGTGCCCCCACGTCCTGCCCTGCGGGGCGTGTACCGACTGCTGCGAGCGGGACCACGACCACGGGAAGGAGGCGAGCGCCGATGACGGCAGCCGGGACCGGGTGCCCTGAGACCTGGGAACGGCACCCTATCTACCCGCACGAGGGCTCCAGCCTCGGCCGGGCACGCACCCTCGACGGGAAGATCCTCCGCCAGCGGCCGGGCAACCGGCCCCGCGACGTCCCTCCGGAGCAGCGGTACCGGCTGATGGACGTGTGGATACCCGGCGAGGACGGGGAGAAGGGCAGGAGAGTCACCGTCTCCGTCCACGTGTTCATCACCGAATGCCACTGGGGGCTGAAGAAGTACCGCCGCCAGGTCGCGCGTCACCGCGTCAGCGCAGGCGGCGGCGCGGCCGATAACCGGTGGGAGAACCTGCTCGGATGGGGTTTCCCCGAGGACAACGAGGCCGACAAGCCGCCTGCGGTCCGGGCCGCTGCCGCCCGGGCGGCCAGGGCCGCGCAGCTTGCCGCCCTGCCCCGGCGCAAGAGGCGCCGGCGGTTGCGGAGGGTGACCTTGAAGGTGACCTTCCGCCTGCCGTGGCCCCAGCGGAAGCGTCGCGTAACCGCAGGCGGCAAGCCTGTTTCGAAACCTGTAACGAAGGGGCGCCTGTGACAGGGCTGGTTATAGCGCGAAAGTGCGGCTGCGGCTCGGACCGTACCCCGGGCGGCTTTCGCACTGGTGTTCGGACGCTGGCGGCTACGCTGCGTGACATGGGAGCTGGTGACGGGCGGTGACGACGGCGGGCGGCATCCTGCCGGTGACCGGCGGGCTGATCCTGGCCGTGCTGGCGGTCCACGAGGCGGTGTTCGCGGTGCGGCACCTGACCTGCAAGCCCGACCACTGCTCGTGCCCGCTGACGCACAAGCTCCTCGCGGGGACGCCGCTGCACGGCCACACCGTCACCGACGCCACGTACTGGCGCAAGGCGAACAACGACCTGACGCGGGCGAAGACCACGGGCCCGTGGCTGAAGCTGCCGGGGTGGAAGCGGCGGCTCATCCGGACGGGGCCGCTCGTGGCGGCGGCGGGCGTGCTGGTCAACTGGTGGCTGGCCGCGGCCGTGCTGGCGGTCCTGGCGCCGTTCCTGGCTGCCGCGTTCTCGGGCCGGGTGAGGCGCCTGCTGCGCCGTGCTGCCAGCCGGGTGCCGGGCCGCCTGTGGGGCCGGCTGCGGCACCGCGACCGGGTGCAGACGATGGGGATGCTGCTCGCGTCGATCACCGGCACCGCCGCGTCCGCCGCCGAGTCCGGGATCACGTGGAACCCCGGCTACGCCACGGCGGAGCCGGGCGACGAGGTGGCCCGGTGGGTGCTGCCGCGCGGGTTCAAGGCCCTCGGCAAGGAGAAGGCCCTGGCGGAGGAAGTGTGGCAGTCCCGCGTCGGGTTCCAGCTCACCTTCTCCTGGGAGACCCAGGACACCGACGAGCCGGTCCTGGTGATGAGGCGGGCCCGCGAGATGCCGTCCGTCGTGTACTTGCACGAGGTGCTGGACCGCGTTGAGGCGCTGCCGGATCACAAGACCGCGATCGGGCTGGATGACCAGGGGAATCTCGTCTGCTGGGACTGGCTCGCCGAGAATCCGCACGGCATGGTCGTGGCCGGGTCGCGGCACGGGAAAGCACTGGCGCTGGACACGCCTATACCGACTCCGGCGGGCTGGACGGCGATGGGTGAGCTAACTGATGGCGACCTGGTGTTCGATGAGACGGGCCGCCCATGCCGGGTGATCCGGGCATGGGCGGTGCGATACGACCGCCCGTGCTATGAGGTCGAGTTCAGCGACGGGTCCGTAGTCACGGCCGACGCTGAGCATCTGTGGCAGGTGGAGGACGCTGCGGCCCGCAAGTGGTTCGGCCGGGTAAAGAATCCCCCGGATAGGTGCCCGGTCAGGGTCGTGACTACCGAGGTCATGGCCCAGTCGCTGCGCGCACGCCGTAGCGACAAGTGCGATGTGGCCAATTACAGCGTGAGGGTCGCGCGTCCGCTGCAGTGCCCTGATGCGGACTTGCCGGTTCCGCCGTACACCCTTGGCGCATGGCTGGGGGACGGCACCTCGCAGAACGGCAGCATCACTACCGTCGACCAGGAAGTTCTTTCCGCGATTGAAGCTGAGGGCTGCGTCGTCACCCCGGGAAAGACCTATCCGGACAGGACGCCCGTGTACCGGGTGGCCGGGTTGAGTCGCATGCTCGCTGAGGCGGGAGTACGGAACAGTGCCTGGCGCCGACGGGGGCTGCGTCCCGCTGATAAGCACATCCCCGTGGCCTACCTGCGGGCATCGGAGGCCCAGCGCCGGGCGCTGCTAGCGGGCCTGCTCGACACGGACGGCACATGCACCAAGAAGAAAGGGACGGTTGAGTTCTACAGCACGCATGAGCGGCTGGCCCGGGATGTGCACCACCTGATTTGCACTCTTGGCTACAAGGCAACCTTGCGCAGCAATCCTGCCCGGTTGCGCGGAAAGGACTGCGGCACGGCCTGGATCGTCGTGTTTACCCCGCCGGACAAGGTGTTCTTGCTGCCGAGGAAGGCGGCCCGGCAGGTGACCGCGGTCCGGGAGACGGCTTCACGTCTGTACATCACGGCGATTCGGCCGGTCGCCTCGGTGCCCGTCCGGTGCATCACCGTAGACAGTCCGTCCGCGCTTTACCTAGCTGGGTCATCTTGTATCCCGACACACAACACGGAGCTGAACCGGTCGCTGACGGCGCAGGTGGTACGGAAGGGCGGCCGGGTCGGCGGCGTCGACTGCAAGCGGATCTCGTTTCAGGGCCTGGAAGGCGTCCCGGGGTTCGATCTCCGCAACAACCCCCGGAATATCCGGGAGATGTGGGAACTGGTCGGCGAGTTCTACGGCGAGATGGAGCGCCGCTCCGAGGAGCGGGCGAAGAACCCGACGGCCGAGTTCCCCCGCTGGCTGCTGATCTTCGAGGAGGTCAACCAGTTCTCGGCGATGACTGATGACTGGTGGGAGGAGATGGAGGCGGAGAATCCCGCGGATGAGGGCACGCTGTTCTGGAAGCCGAAGCGCGGCAAGAAAACCCCCCGGGTGTGGCGGTGGGTCAAGTCGCTGTGCTGGGAGGGCGCCGAGTTCGGCATGCACGTGATCGTGGACGGGCAGGACGGGGAGTTCCAGGCTCTCAAGGGCGTCCGGAACGTGCTGGGGATGCGGCTGCTGGGCGGGTTCCAGCCGCAGCAGTGGAAGAACTGCGTCGGCACGACCCCGGTCCCGGAGGCCCCGTCGCAGAAGGGCCGGTTCTGCCTCGTGTCCGGCGGCCAGACCTGGGTTCAGGCGCTGTGCGGGCATAAGGACAAGAACGAGTCCGCGGCGATCTGGCGTGACTTCGCGCGGGCCGGGCGCCGCATGGACGGGACGCTGCCGCCTGTCACCGAAGCCTCCGTGACATACCACGTGGACTCAGATGGGCAGGTCAGCGCGGTGAACGGTGCGACACCGGGACATGTCACAGCGTCCGGGCCGATGGGCCTGTCGGACATCGTGGCGGCCGGTCTCGTGCAGGGGACCGTGAAGGCGCTCCGCATGGACCGGCACCGGTCCGACCTCGGAGAACTGCCCGACGGGCTGAAGTTCCCCGAGCCCGTCGGGCAGGAAGGGCAGAAGGAGTTGTTCGACGTGGCCGAGGTCCGGGCGTTCGACGCAGCCCGGCGTGGCGGCGTCTCTGACGTGCACTGAAGGAAGATACCCGCAGGAACCGTCCTGCACGAACAGAAAGGAAACGATCATGGCGCCCCTGCCGCCTCTCACCCCCGAGCAGCGCCGCGAAGCGCTGGACAAGGCCGCGGAAGCCCGCAAGGTCCGTGCCGAGGTCAAGTCCCGCCTCAAGCGGCGCGTCACGACCCTGCACGCCGTCCTCGAGGAGGCCGACGCCGAACCCGGGGACTATCAGATGATCGGCAAGATGAAGGTCTCGAACCTGCTGGAGGCCATGCCGGGGATCGGCAAGGTGCGGGCGAAGCTGATCATGGAGCGACTCCAGATCGCGGACAACAGGCGCATCCGCAGCCTGGGCTCGAACCAGCGCGCGAATCTGGAACGCGAGTTCGCCGCCTAGCACATGCGTCCCGTCAGCCGCAGTCATCAGCCGGTCTGCGGCTGGCGGGCAACATCTCCGCAACGACAAGCAAAATGGTCAGCAGCGAGGAGCAGCATGAGCCAGATGGGCAAGCACTCCACTCCCCTTGACGGCGTGGTCGCCAACGGCCACGCGCCGACGCTCGCGCCGTTCACCGTCGCGCCGATTCAGGTACGCCAGGGCGGCCCCGTGCTGCCGTGGCCGCAGCCTGACCGCTGGCAGCGCGTCACGTCAGCCGCCCGCCGCGTGGCGGCGCACCGCGGCTGGCTGGCCGCCATCCCCGTCGTCCTGGTCAACGCCGTGGCGTTCTACGGCCAGCTGGCGTTCCTGCGCGTGCACCTCCCGGCACCGTCCGCCGTCCAGGCGCTCGTCGCTGTCGCGCTGGAGTCGATCGCCGTCTACTTGGCGTGGCAGGCGCACCTGGCCCAGCTGGCGGACGACAGCGCGCTGCGGCTGCGCCTCGCCGCGTACGGCATGGCCCTTCTCATCGCCGCCATGAACTACTCCCATTACGCGGCGGCGCACTGGCGGCCGACGTTCGCCGCGCTGGCGTTCGGCCTGTGCTCGGCTATCTCCCCGTGGCTGTGGTCGGTGCATTCCCGCCGCGAGTCCAGGGACATCCTGAAGGCGAAGGGCCTGATCGAGCCGCACGCGGTCAGGCTCGGCGTGACCCGGTGGGTGTGGCATCCGCTGCGGTCGCCTGTCGTCATGTGGCACGCCACGTGGGCCGGGGAGAACGACCCCGCCAAGGCGATTGCGCTGGCGGAAGCGAAGGCGGCGGATGGCGGCAGCGGGCCCGCCACGGATGACACGCTACCGGACCCGCCAGACGCGCCCGAAGACGACAGCGAGAGCGACAAGGAAGACGACAAGATCCCGCCACCGCCGTCGCCACCGGACCCGCCGAGAATGACGCCCGCCATCGCCAAGGCCGTCGCCGCTATCAAGCGCAATCCGGGGCTGACGGACAAGGATCTGGCGAAGAAGGCCCGCGTGTCAGAGCGCACCATCCAGCGCGCCCGCCCGCTCGTCCCCGCCACCCGCGCCCGTACTGTGATCGGAGCACCGTGACCGACTACCTGGAAGACGCCGCAACCGAGCTCCGCCATGCCCGCAGCGCCAACGAGGCGCGAGTGGGCGCGGTGCACGCCATGCACAGCGGGCAGCAGGCGGAAGCCGCGCAGATCATCCGCGAGGTGAACGACCGCCGCATGGAGATCGCCGCCGCCTTCACCCGCCTCGCCGAGTGCCAGGCCGCCATGCTCGATGCGGCACGGATGCCGGGCCTTTCCTCTTGCTGCCATCATGCCCCGCCAGGACAGGAGCCGCAGCCGTGAACGATGACCTGGCCTCTGAGGCCCGCATCCAGGTCCGCCGGGCCCTCCGCGAGATGGCCATGCACCCGGGCATCATGGATGAGCCGGACCCGCTGGAGGCTCTGGCCGCGCTGCAGCAGCTGCGGGGAGCGCTCGCCCACGCCGAACGGGACGCCGCCCGCCGCGCCCGCGAATCCGGGAAGTCCTGGGCGCAGATCGGCGACGCGACGGTCCCGGACCCGGCGGGGAGCCTCTACCCTGCGGCTGAGGCGTTCGGGCGGGTCGCCTCCGACATCGGCAATGGCCCCTCGTTCCCGTGGACGTGCCCGTCGTGCGGGAATCTGGTCACCGACTACGGCCCTTATTCCGGGCCGCACGACGGGGAGCGGGGGCACAGTATCGGGTGCGAGAGGTTCGCGGCCACGGTACAGGCATGGGACGCGCAGTGGAGAGAAGGCGGCGAGGATGGCTGAGATCCTGACTCCGGACTGCCCGCAATGCGGCCAGTCCCCGTACATGGTGATGGGCGGCGGCTCGCAGGCGTTCTGCGGCAACCGCCAGTGCTCCACCCTGTGCTGGAACCCGGCGAAAAGCCTGGACGCCAATCTCCTCGATACGAGGTTCGTCGAGCTCCGGTTGCGGGAGGAAGGCGGCGAGGATGGGTGACGGACGCTGGGCCTGCGCGAAGTGCGGACGCCGGGTCGCCCTGGATACTGCCGGGACGTGGCGTCACGCGGCAGGGCGCAGCGGTGTCGTCTGGAGGGGCCCGGAACACCGTCCGGTACCAGTGCCAGCCGGGGGAGATAGCAGCGAGGAGAGGAGCGGGGATGGCGCGACGTAAGCCGAACATCCCGGCTGACGCCATACTGGGCTACTTTCCGCCCGAGCCTGACGACCCGCTGTGGTGGCTGTCATTCTGCGACCCGGATAAGGCACCCCCGCCCGAGCTTCAGCGGCCTGGAGGCCCTTCCTTCCTCGGTGCCGTCATAACCCAGGCCCCGACGCTGGCTGCAGCTATCACCCGCAGTCACGTGCTGAAGGTGAACCCGGGCGGCCAGGTCAAGATCCTCGGGCCCCTGGATCCGGCGTGGATCGCCGGCGAGTGGCGCGACCGGCTGCTGTCCGCCGCCGAGATCGAGGCCATCCCGGAACCGGAAGAACCCAGCGATGAGGGGAGCGAGCATGACGGTACCGCGTGAGGTGATAGACGCCGAGGTCCGCAAGGTCATCGCCATGGCCCGCGAACTGGCCGCCCTGAAGGCGAGCGACCTGGCCGTGCACACCGGGTCTGATCCGGCCGATGTCCTCGGCGCTTACGCTGCCGCGTTCGGGGAGGCGAAGGTACTGCTGCGGGCGCTGGCAGACATCGCGGAACGGCTTGAGCGCGCCCAGTGGCGCGCATCCCTCCGTGGCGGGTCCTCAGACGCGGCACCGGGTAAGAGGATGCCGGGGTGACGCTCCCGATCCGCATCACGGTCCGCGTCGACTTCGACGACGGCAGCCAGCACGACTACGAGGTCCGCACCGCTGACGCCGTGCCCGCCCCGGCCGGATTCTGGCCGGAAGCGGTCGTCACTTCCGATACGGCGCAGCGGATCGAGTACGCCAGCAAGCGCGCAGACGAGATAGAGAAGCTACGCGCCGACCTTGACGTCCTGCTGGGCGTGGCCACGATCTACCTGGACGCCTTCGAGCAGGACGAGATGATGACGCTCCCGGAGAAGCTGAGGCTCCAGGAGGTCGAGGAAGTGGTGGCCCGGCGCGGCAAGCGGTACTGACCGCGCTGCACCAGCCGCCGCACCGATAGGATAGACGCAGGCCACAGGGCCTTTCCCGTCGCTGCAAACCACCTTCCTGAGATCGGTGCGTTACTTCCGTGCTGCCACTTTGGGCCGACGTCCTGGTCCTCCTCGCCCTCCCCGTTATCGTCCTGGCCGCCGTCTGGCTGTTCGCCGAGGGCGACGACCCTGGCACTGGCATGGTCTGCCACTCAGCGGAGGACGACGAGCCGCCCGATACCGACGAAGGGGCGGATGACGTGCTGCTGGCAGCATGAGCGCGCCGGGTTGGCAACATGCGCCACGGTGCTCCAATATTGCGCCATGAGCGGCGGCGAGGTGGCCTGCAACGGCCCGTGCAATTCGAGATACCGCAAGGCCCGCGCCGAGTACGAGCAGGCTCTGGCCGGCTACGATCCGATGGACGCGGCGCAGTCACGGCCTGACCCGCCCGAGGTGTACCCCGTCTACGGCGACCCGTGGTGCCCCCGCTGCAAAGCCCAGATCCACGAGCAGCTCGCCCAGATCGACGACGCCGCCGCGATCCTCGCCGCCCTGCCGCCGAGCCCGAACGACCGCAGCGACGACAAGGCCGGGAAGGTATCCGGCAGCAAGGCCGCGCCGTCCCCGTCCAGCCGCATGGACGACCTGGAAGAACTAGGCGAATGGCTGCGCGCCTGGGAGTCCTCCTACCGCCCGGTCGTCCTCGAGGCGGCCGGGCTCCGCGAGGACCCCAAACCGCACCGCGGCTACCTCGCCACGGAGATCACCACCATCACGGCGTGGCTGGTGTTCCACTTCGACAAGTGCATCACCCACCCGGACCTCGCCGTGGACTTCGGCCGGGAGGTCCGCCGCTGGCACCGGGAACTGGCCGAGAAGGCCCGCGCCGGCCAGGTGGACAAGCACGTGAAACGCCCGTGTCCTCGCTGCTGTCTCTACACCTTGTGGGTCCGCGACGGCGAGGACTACGTGAGGTGCATTAATGACTCCTGCAACCGGCGGATGACCCGCGAGGAACTGGCGGCGCTGGACGCCGCGGCGTAACTAGCCAAGCCCGGGGTGGACATGTACCCTCTTGACACAAGGAGAACCATGTCCTCTGCCCGGATGCGGCGGAGGGCATTTTTTCATGTCCGGAGGTGTCTCCCCTGGTCGTCATCACGAGCCCGGACATGCTCCTCACCCGCCGCGAGGCAGCCGAGGTCGCGGACGTGGACGTGGAGCGGCTGCGCCAGTGGGAACGCCGCGGCCACCTGGAGCGCGCCGGCCTGAACGACAAGGGCTGGCCGGTGTACCGGGCCCTGGACGTGGCCAAGTGCAAGCACCGGTTCCAGGGGTACGGGCGCGGCGAGGAAGCCGCCTGATGGCACCGGTCACCCAGACGATCGAGGTCAGGCTCGACACGCGCTGGCTGACGGCTTTCGCCGAACTGCTGGAGAAGCACGCGGCGGCGATCCGGGCGGACCTCGAAGCGTTCATGGCCGCGCAGGAACAGGACACTGGCAGCGAGGGAGAGCGGATGTAGATGGCCGACGCCAAGGTGACCCGCGCGGAACTAGCCGAGGCTGTCCGCGAGCTGCGGGAGGAAGTGGCCCGGCTCCGCGCCGAACGGGCTGCGCACGCCTGCCACGGTCATGGCCTGTGCTGCTCGCACGTCCATTGCAACTGGGGCCACTGCTGGTGCTCCACTTTCCACAGCTACACGTACCCGCTGACGGGCGGCTCGGTCCCGTGGTACGGAACCGTAACCGTCTCCTGCGGAGAGACCGTTGGCGGGGGTACGTACGCGAGCAGCGCTGTCGGCTGCGCCGTCCCGCAGGCCCGGCCCCTCAGCCTCAGCAACTAGGAGCGCAGATGGCCCGCGTCCGCGTGTGCGGTGCCTGCCTCCAGCCGGTCGCAGCGTGTATCTGCGACGACGAGCCGGACCCGGAAGACAGCAGCGAGGATGAGGACGCGGCGTGACCGCGGCAGTAGGGTAACGGCCATGACGGACATCAGCGCGCAGCCGGGGAACGCCCGGTGGGTCCTGGCCATCGCCGGCCGCGACGAGCAGGTCTCGGTCGAGGCCGCGACGATCACCCAGCACCGTGCCGCGGGGAGCGATGAGGTGATCCTGACGACGCTGCACGACGCGGACGGGGAGATCGTCTTCCAGGCCCCCGCCCTGTCAGTCGCCTACGTCCGCCGCTGCGGGCCGCCGAACCATGTCATCCCCCGCCCCGCCCCCTGACTGGGCCGTCTCCACTGACGACGGCTACCGGCTCGTGATCGAGGACGGCGTGATCATCGGCCTGGCCTATGACGAGTGGCCATGGCCCTGGGGTGACCCCCGGTACGGCCTGTACGAGACCGTCTCGGTAGCCGTCTGGGACGGCCGCGAGGTGTAACGCGGGAGGACTGGAGGCGGGCGGCATCGTGACCGGCCCGCCTGAGAAGGATTCTTCCCTCGCTGCCATGACCGGCACCACGCCGGGCCCGCTCCTCGTGGCCTGGCGTGCCGACGCCACGGTCTGGTGCAGCCGGTGCGGCACCCTCGCCGGGGGCATTGCCGGGCCGGAGTCCCGTCCCCTGGAACTGCGGCATCTCCTCGCTCACGGGTTCCGGGCTGCCGCCCTGGCCGGCGAGGGGATCGAAGCCTCCCCGTGGCCGGGCTAGGCTATCCGCGTGATCCTGCTCGACCTCGGCGGCGACGATCCCGAACCTCACCCTGACCTGGTAGCCTCCCAGCGGCCTGCCCCGGCTCAGGTCGTCATGGCGACGATGGAGACGGGATGGCTCAGCGACGGGCGGTACCTGACTGCCGCAGTGCCGTGGCAGCGAACCGCCTCCGCACCCTAACGCACCCCTTGCGCACCAGGACTATCCTGCTGTTACAGCGCCCCGGAAGGGGGGCGTTCCCGCGAGGCCGCCGGGAGGTGCCGTGGCAAGAACCCGGAGCCCGGCCGTGGCCAAGCGGAACGAGACGATCTACTCGCAGTGGCGGCGCGGCGCGTCCCTGACCGCCCTCGGCGCCGAGCACGGGATCTCCCGGCAGGTCGTGGCCCGCATCGTCGCCAGCTTCCACCCGGAGCTCGAGGACTCCGAGGACCGCGCCCTGTACCGGGGCGTGCTGTGGCGGCTGTTCGACGAGGTGGAGGCGATCGCCCAGGCGCCGGGCTACAAGATGAGCCCGAACGGCGCGGCGGCAAAACTCCCGGACGGCAGCCCGGCGACCGATACCGGCGTAGCCCTCCAGGCCCGGGAATTGCAGGCGAAAATCGTCACGGAGATGCGGAAGATGGACGGGGTGGACCGGCCCAGCCAGAAGCAGGTGCACGTCGAGTACAGCATTGCCGAGCAGGCGGCCCAGGCTGACATCGCCCGCCGTGAGGCCGAGCTCAACCGGAAGCTGAAGCTCATCCAGGGCCACGCTGAGCCGGCAGAACGCCCGGAACTGCCGCCTGCGGCTGAGGGCTAGCTGAACTCGTAATCGACGGCGCTCTGCGTCCCCATCCTACCGATCATCTTCGCTGCCGTCCGCACGCTGATGACGCATCCGTACTCATCGGCCACCCACGGCTTGCTGTAGTCCCGCAGCGTCCCCCACGGCCGGCCGAGAGCCTTGAGGTAGGCGACCAGCCCGGCGGTACCGGCCCAGCCTTCGGCGCCGTTGCTGTAGCGGTACCGGCTCGCGTCGGTCGTCCACAGCGCCCCGGCCGCCTTGCCGATATGCACCGACTCGGGGAAGTCGGTGCAGTGCAGGTAGTAGTTGGTGCTCACGGTCGCATCCTCCCACGGCGGTTCGCACGTCCCGCTCAGGTAGTCCAGGCTGCGCCGCACCCACTCGTCCAGTTCCACGGGGCTCACCGTTACGCCCCGATCTCCGCGGCGAGAGCGGCGAGCTCACCGGCCGGGCTGATCTCCCCGGCTGCGGGCATGGCCAGGGCAAGCTCCAGGCAGGCAGCCCTAGCCCGGTCAGGCCAGAAACCGCCCGCAGCGTCGGCGCAGGCCAGCAGCGGGGCCCATATCTCCTCGTCGCGCCCCTCGATCCCCTCGGGTACTTCAGGCTCGGCATCTTCCAGCGCGGCCCGCTCCTGCGCTGCCCACATCTCGAGGAACACCTTGAGCCGTGCTGCCTGGTCCCCGGTCTTGCGGCTGACCTTGGCCGGCATCATGCCCGCTGCCTTGCGCATCCTGACCTTGACGCCGCGTTCGAGCAGGGCCTTGAGGGTGTCCCCGGTCTGGGTCTCCAGCACGTCCAGGCCGGCGAGGGCCATCGCGCCGAAGACGGGAATGCGGGTGGCCTTGCTGCCGGAGACGTACAGGTAGCTGCCGTGACGCTGGTAGCCGGCGTTGACGATGGCGCGGACGGCCTCACGGCGACGCCCGGAGCCGAACAGGACGTCTGACTCGTCGATGAAGACGGTGGCCCGCTCGGTGCCGATCGTCTTGACCAGGCCGGGCGCGGTCGGCTCGATCGTCAGGCCGAACGCTGCCGGGCAGACGAGGTTGAGCAGTTCCAGCACCTTGCTCTTACCCGAGCCGGGCTCGGAGCTGAGCAGGTACAGGCGGGGCGTGGCCCGGAACACGAGCACGCCGTCCTCATCACGGCACCAGGAGTGCGCCACCCAGAGCGTCACGGCGTCCAGGGCGGCAGGCGACGGGAACACGGCGTAGCAGGCCAGCCAGTCCCGCAGCGTGTCCAGGAGCTGGTCTCCGGGGACGTGCGGCTGGCCGGGCCGGGTGACGACGACGCCCTCTTTGACTGCTACTTCGGCGGCCGGCGCGGTCACTCGCTGCCGGTGAACATATCCATCTGGCCGGACACCTGCGGGGCGTGCTTCGGTGCTGTCTTCGGCAGCGACGGGGCAATATCCGCCACGCTGAACAAGCCCTCGGCTTCCGGCTTGCGGTGCTTGCGGGGCAGTTTGTCCCGGTCGAAGTGCCCCGGCCTCATCTCGAGCCAGTTCCGGCCGTTCCCGTCGGCGTGTCCCGTTATCACGGTGAATGTGCTGCTCATCGGTGCTTGCCTCCTCGATCGGGTCACGGTCCCGCCACTGCTCCCGCTGGATCCGGCCGGCCTCGTGGCGCTGCCGCTTGTACTCGGCCAGGGTGAGGCGGGGCCAGCGCTGGAAGAACGCGAGTAGTTCCTCGGATCCGTACCGCTGCACCATCCACGCCGGCCCGGTCCACAGCATCCACTCGCTGATCGCCCGCCGCTTGCCTTCGGGATTGAGGAGCCAGCCGCGGCAGTAGTCTTCGGCTTCGGTGCGCTGGGCGTGCATGGCGTCGTACCATTCGGCTTTCAGCGCGTCTTCTGCCCGGTCCTGCCGTCCGGCCCGGTCCCGTCTCGCCGCTTCGGCGAGCACCGCGCGCCAGTCGCTCTCGTCGTCGGCGCTGTTGTAGGCGGCAAGGAGAGACGTGTCGTCCAGTTCCCGGACGTCGCTCTCAAGTACGCTGGTCATGGCTGGCGCTCCCGTGTGAGTCTCATCGTGCGGTGCTGCTGGTCGCGGGCTTCCGGCCGGCTGTGACCCGTGCCGGGAGCCCGGATACGTCTAGGCGCTGGTGTAGGCCCTGGCGATGGCCAGGTCGGTAACGGTCGTGATCACGTCCAGCGGTGTGGCGTCTGAGAGTTTCACGTCCCAGAGCGTCACGCCGTTACCCGTCATCACGTAGACGGCGGTCACGGTGTCATCAGCGGCGACCCTGACCTTTGCGCGGGGGACGGAGAGCGGGCCGGTGCCGCCTATGGGAAGGTCGGCCCAGTCGCCGCCGTCCTCGTCGGGGATGAAACCGCGTTCCCGCAGTTCCTCTAGCAGTTGCAGCTGGCCGACCATCGTTTCCTCCCGGTGTTGCCGATACCGCTATCATAGCGGATAGGTAGCGGACATTGCAAGAGCCTTGGCCCGGCACGGCAGCCCGCCCCATCATGGTGCTCTGCCGTGCCGGGGGCCTTCGGGGCTAGCTGGCAGCAGCGAGGCGAGAAGCGGCTTCCGCTGCGGGGATCACGGCCAGGACAGCATTAACGCCGGTCCCTGACTCCTTGAACGCGCCTTCGGGCAGCGGCTCGATCAGGCCGCCGGCCTCATCGACCAGCTCGCGGAACCCGGCCGTGGCCCGGTCCTCGCGGAACGTCACGCCACCAGCCATGACCGCGATGAGCAGTCCGCCGGGACGCAGGAAGCCGAGCGCGTGCCGGACATGCGCGATGTCGGCCTTATCCGCAAACGGCGGGTTCATCATCACCCGGTCATAGGCGGCCCGCTGCGGCACGGCCAGGAAGTCGGCCATTGTCACGGTACGGGCGTAGCCTGCCGTGCAGAGCGCCCCGGCCCGCTTCGGGTTGAGCTCGATGCAGTCGACGGCGCAGCCGAGGCCGGCCACGGTGCGCGCTATCGCCCCGTCACCCGCCGACGGCTCGAGCACTTCCATTCCCGGCTCGAGGTCGGCCAGGGCGATCATGCCGGCCGCCACATCGGCCGGGGTCGGGAAGTATCCCTCATCCTGGGGCCTGACCACGCTGCCATCGGCCTGCAGTGCGGCGAGGACAGCCGCGGCGTCCTCGGGGAACAGGTGAGCCTGCGCCTTGCGGTTCCACTTGCCGCCCGCCGCTGCCAGTACCTCGTTAACCGCGACGTAGGTAGCGCGGTCTAGCCGGTCGCTGATCCTGACGGCGTTACCTTCGGCGGTGGCGCGGCTGAGGATGTCCATAACGTCCCCGCTGATCGCGGTACTGCGGCGAGGCCGCGCCGGCTGACTTGCGGTGTGCTCGGTCTCGGCAGGCGCAGGCGGGGCTTCGGGTATCGCGTCCTCGGTCAGGGTCACCCAGCCACACGGAAGGTCACGGCTCTTGATGAGCCACCCGGTACCCGCCCCGGCCCAGCCGTGATCACTGAGGTAGTTCCCGGCGCCCATGCTGTGATTGTCGCGGTGCTCGGTGAACTCCACGCCGGCGGTCTCGGTGAACTGCGCGGCGGCGGCGTGCAGCGCCCGGAAGTCCTCGCGGGAACTGAAACGGAAGCCGATGGCCACCGTCCGCCGGGTGTGGCTGGCAAAGTAGTCAGTCATCGGGTCGGATGCGTCCGCGTGATACTCCGCGATGATGAGGGCCTTAGCGCCGTGCGGTGCCTTGGCGATGACCTGCTTGAGCAGGGCATTCTGCGTGTTTCGCTCTGCTTCGATCGCGGCTTCACGTTCGGCCATCTGGGCGCGAAGCTCGGCGTCTTCCTCGGCGCTGCGCCGCTTGTCCTCAACCGGCCGCGACTTGCGCGCCTCCGGCAGTGCCGTCTCGTAGTCCGCGATGACGGCCCGCACGTTCTCCCGGGTGATCTGGTGTCCGTACTTGGCGCGGATAGCCTCATCCAGCGCGGTCACCTCGGCCCGCACCTGGCCAAACGGGCTGGTCATGGTCGAGCGGTGCTCCTCGCCGCCGACGACGCCGGTAACTTCGGTGAAGGTCTTGCCCTCCCACTGGAGCGCGCCTATCGCCTTCTGCAGGTCTTTGACCTGCCGGGGGCCTGCGCTGACGTTCTGCCACTTCTCGCTAGCCATTGCTCTATCTCCTCGCTGCCGATCTTGGTTCTTGCCGCGCCCGTGGCCCGAATCGAACGGGCCCGCTGCACCATGACGGGCTAACCACCTGCTTAGGGCCTCACCTCCTCCCGTAGGGTCCGGTAGGCCAGGAGGACCGCTGCGAGCCACCGGGGAGCGAACCCCGACAGCAGGAACACGGCCCGGCTCACGATGCGCGCTCCAGGCTGCGTACCGTCCACGACCCGACATGGCCCTCGCCGTCGAACCGCACCATGACCTCCGGGCCCATGTCGGTAGCGAGCCAGGTAACCCCGTGCTCGTCCGCGGTCACGGTGCCGAGCTGCGAACCCCACCACTTGCGGTTATGCGCGATCACCACGCGGCAGCCGGACGGGAAACGCTCCTCGGCGTACTTCGCGCCGTCGAACACCGTCACGCCGGTGATGCCGTCCTCAGCCATCCAGGCCACCATCTGCGCGGCCTCTTCCGCCGAGTAACCGCCCTGCTCGTAGTCGCGTCCCTCGAAGGTGTAGCGCAGCACCATCGGCCCGCTCATCGTCTTCACAGCCCCTCATCCGGGTTGCAGTCGTACCGCACCAGCGACCAGCCGCGGCGGGTCCGCAGCCAGCGGTGTATGTCGCGGCGCATCTCAGGGTCGGCGTACTGCGCTGCGTGCCATGCGTGCAGCCATGCCCGCTCCCAGGGGCCGTGCTGCGCCCGGCCGGCGTCGCGCAGCACGTCCATGTGATGCATGCGGTACACCGCGGAGCACGCCCCCGCCTCCTGGCCCGGTGTCACGGTGACCGCGGCATGGGCGGGCATCACGCCCAGGTTCGCCAGGATCGCCCCGGCCGTGCAGCCCAGCGTGAACGCCACGGCAACGCGCCGGGTCAGCGTCCGCACCGCGCCGCCTCTTCCCCTTACTGCTGATCTGTGCTTACCCTTGACCCTGGTCATGGCTTCCAGCTCCCTCAAGCTCGCCTGTCCGTGGCCTCCCGGTCCCGCGAGACTCTGACCTCCCGCGGGACCGTCATGCTTTTCCCTACGCGATGCCGAGCAGCTGCAGCAGCATGCCCCGCATGTTCGCCGTCAGGCCCAGCGAAACCCGGCCCCCGGTAGCGTCAGCCACCATCTGCCGGACATTGCCCGCCTGGCCTTCGTCGAGCTCGACGTCGGTCACGTCCTGGCCGTCCACGCGGACAGTCCACGTGTTCAGGGTGATGTCCTCGGTCCTGGTCCTCATTGCTGTCACCTCCCTTGCCCGATACCGCTATCATAGCGGATAGGTAGCGGATGCGTCAACAGGGTACGAGCAGGGACTTCACCCCAAACCAAGCAGAGCCAAGAGCAGGAATACGACCAGCCAAGAGCAGGAAAGCGACCAGACCAACAGCGCAAGCCAACAGCAGGAATGTTGTGCGCACCCGAACCCTGTAGGTACAGGTCGCGCGGTCCCTGGTGGGCCTGTAGTCGCGCCGGGAGGTGCAGCGTTGGCGGTTGCTAAGCGCCAGGTGATGTTCCGGGCGGCGTGTGACCTGCATGACCGTGCGGCGGAGCTGGCGAGCAGGCAGGGTGAGGCGCTGAACGAGGTGCTTACCCGGGCGCTGGAGGTGTACGTGGCGGGGGGGCTGCGGAGGGGCGCACCTGATATCACCCCTGATATCACCCTGGAGCCTGCTAGCACCCCTGATATCACCCCTGGCCCTGATATCACCCCCGTAGAGGTGCTAGCACCCCCGGACGTGATATCACCCCCGGACGCGGCGGCTAGGCCGCGGAGGCAGCGACGGGAGAAGGCCGTCACGGTTCCGGCCGCGTCTCCGTGGGCCGCAGTGCGCCGTGAGGACTGCCCGCACCGCGGGCTGCGCGGCGCCTACTGCAAACTCTGCCGCGCCACGGTCTGCTGACCGGCCGCCTGGCGCGTCTCAGCGGGCCTCACAGCGGACGTGACGACGGTCCTCCCCTCTCCTCGCTGCCAATGGTCCCGGCCTGTTACGGTGGCGCAGGATCGCAGCGACAGGGGGAAGAGAGGCGCCCCGCACCGTTACGCTCGACGCGTGGTTCTCTACATCTGGAATGATCGCAACCGCGCCACAGAGCCGGCGAAGGTGCTTGACCTGCCTGCGGTCCCCCGCGAGGGAGACACGGTGGCGCTGGAGGACATGGCGCGCGGGCGCGTGACACACGTGCACTGGGATTTCGCTAACGGCATCGTGCACGTGCATGCCAGCTAGCCGGCATGCATTAGCGCCCCGCCGGCTCTGGGCCGTACGGGGCGCGAGGTTGGTCCGGCCTAGGCCGTGAGCCGTTCGATGTGCTGCGGCAGCCAGCCGTCACAGATGCCCCCGGTAGTCGTCTCGGGGCACTCGCGCGCCACCGTGGCGACCAGCGCGCACACCTGGTACGGGGACATGAACCGCAGCTTCATCGCGTACGTGGCGCGCATCCTGGCCGTGACGAGCGACTTCCGTACCGCGTAGGCCACGGTGTGAACATCGGCGGGCAGGTCCGACTTGTCAGGCCTCGAGAGCGCGGCGAGGATGAGCTCCGTCCTCGAGCCGTCGTAGGCGATCCCGTCACGGTCCCGCAGCACGAAACGCTTGGTCCGCGGGCCGATCCCGACCGAACGCGCCACTTGGGCCGCTGTGATCTGTGGCATCGCTCCTCCTTCTTCGCCGCCTAGTCCCTCTAGGCGCCTGCCACGGGATCACTGCATGCAGCGTCCCGTGACCAGCGTCTAGCCGGATTCAGTAGCCGACGCGGATCTGTACGCGCGGTTCGCGCCACGCGATGACGGCCGCCGTCTCGCGGTGCGCGTCCACGTACCGCACCGCGGCGTCTACGCCATCCGCGCCCGTCCACGTGACCACGCTGCCATCTGCCAGCTTGAGCTCGTACTGCTGCTGCGCCATCGCTGGGCCTCTCTTTCCCTCGGTGCGGTTTTCCAGGTCCTCTAGGCACCTGCCACAGTCCCGCCGTAGCGGGACCATGACCAGCGTCTAGCCGGTTCAGTGGGTCAGGTAGCAGAACACTTCGCCGTCGTCCCAGTCCATCGCCGCGTTGCCGTGGACCGGGCAGCCGATCGCGAGGGCGAAGATCTGCGCGTCGGTGAGGCCGTCCTCACGGGCCCGGGCCTCGGTCTGCGCGAACTGGGCCTCGGTCTGCATCCTGGTCATTGCTGCTCCTCTGTCGTGCCGATACCTACATCATAGCGGACACATAGCGGATACGCAAGAGGCAGCCCCATACGTGCACGCACGCATGCGGCCAGGCCAGGACAGAGCTGGCAAGCAACGAGAAGGCAGGGCACAGCTCGGTACGCGAGCAGACGGCCGCGGGCACAGCTCGACCGGGCAGGGCACAAGCCAGCACTGGACCATGCCCGACCACGCCAGACAACCCTAGACCACGCTAGAGTGGATGATTCGGTCTAAACCAGGACAAAACGGGAAAGACCGTCAAGCTCTCTCTCGTGTTTCTCAGCAAAATCGCCCGGGGTGGGCCTGTTCCGTTGTCCCTGGTCAGGGCACTGGGTCCTGAAAATTGGGGTCGTGCGCGTACGCGAGGCTGTAACACGGCCTTTGGCCTGAGATGATGGCGCGGTGAAGGACCTGATCGCGTTCCTGGGTGCCCGGCTGGATGAGACTGCGGCGCGGGCGTGGGCTGTCCATGACGTGGAGCGGTGCGATGCCCTCTTGTACGAGGAGGATATGGGGGCTGCTGCCGCGCGCACCCCGGAGTGCGATTGCGGCTGCTCGGCCCGCGTGCTCCGTGGGGTGGGGGCTATGCGGGAGCTGATCACTTACGCTCTGGAGAACGCCGCGATGATCGACGGCGAGTGGGGCGACTGCCATGAGGCTGCGGAGATCGCTAGCGGGCTGTGCGCGGATCATGGCGTGAAGGCTGCGGGCAGGGGCCTGGGGCTGCTCGCCGCGATCTGGCGGGATCATCCGGATTTCCGCCAGGAGTGGGCTCCCTCGGGCGGGGCTGTGTTACGGTCCCGCTTGCCACCCCGCTACCTGTCCGCTACACTGTCCGCTATGAACTCTGTGAAGCTGCCCCCCACCTCCGTAAATCTGGCCCCGGAGGAGAAAGCCAGGGTGAAGGCCCTGGGCGTGCCGCTGCGTACCGTGATCCTGACGGGGCTGGATGTCCTGGAAAGGGAACGGGCCGGTTCCGGTGAGGCTGCCGCGTCCGTTTACGCGGATCAGGCGGCGATGGTGCGGGCGATGGTCGCGGCGGAAGTGGACCGCAGGCTCCGGGAATGTGAGAGCGGCGCCGGGGGGGAGAAGGGGCTGCGGACTGCGCGGAAGCGGGCCGCCGCCCCGGTGAGGCACGCGGTGCCCGCGGCGGCATCCTCCGGTGATCCTGTTCCCGTCAGGTTCCAGCCGGGTACGGAGCCGGCGAGATGAGAGCGCCGGGCATGTACGCCTCCGAGGTGTGGCGCGACTACCGCCGTGGCGCGAACGCCGTCGAGGCGGCGCTGATCGATCTCCAGGGGCAGCATGGCCTCACCGACCTGGAGATGGTCACGGCCCTGGAGGACTACCAGCGGACGCTTCTCGGGCACATGCTGAAGAAGCAGCACGCGCGCAAGCAGGGCCGGGCGTCATGAACGACTACCTCGCGGTCGCGCAGTACTTCAACGACCGCCGCACTGCCCATGAGTTCGCCGTTGCCGCTAACTGGCGCTGTGCCATCTGCGGACGGAAGATCAGAACCGGGCAGCCCTGGACGAGCCTCCTCCCGTCGTGGGCTCCTGCTCACGGTTCCTGCGTCCCGTCCTCGTCGATGCACGACCTCCGGGAAACCTGGGGCGAGCCTGCATACGACCGGTGGCTGTGGTCCCCGTTCCTGCCCGACCTGCGGGCGGCGTCATGAGCGGCGAGGACCCCAGCTTCCCGGTGCCGGAGGACGAGCAGCCTGCGCTGTTCCCGGAGGGGTTCTCCCCTGCGGAGGAACTCGCCGTGCTCCGGGCTGAGATACGGCTGGGCAGGCAGGGAACGCCGTGAGGTGCCCCTGCTGCGGTTCTCCCGGCCCCTGCTACTGCTACCGGAACCGTCCCGCACGGAACCGTGACACGGGGTACCGGCCGGCGCGGCGCGCGCAGCCGGGGACGCCGGCGGGCAATGGCGGCCCGGTTTTCCTCATCTGCCTCATGATCCTGGTCGCCGGGTTCTGGCCCGCGATGGTGTGGCACGGGTACGGCGGTCCCGAGGGGACGTCGTGGCGGTGGGACATCCACTCCACGATCGCCTGCCTGATCTGGTGGGGGCTCACCATCGTGCCGCTCACGGTGGCGGCCGTCATCAGCGCGGGCAGGAAGCGGAAGCTGGGCAGGGCCGCCCCGGAAGCCGCGCGGGCAGTTACCGGGGCGCGGGCACTCACAGCCGAGGCGGCGAAAGTCCCGGAACCTCCCGTGTGCCGGCATCTGAACGCCGTCCGGGTGGACTCGGTGCTCGACCCGAAACTTGTCTGGCAATGCTGGTGCCCCGACTGCGACCCTGACTGCGAGACCCCGCTGCCGGCGGATTTCAGGCGGCCCTGCTGCGGCACCGAACCCGAAGCGCCCCACCTGTACAACTGCCCGGAAACGCGGCAGTGAACCGGAGTCTCCTCCTCGCTGCCGCCCTTGCCTGCATGATGCTGGCGGCCTGCTCCCCGGCTGCCGCCGCCCCTCAGGATGCTGTTGCCGTCACGCACGGGCTGAAGCAGGTCCACGACCCCGGGCGGGTCACGGGAACCATCACCGGCCGCTGCGCCTACCGGGACCGCGGCCTCCTCCCCGACCCGCGCTGCACCCCCGGCAGCATTGATCCGGCCGTCACCCAGGCGGACATCGGCTCCACCATCTGCAGGGAAGGCTGGACCCGGACAGCGCGGCCCCCGGAATCACAGACGGAAACGTTCAAGTTTCAGGTGGCCTACCCCGCCTACGGAGCATCGGGGCGGACCGAGCTCGACCACCTGGTCCCCCTGGAACTGGGCGGCAGCAACGACGCCAGCAACCTGTGGCCTGAGTACCCGCCGACGCCCAACCCGAAGGATGACGTGGAGTACGCGCTGAACCGGGCGGTCTGCGACGGCAAGGTCACGCTCACAGCAGCGCAGAACGCAATCGCCTCGGACTGGCCCACGGCCGAGAAGAAACTGGGGGTCGGGTGAGCGGCAGCCTTGACTCCGACCTAGCCCGCCTTCAGCTCATCGCTGAGGCCAAGGGCCGGCGGGGCATCCTGGGCTGTCATCGGACGTACCCTCGGCCAGCCCCCGAAGGTAGCCAAGCGGGACGCCAAGAGGCTGGCGCGCAAGACGAGCCGGGCAGCGTGGCAGCAGGAGAACGCCACGCGCGAGGCTGTGTCACAGGCTGGAGGCCGCGATTACCGCTGACGGCTGGTGCCCCGCCCACCACTGCTTCCGCACCGAATGCTCCGGGCGGACCCACGTCCGCACCGTCCGCTGCCTGGACGCCCTATGGGACAAGGTGGCCGCTAAAGCAGCGGCGAAGGGGATGGATACTAACGCCGGGGTCATGGCGGCACTGGAAGCGTGGGCTGGCGGGGAGACGAGACGCTGGCGGGACACGAAGCACGCCGCCGCAGTGCAGTGGGCCGCCGTCCTCGATGATGACGGCTTCTCCGAGTTCGTCACCGAGATCACCGAAGCGGCGGCCGGGGGCGACCCCGCCGCGATCCGGGCATGCCTGCGGGAATGGCGGGTCACCGCCGGGGCCCTGTCCGGCCCGGGCCGGGCCGTGCTGACCGGGACGCCTGCGGACGGGGACTTCACCGAAGCGGCGGGGCCGTGAAGAAGCTGCGGGACTGGCGGGCGATCCGGCAGGCAGCGGCAGGTGAGCGGCTGGCGGCTTTCCGCGGCGGACCCAGGGAACGCTTCCATGCCTCGCTGGCGATGGCGGTGCGCAGCTCAGTGATCACCGGCAGCCCAGTCCCTGTCGATAAGTGCCTGCGACGATGGTCCGCCGTGGTCGCGGAGATCCTGTCGGAACCGCGCTAGGACCATTGCAGCACCCGCGACCACCGCAGCACGACTTCCTTGCTCACCGGGCAATCTCCCGCCGCGCCTCTTCCGGCAGCCAGCCCTCCAGCCGGGGCAGGTCGCACGTGAAGATCCGCTCGTGGACGATGCTGTCGGTCTCGAGCCCTTCGTCGATCACCTGCCGCATCCGGGCGACGGCGCTGGCGAGGTCAATGAGCCTGACGGGGATCATGTCGTCGCCATGCTCAGCGAAGTAGTCAGGCTCCATCAGGTGTGCTCCCACTCCACTTCGCACGGGCACAGCGCGCACCCCTCGTGATCCCGCCAGTCACCCCAGCACGCCTTGTGCTCGGTAGCGTCGTGGCCGCAACCGCAGCCGGGAAACATCTGCACTGACGAGTAGTCCTCCCAGGCGTGCGGGCCGTCGTCTTCCTCGCTGCTGCTCATAGCCCCCCATCCTGCCCGATCCGGGGAGGCGTCACGTGGCCGGCGAGATCCAGTTCCCCGACGGCTACGAGAACTGGCCCCCCGAGATCCGCAAGCGGTGGCTCGAGGACTACCACGCCCTGTACTTCCCCAAGCTCCGCTGGTGGGACAAGCCCGAAAGCGACGACGAGGACACCAGCGGCCCCCGCCCGAAACAGCTCCCCCCCGATCACCCCCGCCACGGAGACCCGGACATGCGGGGCTACCGGTGCGGGTGCGTCCACAAGCTCCCGAACTGCCCTGACTGTCCCCCATGCCCCGGTAACCCGGACTGGTCAATCTGGCTCCAGCTCACGGCCCGGGGGACAGGGAAAACCAAGGCCGGAAGCAACTGGGTGCTCGAGATGGCCCTGTCCAAGCCCGGACTGTACGTCGGGCTGTGCGCCCCCACCCACGACGACATCCGCTCCATATGCATCGAGGGGGATAGCGGAATCCTCGCCGAGGCGCGCAGGAACGGCATCGATATCCCCGAGAAGTCGTACAACAAGAACCGGCAGGAGATCGAGCTTTCCAACGGGTCGAAGATCCGCGGGTTCTCCGCCGAGAAACCCGAATCGATCCGCGGCGAGAACCTGAGTTACGTCTGGTTCGACGAGCTGGCGATGATCCGGTACTTCAGCTTCTACCATGAGGGCTTGCAGCCGGCGATGCGCAAGGGCGACAACCCCCGGCTGATGATCACTACCACCCCGAAACGGGTCCGGCTGATCCGCGACCTGATCGACGAGGCGAAGTTCGAGTTCGCCGGGGAAGACGGCGGCCCTGGGACCGGGGTCCACCTGACCGAGGCGATCACGGCGGAGAACATCCACTTCTCCCGTAAGCAGCGGGAACGGCTGGAACGCAAGTACGCCGGGAACCCGGTCATGCTCGCCCAGGAACTCCGCGGCGAGATGCTCGCCGAAGTCGACGGGACCCTGTTCCCGATCGGCCAGTTCAACGAGACCCGCGTGTTCCCCGGTGATGCGCTGCCGAAGTGGCGGCAGGTTGTGGTGGCGATCGACCCGGCCACCACCAGCCGGGATTCCAGCGACGAGACCGGGATCGTGGTCGCGACCGAGGGGGAGGACGGGGAGTTCTACTGCCTGGAGGACTGCTCCGGGAAGTTCCCCCCCGACCAGCAGATGCGCGTCGTCGCCGAGGCGTTCCACCGCCACGACGCCGACTGCGTGGTCGGCGAAGTGAACATGACCGGCGACTACATGCGGTCCCTGCTGAACACCGTGGACCCGAACATCCCGCTCCGGTCCGTCCACGGGATGCGCGGCAAGGTGTCCCGCGCGCAAGGCCCGTCGTCGCTTTTCATGCAGGGCCGGATCCACATGGTCGGGGATCACTTCGCCAAGCTTGAGGACCAGCTCTCCGCGATGGCCGAGGGTGATGACCGGTCGAGGATGAAGGACGACCGGGCCGACGCTTTCGTCTGGGCGATGATCCACCTGTCCGGCGCAGGGCAGGGTGACTGGGGCATGGTCTACGGGTTTGATGACTGCGGGTCCTGCGGTGCCAGGGTGAACGTCGACAAGGACGAGCGGTGCCGCAACTGCGGTGCCCCGGTAGCCAAGTTCGCCCCCAAGCACCCCGGCGGCTCAAAGGCCCGGGAACCCTGGTCGGCTGCCTACCTGAACACGTGCCCGAAGTGCGAGAAAACCTACCCGAGGCATGAGCGGACCTGCCCCCATTGCAGCCTGAGCCCTGAGAGTTACATGCGCAGGGCGCTGGCGATCAGCGGGGGGAACGCCGGAGGGCTGGGGTACTCAGGGAAAGACATCCTGCGGGGGCGGCGGTTCTGAGGGGGGCGACGATTACGAGCGATCTCCTGGCCTGCGCCTCGCCGACGCTATCCACGGGGCTCTGCGGGGCACTGCGGGAAGACGATCCCGACAGCGGCTGCCACAGATGCGCGCTGGACGATGAGCACATGCTGGAAAGCGGCCCTCGCCGCCTCTGCAAATGCCGCTGCGGGGACGAATGTGACTGGGGAGCGCCAAGGCGATGACTGATTTCCTGACCTGCTATCAGTGCGACGCGTCCTGGGGTCCCCGCTCAGAACGGGCCCGGGAAGACGCCGCCGACTGCCCTGACTGCGGCACCAGGCTGCACGCGGGACTTTTGTCAGTGCCGTTGCGACACCTGCGGGTGAGAATGCTGGGGCGAGACGAGCGCCGCCGGTCGCTGGCGCTGCTCGGCGATCTAGCGGAGAGCATCCGCGCCGCAGGCTAGGCAGCCCGGCGTTCCTGCTCTGCGCGTCTTAGCTCCGCTTTCGTGCGGGGCCGCCAGCCAGGGCCGGTGCAGCCGCAGGAATCGTAGTCGTTTCCCGAGTTGAGCACTGCCGCGACGGCGTTCCACTCTGAGCGGTTCCCTTTGCGCGGGGCCTGGAAGTCGCGGCCCGCGTGCAGCATGGGCTCGCGGCACAGCGGACAGACAGGCCACCTTGCCTGCGGCAGGACGGACGGGTGCGGATACTGGGCCACATGACGGCAGGGGATGCACGCCCATGAGGTCTTGTAGTTGCTGAATGCGTAGCGGCACATCTCAGGCCGCCGCCTTCTGGAGCCGCGAGCGGACGATCATCTTGAGCGTCTCGGCTGACGCTGTGCGTCCCTGCTCGGTGCACATGACGATGAGGTCGAGCGCCAGCCGGTCGGACAGGTGGAACCACTCGGTCTTGCCGATGCGCTCGGCGGCATACTTGCCGTGGTAGTAGTCCTCGACGCTCCTGCCGCCGCGAACGTTGCATAGTTCGGCAAAGTGCATCTCGCCGCCGCGCCGACCGCTGGGGCGGCTCGTGGTCCCGATCTTGATCTGGAAGTTCTCGCCGAGTCCGAAATAGACGCGCCGGGCATCGAGGATGACGAGTTCGGGGAAAAGGGTTTCGGTCATAGGTCGCGCCTCTCTGCTGGTACAGCCTCCCTCGCGGAGTGCCGTCCTAGCGGCAGTATGGAGTCAGGCAAATGCGCAGGTCAAATGAGCGCTGTGAGCGATAACCGCGACTAACCGCGACTAACCTAGGCCCAGTTGCGTCCAGTTGCGTCCAGTTGCGTCCAGTGCCCATTTCAGTCTCCCGGAGTCTCCCGGAACTCGTTATTGAACTGTTATTGAGCGGCTCGCCGCTAAACGGGCGCAAGCCTCCATTCTCTCGCTGCGCTCTTGAACTTGGAGGCCCCGGTGTCCCATCACGAGTGCGATGTCGGCGGCGTCCCCCGTCCGCACCGTCCCCGGATCCGCCGCTGCTCGTGCGGGGAATGGTTCATCTACGGCCACGGCTGGACGGGCATCGGACTGGCCCGGTGGCGTCCCATGGGCACGTGGTCCATGTGGCTGCACCGCAGGGAGATCGCCAGGATGCCGGGCGGCCTCATCAACTTGGCGCGGGAAGAGCACCCTGGACGTGGTGCTCCGCAACGACGCCCGGATCAAGGGCTTCTCCGCGGAGTCGCCTGATCGTATCCGCGGCCACCGGCTCGCCGGGGCATGGTTCGATGACGCCGAACTGCTGCGGGACTACTCGTTCTACAGCTGCGGGCTCCTGCCCGCCCTGAGGGCGGGATCATGCCGCCTGCTGGTCACGGCCACCGTCCCTGAACGTCCCCGCCTGATCGCCGAGATCGAGGCACGGGCCATGGCCGGGGAGAGCGGCGTCGGCTTCATGGGGGCGTGGCGCTCTCGTTGCTAGCCGTCTTCCTCCTGGGCGTCATCACCGGCCTGGTCGCGCACGCCGCGCTGACGAAGAAATGAGGGCCGCTTGCCCCTGACCCGCGCTGAGAAAGCCGACGCGCAGGCCGTCTTCCGCGGCGAGGTCCCCGGCAAGGAACCCTGCCAGTGGTGCGGCGGCATCCACGTCCGCGCGATCGTCCTCCCCAAGCTCCCCGAAGCCCTGCGGCCCGGCGAGGTCCACGAGGCCCGCTGCCCCCGGATCAGGCGCCTGGAGTTCCACCCCAACGGGAACCTCGTCGCGGTGGAGTTCTGGAAGGAATGGGACGAGAGCGCCGTGATCTGGCCTGAAGACGCGTTCGACCCGGAGGAGGCGGCGGGCAGTGGATGACGCCCCTCCCGACGCCCCGGACCAGCCTCACGCCCCCTTCGCCCCCGAGGACGGCTACTACGCCGCCATCGTGTCCGAGTACGCGGGCCTCCAGCGCGGCGGCGCCGACCCCGTGAGCGCCGCCCTGATCACCGCCGCTCACCTGCTGCTCCTCGGAATGGCCAACGGGGCGGCAGCCGACCGGGCCGGCACGGAAGAGATCACCTGAGGGGAGTGGTCTCGTGAGCCGCACCTCCGGCGCTCTCGCCGCCCTCAAGGCCGTTCCCGGCGGTGCCCGGTACACCCCGGCCCCCCAGTCCGGCGGGTGGGGCGCGATCAGCCCGGTAGCGGCCAACGCCCAGTTCGGCAACCCGTACGCGGCGCAGTACGGCTACGGCCCGTTCCTGCCGCGGCCCTCCAGGACGTTCACCGACGGCGCGTTCGGGCCGATGGCACCGATCCAGCCCGCGCCCGTCGACGAGCCGCCACCCGGCGGCCAGTTCCCCGACCCCCGCTGGTGGCAGTACCCCGTCGGCTGGAACCTGCCCACCCAGCCCGGTGCCGAAGGCCTGAAACTGGCGTCCTTCCAGCAGCTTTACACGCTGGCCAGCAAGTACAGCGTGGCACGGGCCTGCATCGAGCTCCGCAAGGAGGAGATCCGCAGCCTGGAATGGGAGATCCAGCTCACCACCCAGGCCGCCAAGGCATACCAGGGCGATGCCAAGGCCATGCGGGACTTCGGGGAACGCGCCGCTGAGGCGACGAGGTTCTTCAGGAACCCGGACCCGGACTTCTGGAACTTCGGCAGCTTCATCGATGCCGTCCTCGAAGAGATCTTCGTGTACGACGCGCTCGCGCTGGTGTTCCGGCCCAAGTACGGGAAGGGACTCGGCCGGGGGCTGCTCGGCTCCGACCTGGACTCCATCCGCCTGGTTTCAGGTCCGACCGTGAGACCTTTGCTCGACATGCACGGCGGCAGGCCCCGCCCCCCGGCGCCGGCTTACCAGCAGTTCCTGTTCGGGGTTCCCCGCAGCGACTACCAGGCCATCATCGCGGGCACGGACATCGACGACTACGGCCTCGCCGGGGCTGAGGTCAACACTTTCCGCGCGGACACGATGCTGTACGCGCCGCTGCTGGCACGCCGGGAAAGCCCCTACGGCTTCCCTCCCGTGGAACGGGCCCTCCTGCCGATCATCTCCGGGCTGCAGAAGCAGGAGTTCCAGCTCAGCTACTTCACCGAGGGCACCGTCCCGGCGGTGTACATCTCGCCGGGCGACGCGAACATGACCCCGACGCAGATCCGCGAGCTCCAGGACGCCCTGAACGGGGTAGCCTCGGACCCGGCCTACCACCTGAAGGTCATCGTCCTGCCGCCGGGCAGCAAGGTTGACCCGCAGCGGCCTGTGGACCTGTCGGACGGCTTCGACCTGCTCGTTCAGACGCAGGTCGCCATGGAGTTCGACGTGATGCCCGATGAGATCGGCCTCCTGCCGAACATCGCCGGGGCGGGCCCGTCCGCCGGCGCGTCCTCGTCGGGGGTGCGGCTGGGCTCGGCGGCGGCACGGAACATCAAGGACCGCAAGTCGTCCAAGCCTCTGCTGATGATGCTGTGCGACATCGCGGACTACGCCTTGCAGGGGATCTGCGGGCAGCAGGACATGCAGTTCCGGTTCGAGGGGCTGCAGGCCGAGGACGACAAGCAGGCCCTCGTGGACCGGGGCGTGCAGGGCATCCAGAACGGCCTGTACTCCATCGACGAGGTGCGCGGCTGGCTGGACCTGCCCCCGTGGGGACTCCCGGAGACATCGGAGCCGGTGGTGTTCACCGCGCAGGGCCCGGTGCCGTTCAGCATGGCCCCGGAGCTGATCCGCGCCGCGATCACGGGGAGTACGCCGCCGGGGCAAGGGACGAACTCGGGGCAGCGGTCGCCGTCGTCGCGGTCGAGGACGAGCCAGCCGAGCGTGCGGCGCGGCGGCCAGACCAAGCCGAACGGCAGTCACCCCGCGCCGGTAGCGGACCACCGGGAGGCCCCGCTCACGCCGGGGCACGCCGCCGCGGCCGGGGCCATCCAGTCCCCGACGCCCCGCACGGGCGGCACGACAAGCCGCTCGAGCGTGGCGGGGTCACGGAAGAAGGCTGTCGACGCGGAACTCGGCGCCCTCGCCCGGCACCTGCGCAAGGGCCGGCTCATCTCCACGTGGGTCGCCGAGCACATCCCGGAACGGGCACTGGGGATGATCGCCGAGGACATCGCCAAGGGCGTGCTCATCGACACGGCGGTGGAACGAGCCGGGGATGTCTGCCTGAAGGATGATTGGGCGCATGGTTCATCCCGCGACAGCGCTCATGATCCCGATAGCGGTACTTGGGTCTCAGGCGCTGATCCTGCTGGTGCGGCTTGGCTTGTGGCTGCTGAAGAGGCGCAGGTCCACAAGGCGAGCGTTACGCACTGGCCCGGCTGGGAGCGGGACCTCGGCCTCGTCGGCGCCTACAAGAACCTCATCGGGCAGGCTTTCCATGACGCTGAGGCTAGAGGCTCAGCGTTGCGCAGGAAAGCCGCCACGGGGGCCATGTTCGTCTCCAACGGCACCTTGCGGGACCTGATCTCCGGTGAGGTGCGGGACGTGTTCAGCACCGTCCTCACGCCCATGTGGACTGAGGCGTGGCACCTCGGCTACACCGCAGCGAAATCCCTCGTCACCGGGGAACCTGCCGACTTCGCGGCCAGGACGGACTCCGATCACCTGCGCGGATTCATCGGCAGCGAGGAGGAGCACTGGCTCGGGCAGATCTCCCGCACCGGGCTGGGGAACAACTCCGCGCGGTCAGAAATGATCGCCCGGACCGAGGTCGCGCGGGCCATCAACTCGGCGGCGATCCAGTGCTACCGGGATCACGGGGTGCAGTACAAGCACCTGCTCCTGTCGCCGGGAGCGTGTGACATCTGCGAGGATGTGGCGGACGACGGGGATATTGCCCTGGACGCCCCGTTCTCAAACGGCGGCGTGCTGGGCCTCCAGCATCCGGGCTGCAGGTGCGTGCCCGCAGCGGCCGGGATCAACGTCGAGCCGCCCCTAGCGGACCTCGGCAAGTCGGCAGCCGCCGAGGACGACTCGCGCCTGTGCTGGCTGCTGCTGCGCGCCCGCGACGAGGACGGCAAGTACAGGTTCCTGCTGCAGCAGCGCCCCGACGGCACGTGGGGGATGCCCGGCGGCAAGCCCCACGTAGGCGAGGACTCGTGGGCCGGGGCTCTGCGGGAGACAGCCGAGGAGATCGGGCAGTTCCCCGCGCCCCGGATCGCCGGCACGTTCCACCACGTGGAGGACGACGGCACGACGCGGGTGTACCTGTGGCTGTGCGACGTCCCGTACTTCCATCCGGCGCTGGACGGGTCCACCCCGGAGGAAACCCGGGGGGCGGCCTGGTTCCGCCGCAAGGAGATCGCCGGCCTGGACCTGGCCCCGAAGTTCCGCGATGACTGGGAGCACGGGATCAGCCTGCGGGAGCACGTCACCAAGGCGCTCCAGCGGATGGTGAACGAGAACGGGGAGGAACTGGTCCTCACGGACGCCTCACAGCGCCTCCAGGCGGTCGGCAGCCGCTGGCCATATCCGCACCGGGCCGACGGGACGGAATGGCCTGACGCCGGCCCTGGGGCCGTTCCCGGAGCATCTGCGGGTGATGAGCCCCCCGGCCATATAAACGACATGGCCGCGCCGGAACCCCACGGCCCCGTAGAGCCGCGCGGCGGCGATGACGGGAAGTACCCGCGCAGGCGGGTGAGGAACCGGCCCGCGTCCCGGTTCCCGGACCAGGGCGGCCAGGATGATGAGGCGTGGCCGCAGCCGCAGGCCACGCTCACGCCCGGCATGACCACTGTCGGGGCACCCAAGAGCGGCGGGAACGACTCCGGCCATCCTGTCGTCGGTGCCTATCAGCCACAGCCGCTGAAGCCCATGAAGCCTCACGCGGTCGAGCCTGAGACGGTCGATCCTGCTGATGAGGTCGAGCGGTGGTCACCGGGCGATGACTCGGATGTCGCCCCGGCAGTCAAGGGCGCGCAGCACGTCACAGACGCGAACCCGGTCGAGTGGCGGCATGTGTATGCCCAGCTGGAAGCCAACTTCCCGGACTCGGCGCTGGAATGGGTGAAGCACTCGACGTGGGTCGGCCCGGTGAACGTGCCGTGGTCCCGCATTGATGATGATGACATCGGTTCGTGGGCTGCGAGTCACCAGCCCGAGGCAGTGACCCGGTTCGCCCGTGAGATCGCCAGGGGCGGTGCGCATACCAACCCGTCCATCCTGTTCCACCAGGCGAACCACTCCGACGGCCGGGAGAAGATCGCCGACGGCCATCACCGGGCCATGGCCCGGCATTTCAAGCTCGGCAAGCCGGTCCTCGCCTACGTGGGCACGGTCCCGGCGCGGTGGATGCCGCGGGCGCTCGAGACGCACAGCAGTCAATTGCATTCGGGCGAGGACCCCGCCAACAAGTCCGCGCAGACCCCCGTCGTCAGCACCGTGCACCACCCGCTCGGCAGCGAAGGATTGTGGCACACCCCGTCCAAGAAGGTGCCCGAGCTGCAGCAATTGCCGGCCTACGTGCAGAACACGGCACGGGCGCTCATGCGCGATCAGGGCATGGAGGAGTCGCAGGCCATCGCCACGGCGGTCAACGCGGTCAAGGAGTGGGCCGCCGGGCACGCCTTCGGCGGGAAGGTCCCCGTCACGCCAGAAGTCCAGCAGGCAGCGCAGCGCGCCTTGGATGAGTGGGAGCACCTGAAGGAGACGCACCACCCGTGACGATGATGGATGAGTACAACCGGCTGTACCGCGAACGCCAGGAGAACCCGTACAGGCCTGAGAACGACAACGACAAGGCTCCTGACTACCTCAAGGAACTGTTCGGCAAGAGGGTCAAGGTCTCGAGCGCCAAGGATTCCTCGCGCTGGTTCGGCTGGCTCGCCGGCTACTTCGAGCGCCCGGTCATCGTCGTCGCCAACAGCAGCGGCAGCAGGAATCACGGTGGCCTGTTCTCCTCGGGGACGATCCTTCCCGCGAGTTACCCGGTCGAGGAGTACGTGCCGCCGGCCCCAAGATCGTGCCCTACCTGCGGCCATACGGAACCGCTGATCGGAACTGACCCGATCATCTGGTGAGAATCCTTCACCTGTAGGTGATCCCCTCGAACTCCTCCGGCGCTGTCGCCTCGGTCCTGATGTGCAGGTTCCACCTCGGGTGAGCGGTGAACGACAACCGCAGCGAGGAGACTGCCTGCGTCAGCGGGACGAAGATTCCCCCGGCGGAGAACCTGCCCTTGCTCTGCCGCATCGTCATCCCGTCGCTCATCTGGAAGTCCTGCGGCTCTTTCGCCTGGTACTCGCGGATGCGGCCGTCGGCGTACTCGACGCGGATGAACACGCGGGCCACGGTGTCGTCCTCGTACCGCATCTCTGCCGCGGCCGGGGCCTTGACGATCTCGCCGGAGACCGGCTCTAGTTCGCTCATCCGCCCATGATGGCAGGAGGCTCGTGAAGCTCGCCGAGTTCAAGGCCCTCTGCGACCGGGAATGGGCGAAGGATCGCCACGGCGACGTGCAGGCGCTGCACCTGACCGACCGCAGCCTCCTGGAGTTCAGTACCGAGATACTCCTCGCAGGCGCCGAGGATCAGCCCTTCCTGTTCCCCCTGATCCCGCTCGTTGGCACCGAGGATATCCCGGGCATCCGTGCTGGCAAGGTCTTCAGCAAGGTCCTGAACCCGATCACTCGCAGCGTGGTCAGCATTTCAGGCGGCTCCGACCAGGATCTAGCCGAGGTCTACTCGGCACCGGACGGGCTGACCGAAGTCGCCATCCCTCCCGATCCTGCCGTGAAGCTGGCCGACTTGAGTTCCCTCGCCCGCTGCCAGCGCAAGAACGCAGAGGATCTCCGCGAGGCGATCACCGCCGCACGGGACGCGGGCGCCACCTGGGCGCAGATCGGCCAAGCTCTGGACATGCCGCGCGAGACGGCATTCCGCCAGCACCGGGCGGGCTCGCCCATCGTGGTCGTGAAGGCGTACCAGTCCAAGCCGCGCCCGTGACGCGCCGCCAGCCCGACAAGGCCGTCAAAGCGGTCCTCGCCGGGACCTGGCGCACCCCACCAGCCGGACAGAACGCGCAGGACGCCCAGAAACTCCTGGCCTCCATCGCTGATGCCCTGAACGCCTGCGACCGGGCCGGGTTCACCGTGAAGCTCGCCCACGGGGCCGTGATCACCAGGGCCGGTTATGTCCTCCCGGTGTACCCGGATCCGGGGGAACGGTACGCAGTACGGACGATGGCGCTGACAGAGTTCCCGGTAGCTGGCGAGGACGAAGACTAAGGCTCAGCCAGAACAAAGGATGTTCCTTCCGCCGTCATCCCGGCCGGGATCTCCAGCACGTCCATCACCAGACGTGACCCTGAAGGCGCCTGCGCCACGATGCCGCCCTCGTCGGCGAATCTCAGGACTAGGCCAGCCGGGTTAAGCGCCCGGTACTCGCGCACAGACCCGTCAGCATGCTCAGCGCGGATCACCACGCGCGTTATGACGCTCATTTCCTCATCGTGGCACGCCTGAGCGGCGGTCACCTGTCACGAATCCCCAGAGATCGGAGCCGTGTGGCCGCAACTCTCACCGATGAACTGACCAGGGTCTCGGTCGCGGACATCGAGAAATGGGAGGAAGCGGACGGCACCGTCTACGTCTACGGCCGCTGCACGACACCCGAGATCGACACCGATGACCAGCGGGTTTCCGCCGAGTGGAGCGGGCCGGCGCTCAAGGAGTGGATGGCCACCGCCCCGACAGTCCGCGTACAGCACAACCCGCAGCGTGACCCGGCCGGCTCCGGGGTCAAGGTCGACGTCAACCGCGACGGCGACGGCGCCCACTGGCTGAAGGCCGCCGTGGACGAGCCGGTCGCCCAGCGTCTGGTGAAGAAGGGCCACCTGCGGGCGTTCAGCGTCGGCATCGCCCGCCCCGTCATCGAACGGGACGTCACCGGGAAGGCGCGCGGCGGGATCATCAGCGGCGGCAAGATCGTCGAGGTCTCCCTGGTGGATTCCCCGGCGAACCGGTCGTGCTTCCTGGAGATCGCCAAGTCCGCTGCGGACGGCACCTGCGAGTTCACCGGCAAGGTCTATGGCGACGATGAGGTTATCCGGAAGGCCATCGGCGGGGACCTGCTCGCCAAGGCCGTCGCCCCCGCAAGCCTGGACACGTGGTCGCCCCCCGCAGACCTGAGCATCACCTTTACCCCGGCGGACATGGCGAAGCTGTTCCAGGGCAAGATCATCGAGCAGCACTACGACGACCTCGCCCTCAAGGCGGTCATCGAGGCCGAGGCGGCCGTCTACAAGCGGGACATCGACACCGCGACCCGCCGCCGGCTCAGGGCTGAGGGGAACGCGCTCCCGAACCTGTCCTACCCGATCGAGAACGCCGGGGACCTGGACAACGCCGCCCGCCTGGCGCGTTCGGGTCACGGTGACGTCGCGGCTGCGCGCCGCCTTATCGCCCGCAGGGCAAGGGAGCTGGGTGTGGCCAATCCGCTCGATGAGGGCGATGCCGAGAAGGCCATCAGCGAGGAGGAGGCGGTGGCCAAGGCCCTGACGGCGCTGGACGCCTTCGCCGGGGCCGGCAGCAAGGAAGAAGCGGTAGCCGCCCTGGAGGCTGTCGCTGCGGCGGTGAAGGAAGCCGAGCCTGAGATCACCAAGGACCCGGAGCCCGAGGCCAAGGACAAGCCCAAGCCTGTCAAGAAGGCGAAGAAGAAGCCGAAGAAGCTGCCCCCGTGGCTGAACAAGCCCAAGGACGGCGACGGCGACGGCGACTCGGATGACGACGGGGCGTGCAAGCAGGACCACGCCCACACGGAGAAGTGCCACACCACCCCGGCTGAGGCTGCCGGGGTCTCCGGCTCCCACCCGATGCAGGCCGCCCCCGTCCCCGAGCTCCAGGAGACCCCGCCGGTCGCGGCGATGAAAGCCGGCCCCACCCCCGCCTCCGCCGGCCACGTCTCCGACGCCGCCCCGATGACCCCGGTCGCCGCCCACCGTGAGCCCGACGGCGCCCTCAACGACCCGATGGAGGCCGATGCGGGCCTGTCCGACGGCGACTCCGAGAAGCCGACCAGGCTGGAAGCGCCGATGATGAAGGGCCAGCCTGAGGTGTCCGCGATGCTGCGGTTCAAGGCCGCCGGCATCGACCCGGACCTGGGCCGCCTCCACGACCTGACCTGCCCCGCCTACCACCCGGACGAGGTGGCCAAGTACCACCCGTTCGCGGACTTCACGACGCTGATCGACGAGCGGGCGTGGATGCGCAAGGCCCTCGCCGCCGCCTGCGGGCCGGCGGAGGAAGCCAAGGCGATGGCGCAGATGTGGAACTCGGTGACCATCCTGCGCGCGGCTGACCCGGCGATGCTGAACGACTTCCGCCTGCAGGCGCATAAGGCGTTCCGCGACGCGAACCCGGGCCCGTCCACGTACCCGGCGCCGGGGTCCATGTCGCCGCAGCGGTATAACCGGCCGCTGGTGACCGACGGGCATGAGGCCAGTTCCCCCGGCCACTCCGGACCCGGCACCTCCCCGGAAGTGGCAGGTTCCGCACCGAACGCGCACTCGTTCGACCGGCCCCCGCTCGCCGCGGGCCACCAGTCACCGTCCCCGTCCCACATGAAGCAGGGCGGCGGCGAATACCCCGCCATGCAAGGCCAGCCCGTCCAGCTGTCCTACGCCCACATGGAGAAGGACCAGGCCCGCATGGCGCTGGTCCGGGTCCACGACCAGCTCGGCCGCCAGTTCCCCGAAGTCTGCCCCCTCGACACGCCCACGTCCCGGCCGCTGCGCGCCCAGCAGCCCGAGGGCCACCCGGTCCCGGCCATCGCGGGCATCGGGAAGACCGCCGCGATCCTGCCTGTGCCCGTGGATGAGCCCGCCCCCGTCGCCGTCGTCAAGGCCCAGCCTGAGTCGGACGGCCAGTTCATGGACGCCGACGTCTACAAGGGCTTCAAGAAGATGCGCAAGAAGCTCGGCAAGAAGGTCCTGTCCGGGAAGATGACCGTGGATGAGGCCCGCTCCAGGATGGGCCGCCAGTTCGCCCAGAAGGGCGCGGAGCCGCAGGAGCCGGTGCAGAAGGGCTTCCTGCCCAGGCCGCGCGAGGGCTGGACCGGGTTCGAGGGGGGCACTGACCCGAACGGCGTCCCGCGGGTCCCGGTGGACAGCCCGCTCCTGACCCCCGACCTGATCAAGGCCGCTGTCGCCGAAGCCCTCCGCGCGGAGTCCGTCCCGCTGGAGCCCGCCACGGTCGCGTCCTTCGACCCGTCACCCGCCATCGAGGCTGCGGTGACCAAGGCCACCTCGGAACTGAAGGACCTGCTCGTCAAGCAGCAGGCCACCTTCGAGACCAAGCTTGCTGAGCAGCAGAAGGTGATCGACGCCATCGCTGACCAGCCCGACCCGTCCACGGCCGCTTTCAGCGGCCTGGCATTCCGTCCCGCCATGACCAAGGCGGCACGCCCGGCGGGCGTGACCGAGATAGCCGAGAGCCATGCGGCGCAGGCCCGGCTCCTGGTCCGGCAGGAACTCGAGAACACCTACTACAACCACAGCACCCCGGCTGTCCGCGAAGCGGCGGCACAGGCCATCGCGCGGCTGGGCAGCGGGAGGCAGGACATGACTTAGTTAGGAGAACGTGTGGCAGCAATCCTCAGCGATGAGGAAGTCGCCGCCCCCGCGATGGGAGCGGGAGGGGCACCCAGGGTCAGCCAGATCGAGCCGTCCGGCCGGAACCTGGCAGAGAAGGCCGCCGGCGTTGCCGCCGGCCTGGTCAAGGGCGCCGGGCAGGTCCGCGGCAAGCGCGGCGCGACCGGCTACAACCTGGACGAAACCCAGCACGGCGCTGAGATCTTCACCAAGGCCCACGACACCATCACCCTCGGCAAGGCGGCTGCGATCGCCGGCTGGAACGACGGTGATGGCGTCGCGGATACTTTCAACCGGGACTTCGCGTCCCACCGGGAGTTCATCGCCCGGACCGGCGGCGTGTCGCGTCTGAAGCAGGACGCGATGGTCCGCAAGGCGTTCACCGCCACCAACCAGGGCCTCGCGGGCGTCCCGTACGGCCTGGTCCCGTTCGACCTGCTCGCCCCGAGCAGGCTGATCTACCCGGTTTACACGTTGTTCCGCAACAAGTTCCCCCGCCCGGCCGGGCAGGGTGCCAGCCGCCAGGTCTACGGCCTGCTCGGCATCTCCGGCTCCCAGACCGGCGGCCAGGGCGTCATCGACATCTCCATCCCCGAGCTCGTCAAGACGTCCAGCAACACCATCAGCGGCTCGTCCGCGAACTGGCCGATCAACCTCCCTCAGACTGGCTCCCAGACCGAGTACAAGCTCAACGTGCCCTACCGGTTCTTCGGCCTCACTGAATCCCTTTCCTGGCTGGCCCAGTTCGAGGGTCAGGGCTTCGAGGACATCTCGGCCCTGGCAAACCTCGTGCTGCTCCAGGAGATGATGCTGGGCGAGGAATACCAGATGATCGCGGGTTCCTCGCAGAACCTGCCGGCCCCCGCAGCCCCGACCCTGACCCTGCGCACCGCGGGCTCCAACGAGACGGCGCTGGGCACCACGACCGGTTCCACCTACGTGAAGATCACCGCCCTGAACTACTTCGGGGAGACCACGGCGAGCGCCTCCGCGAACGTGGCGAACGCGGCGTCCTCGGTGATCGACGTGACGTGGGCCGGAGTTCCCGGAGCGCAGCAGTACAACATCTACGTCGGGTCCGCGAGCACCGCCAACCAGCAGTACATCCATGCGGGCACGACAGTCCAGTCCGGTGTGGCCTACGCCGGGAAGCAGACCGCCAACGCGGTCGGCGGGGTCAAGTTCACCATCCAGGGAGCCCAGGCCACCTCCGCGCAGCAGGCGTACCCGACCGCAGACACCGGGACGGGCGGGAACAACCGGATGGAAGGCCTCATCCCCACCCTGTCGGGCCTGTCCTCAACGGGTTCCGGGCCGTACGCGAACGTCGGCTTCGAGTCGTCGGGCGTCTGGCAGGGCGGCTACATCAACCAGTCCGTCGGCACCCACCTGTCAACCAACGCCATCTTCACGGCGCTCGACGCGCTGTGGGAGAACAACGGGCTGAACAACGTCACGCCGGGCGTGTACAAGGCGGACCCGTCCGAGATCGTCGCCGACGGCGGCGACCTGATGCGGCTCGCCAACGACATGCTCACCCAGGGGGCAGGCCTCAACTATCTGCTCAACATCCAGCAGAACGAGATCTCCGGCATCAGGGCGGGCGCCGCAGTCGCGGAGTTCGTCAACCCGGTCACCAGGAGCACCGTGAAGCTCACGGTGCATCCCTGGATGAGCCAGGGCACCGCGCTGCTCATGAGCTACCAGCTGCCTCAAACCTGGTCGCACGTGGACAACGCCTGGGAGATGACCTGCGTCCAGGACTACGTGAGCGTCGCGTGGCCCGTCATCGACGCCAGCTTCAGGTACAGCATCTTCCTCCTCGGGACCCTGGTGGCTCACGCCCCGTTCTACTCGGGCATCCTCCAGGGACTCCAGGTCTCCGACGTCACGCCTTACTCGTGACGATCAGCCACCAGTCCGACTGCTCGTAGCACCCAAGGAAGGCCCGGATGCGCGCTGTCCGGGCCTTCCTGCCCTACCTGCCCTACCTGCACCTGCATCCGGGCTTGACGTGGACCATCGAACCGCTAGGCGTCTTGTAGCAGCGAGAGGACGGCTGGATCCGGTTGCGGAACGGCGTCCACGGCTCGGGCTTGTGCCTCGGCGCGCTGTCTATCCGGTCACCGAGTACCAAGTCCCACGTCCGCCGCGTGGCGCCGATGCCCTGGCCGCACTCGCCGCAGGTTTCCTCTTCCTCGCCTGCCGTCCAGATGGTGCCGCAGTCCGGGCAGGTCCACGACTCGCCAGTGGCCAGTTCCGGGCGCTTGGTGCAGCGGTGCCGGGTGACTACCTCGTCGCAGGTCTTGCAGCCGGTCAGGTTTCCCGGCCACAGCCGGTAACTCTTGGCCCGGCCGCATTCCTCGCAGAAGTACCCGGCGGCGAGGTCGCCGAGGAAGATGCCGTGCTCGCTCACCAGCGGTACTCCTCATCCGGCGGGGCCGGCACTTCCGCTACGGCCTTCTTGATCGCCATGATGTGCTCGCGGAGCAGCGCCGCCTCAGCCTCGGCTTTCCCTGCGCGGACAAGGGCAGCTTCCAGCTTCGCGGTCAGTTCGGTGTCGGCCCTGGCCTTCCTCGCTGCCTCGACCTCGCGGATGACGTTGCCGGGCAGGCCGCAGGACGGGCAGGCCGCCCGGACCCCTTCCATCGCGTCGTAGACGCCCGACAGCCATGCCTTGCAGGCCGGGCACTCGGCTTTCATGCTCATGCCCCGATGATGCCACCAGGAAGGCGGACGCCATGCCAGCCACGGCAACCGTAGAGGTCAGGGTCGCGGATGCCAAGCCTGTCGCGGCGCTGCTCGATGCCGTGGCGCAGGCCGTAGCCGAGTTCGTCAAGCTCGGCAGCGAGGAGAAAGCGGCGCTCCCGGAACCCGCGCGGGCCGGGATCGGCATCCTGCTTGCTGCTGCCAGGGACTTCACCCCTCACAACTGAATACGGCGGCGCGAGCCGCGCCCCCTTCTCACCCATTCACCGCGTACCAGAGAAAGGTCCCGTGTGGCTCTTGCAACCGGCTCCCTCACGACCACCGCCGTCGCCGCTGGCGGCACCGCCGCCATCTACACCGTCTCGACCACCGTGTACTCCCGTGACCTGGTGATCATGAACCAGTCCACGGCCGCGTCGAACTCGACCGCGTTCACAATGTTCATCGGCACCGGGGCGAGCTCGGTGTCGACGGGCACCGGCCTCCCGGTGCCGCCCGGCGGGCAGGTCACCATCCAGGGGCAGTGCGGCGGCGGCGCATTCGGCTCCAGCAACAACATCATCTACGCCTCCGCCGCGTCGGCGGTCACCGCCGTCGTCGGCCTCGGCTCCGTCGTCTCGGTCATCTAGCGGTCCCTACGCGACCAGGAAGGGGGCCCTGTGCCTTCGGTCAACACGACGCCGCTGCCGTCGCAGGTTTTCGTGGCGAACACCACCGCCGGGGTGACCTCGGTGGTGAACCTGCAGAACCAGGGGCCGCAGACCATGTTCGTCGGCCTGGCGGCGTGCACCCCGAACACGGGGCTGCCGCTCGGGCCCGGGGAGCGGATCCGGCTGAACAACGTCACCAAGTCGCTGTACGCCTGCTCCAACTGGGTGGCGGGCACCGCGGCGGCCACCCTGTCGACGTCGGCGTCGGCGACGGTGGGCACCACGTCGTTCACCGTGGCGGCCGGGGGGATGCCGAACATCCCCGTCGGCACCTATTTCACGATCGGCGCGGGGACCGGGCAGGAGGTCCTGAATGTGGCCACGTCGGCGTCGACGACGACGATCACGACGACGACCGGGTGCCTGTTCGAGCATTACGCCTCGGAGGTGCTGAACTCGGTGACGTGGACGCCGGCGCCGCTGAACGTGCAGCGGGGCACGTCGCTGCCGGCGCAGATCGGCGGGGCCCTGGCCCCGTCAGGGCAGTAAGGGACGGGCGCGCGCTCGAGGGCGCTCCGGGGAAAGGGTGAATTGACCGCAACGCTGATCACCGGCGGCGCCGGGTTCCTCGGCGCCGCCGTGGCCCGCCGCCTCGCCGCGGAAGGCCGCGAAGTCACGGTCCTGGACGACATGTCCCGGGGCCGGCCGGGACGCCTCGCGGGAACCGGGTGCCGGGTCGCGTACGGGGACGTGCGGGACGCCGGCGCGGTCCGGCGGGCCATGCAAGGCTGCGGGCGGGTCGTCCACATGGCCGCGGTGAACGGCACCGCCACGTTCTACGCCGAGCCGCGGCACGTCCTGGACGTGGCCCTGAACGGCATCCTGAACGTCCTGGACGCCTGCGAGCGGACCGGGTGCGGGGACCTGCTGCTCGTGTCGTCCTCCGAGGTGTACCAGTCCCCCCCGGTCGTCCCGGCGCCGGAGACGGTGCCGCTGTCGGTGCCGGACCCGCTGAACCCCCGGTACTCCTACGGCGGCGGGAAGATCGCCTCCGAGCTCGCCGCGCTGGCATGGCAGCGGACCGGGGTCCTGGACCGGCTGGTCATCGCCCGCGTGCACAACGCCTACGGCCCGGACGCCGGCTGGAAGCACGTCATCCCCGAGCTGGCCGCCCGGATGGCCCGGCTGGCCGTAGAGCATCCGTCCGGGCCGGTGCCGTTCCCCGTCCAGGGGAGCGGGGAGGAGACCCGCGCGTTCTGCCACGTCAGCGACTGCACTGCCGCGTTCATGCTGCTGCTCGGCGAGGGCACGCCGGGCGGCATCTACAACGTCGGCAGCGACGAGGAAGTGACGATCGCGCATCTCGCCGCCCTGATCGGGGGGCACTACGGCCGTGAGGTGAAGATCATCCCGGGGGTGCTGGCGAAGGGTTCCCCGCCGCGGCGGTGCCCGGACATCTCGAAACTGCGGGCCCTCGGCTACGAGCCGGGGATCCCGCTGGCGCAGGGCCTCGGCCCGGTCCTGGACTGGTACCGGGATCACCCGCAGCCCGGGACGCGGGACCGTGCCGCCTAGCCGGATCCTGGTCACCGGGGCCAGCCGCGGCGGCATCGGCGGGGCGATCTGCCGCAGGCTCGCCGCCGATGCGGTCACCCGCCACGGCGCCGCGGCGATCACGGTCACGGCGTCACGCGGCGGCCCGGACCTGAAGCTCCTCGCCGCGGAACTGGAAGACTCCGGCGCGTCGGTGCTCACCGTGGCCGGGGACCTGTCGGACCCGGATTTCCCCGCTGATCTGGTGACGGAAGCCGCCCGGCACGGGGGAGGCCTGGACGCGGTGGTCAGCAACGCGGGCCGGTCCCAGCACGGCCCGCTCGCCGGCCTGCGCCCTGCGGAGTGGGATCACGCACTGGCCGTCCACGCCCGCGCCGCATGGCTGCTCGCCAGGGCCGCGTTCGGCCACCTGGAGGAGTCCCGCGGGTCGTTCACCGCCACCGGCTCAGTGTCCGGGACCGTCCCGCATGCCGGCCGGGGCGCGTATGCGGTGGCGAAAGCCGCGCTGATCGCCCTCTGCCAGCAGCTCGCCCTCGAATGGGCACCCTCGGGGGTGCGGGTGAACGTGGTCTCCCCGGGGCTGGTCAGCACCCTGGCGAAACCGAAGCCGTACGCGGCGGGGATCGTCCCGGCGGGACGCGCCGGGCTGCCGGAGGACATCGCCGCGGCGGTCGCGTTCCTGGCATCCCCGGAAGCCTCCTACATCACCGGGCAGAACCTGGTCATCGACGGCGGCCTCGCAGCGGCGGGCCTCGGGGCCGCCCTGGAAAGCGGCCGGCGTGGCTGAGGCCGCCGGGGTAACCCGGTGCGGGTCATGCGGGGATAGCCGGCTGAGCCCGGTCCTGGACCTGGGCGTGCAGCCGCTGGCCGAGCGGGACAGCGGGGAACGGTACCCGCTGCGGCTGATCCAGTGCGCGAACTGCACCCTCGTGCAGCTGTCGCACATCCCGGATCAGCGGGAAGTGTTCCCCCCGGACCACCCGTACACCACCGGGACCACGCGGGCGATGCGGGAGCACTTCGCCGCGCTCGCCGCCAGGCTGAACAGCAGCCTCAAGTTCGGTGATCTCATCGTGGACATCGGCGCCAACGACGGGACACTGCTGGCCGCCTGCGGTGAGAAAGCCCGGTGCGTGGCGGTCGAGCCCACTGACCAGGCCGCCAAATGCCGGGCCCAGGGTTTCCGTACCTGGCAGCAGTTTTTCACCGCCAGCACTGCCCGCGACATCCTGCACGTCTGCGGCCCCGCGAAGGTCATCACTGCCTGCAACGTGTTCGCCCATGTCCCGGACCCTCACGACTTCCTGGAGGGCGTCCTGGCCCTGCTGGGGGATGACGGCACCCTGATCATCGAGACGCACGACTGGGCAAGCCTCGCCAACGGGCTCCAGGTCGACACCGTGTACCACGAGCACGCCCGTTTCTACTCTGTTGCCAGCCTGTCTTACCTGCTGGCCCGGCATGGCCTACTGGTGCGGGAGGCCGTGCCGATCCCGGTCCATGGCGGCTCGTTCCGGGCGTTCGCCGTCCGCGAGCAGCAGCACCTGCAGGCCCGCGCGGCGAAGGCAGCCGACCACCTGTACGCCCTCATCCGTCACGCCGCAGCCGAAGGACCCGTCTACGGCATCGGCGCAACCACCAGGGCAACACCGCTGATCCACTACGCGGGCATCAAGGCGCACATCGCCTGCGTCTGCGAGGTCCCCGGCAGCGAGAAGACCGGGCAGAACATCCCCGGCACCTCGATCCCCGTCGTGGACGAGGCGAAGCTGATCGCAGACCAGCCGCCGCACGCGCTGCTGCTGTCCTGGCACCTGGCGGACAGCATCGTCCCCTCGCTGCGGGCCAAGGGCTACCAGGGCCGTTTCATCGTGCCGCTGCCGGAGGCGAGGTTCCTGGATGCCTGACCGATTCGAGGACGCTAGGGGCCATATTCAGGACCTCCTGGGGCCCGTCGATGCCGTGACGGAGATCTACACGCGCCAGGGTTCGGTGCGCGGGAACCACGTTCACATGGCCACGACGCAGTACACCTACGTCGCCTGGGGCGAGCTGCTGGCCGCCTGGACCGAGGACGACGGGCCGCACGAGAAGGCCTACGGCCCCGGCTCGCTGATCACCGAGCCGGCCGGCGTCCCCCACGCATGGAAGGCGCTCAAGGACACCCTCGTCCTCGTCTTCACCAGGGGACCGAGATCCGGCGATGCCTACGAATCCGACACTCACCGGCTCGAGGTGCCGATCCTGCGATGACCGACCTGTGCGTCTTCCTCCCCACCCGCAACCGCCCCGCGAAAGCCCGGGAGTGCATCACCTCGTTCCGGGAAACCGTCAAAGGCGACGCGGACCTGATCCTCATACTCGACGACGACGACGGCTCATACGCTGACGGCTTCGAGGACGTCGACAAGATCACCGTCACCCGGGGCACCCTCGTCACGGCCATAAACTCGGCCGCAGCGGTCCTCGCGGGCACCTATGACGCGCTGATGCTCGCCTCAGACGACCTGGTGTTCGTCACCCCCGGGTGGGATGAGATCCTGCTGGCGAAACTCGCAGCGATGGGCGGCACGGGGATCATCGGGTGGGATTCGCGGCGCCGCTACGACCTGCTCGAGCACGTCCTCATGTCCAGCGGCATCGTCAAAGCGCTCGGCTATTTCGCGCTGCCGTGCTGCGGTCACTTTTACGTCGACAACGCCTGGACGGAGCTCGGGAAGCGGGCCGGCCTGCTCGGCTACTGCCCTGATGTCCTCATCGAGCACAGGCACTACTCGGTGACGCCCGGGGTGGAGCATGACGCGACGTACCGGGAGGCGGAGAAGAAGCACGGGGCCGCCGACCTTGCCGCGTTCCAGCAGTGGCGGGCGGAGCAGATAGCCAACGAGGTGTCAGTGCTGCGGAGGAAGTTCTCGCCTGATGTCCGCTGGGTATTGAGCCGCGTCTTATCCCGCCTGCCAGTCCTCCTCCCGGTAGCCGGGCCGGTGCTTGTAGCCGCTGGCGAGCAGGCGGACAGTGCGGCAGATGCCGTACCCGTTGACGCCGCCCCGGCTGGCGTAATGGCAGGTGACGCACCCGTTGACGCCGCCCCGGCTGGCGTAATGGCAGGTGACGCACCCGCAGTCCTTCGGCGGGAACGGGGGGCTGATGATGCTGTACTGCTCGTACAGCGGATTCCGGTCACTGTCGGTCAGGATGTAGTGCTCGTCCAGGATGGCCAGTTCCGCCTCGCACCGGGCAATGGTGTCCTGCGGGTCGTTCAGGGCCATGTGCTGCCCGTTTGCCACCTGCCGGTGCCGGGTCCACGCCACGGTCACGCCTACGAGGTCGACTATGCCGTCGTGGACGGAGTAAAGCTCGTCGTCGGCCGGGTCGTCTCCCTCGAACTCCCACGGGCCGGGCGTAGCCGCCTGCGCTGCCGCCTTGCGCGCCTCGATCTGCGCCCGCAGCCACGCAACAGGCCCTTCTTCCTCGCTGCTCATAGCCCGTCATGCTCTCATACGGAAAGGGGCAGCACATGGCTCTGAATATGGGACAGGCGGCCATAGCCGGCACGGCGATCGCGTTCATCGTCCCTCCCGGCGCCTGCTCTGTCACCGTCTGGTCCGGTGCCGCCACCACCATCTACCTGGGGACGAACAAGGCCGGCCTCACCGCGTCCAACGGGTACGCCGTGAGCACCTACCCGACGGCTTTCGCCGCGTACGGCTCCAGTGCCGGAGCGACCGTGTACGGGCTGAACACCGCAGCGACGACCCTGGCCGTCAACTACATCGTGTCTTCGGAGGCGTAGCCGGATGCCCAGGGTTCAGTTGCCAAATGGTTGTGCCGGCTTCGCCGACGGCGACACGAAGTACATGGCCGTGAACGGCCCCGGAAGCTACGTCAACATCGACGACACCGACCCGGCAGGGCAGAGGGCGCTCGCGAAGCTCCGCGCTCAGGATTACGCCTCAGCCGGGCTGGTCGATGCCGGGCCGGAGAAGTTCTACGTCCGCAAGGGTCCTGAGGGCCGCTGGTGCCCGTCCTGCCCGTCCAACACGATCTGGCACTCATGGACGAAGCACTGCCCGGAATGCGGTGCTGAGACGGTCCCCGAGTCGGAGATGACCTGCGTGAAGCCTGAGGGGCAGTACATGCCCTACGGGCCCGTATACGCCTAACCCAGCGAGAAGGTGAGTCCCATAACGCTCTACGCACGCGGTGATCTCCTCGCCGTCAGTGCCGTCCCCGGCTGCGAAGCGGGCCACGTGCGCCCCGTAGACGAGCGCACCGGCAAGCCCGTCCCCGTCTGGAGCCTGACCTGCGACGCCCACGAGAAGTACTACAGGGGCGACGGGAAGCCGAAGATCCTCAAGTACCAGGTCGACAAGAACACGGGCCGGGTCCTGCGCCAGGAGCGCGTGGCGGACTCCTCGCCGATGTTCTCCAGCACCCCGGACACCGTGCCGCTCACCCCGGATGAGGAGGCCACGAATGCGATCCGCCAGGAGCGGGGCCGGATGCAGATCGAGATGCTCCAGGCTCTCGCGGCGCTCCGCGCGACCGGCATCGAGGTGCCCCCGGAGGCGATGTGGCTGCTGGAGCGGGAGCTTCCCGAGAAGGTGCTCAAGGGCACCGTGGTGTGCGTCAACGGGCATGACGTCCCGGCGGGGAACCAGTTCTGCGGTTCCTGCGGGGCCTCCATGACCACGCGGGCCGCAGTGACGGCCGCGCCCGCGCCTGAGCCTGAGATCGACCTGGCCGTCCTGCACCCGCAGAGCCTGAAGAAGCTCCTCCGCGACCGGGGCCTTCCCGACAAGGGCACCAAGGAGCAGATGATCCGGCGTCTCCGCGAAGCCGCCTAGGAGCCTGTGAGCCGGGGCGCCGGGCTGTGCAAGCGCTGCGGGGGCCCTAAGCGGGGCCGGAGCGGGCGGGTGGCGTGGCCGGTCGCCCAGTGCTCCCAGTGCGGTGATGAGGTCTGCGCCCGGCATTGCATCTGGGACACCGACCGGTACCTGTGCACCAAGTGCGCCAAGGCGGCAGGGATCAAGCCTCCGCCGTGACGGGGAAAGGTGCGCCCCGTTCACCAGCTGTTGTAGAAGCGGATCGTCTTGACCTGCGGGGGGATGGCACGGTCACTCCTGCCGCCTTGCAGGCATTCCAGACTGCCCACATGTCCTGCCATCTTTCATCCGGGGGGACGAACCCGATGACGTGCGTGGACATGCTCACGACTGCTCCTTCCCGATCCGGTCGACAGTGGTACGCGCCAGCCCTGTGGACTGGTGGATCTCCTCGATGCTGATGTCCGCCTCAAGGGCGGCCCGCACTAGCGAGTCACGCTCGGCCTCAAGGCCACGGCGGCGGCGGCCCCAGGAACGGAGCGCGGCCCGCAAGATGGCTGGCTGGTCGGTTGCTTCCATGCAGTAGAGCATACAGCATACGATGCACGGTGCGCTATACTTGAGGCATGAAGACGTGCCTGCTGTGCGCGGAACCGGCCTACGGTCGCGGCTGGTGCAAGAAGCACTACATGAACTGGTACCGGCACGGAGACCCGGCCTTCGTCACGCCCGAGCGCACCCGTGCGACCTGCACCGAATGCGGAGATCCAGCGATCGGACGCGGACTGTGCCGCAAGCATTACCTCCGCTGGTACAAGCACGGCGACCCGTCCGTAGTGCTGGACCGCCACCGCAAGCGCGGTCCTGAGACATGCAGCGAATGCGAACGCCCTGCCGTGTCCTTCGGCTACTGCACCAAGCACTACCGCCGCTTCAAGGTCCACGGCGACCCGTCTGTAGTGGGCAAGGCCGGCAACAACGGCAGCCAGCGGAAGTACTCGGTGAACCACGACTACTTTCGGGAGATCGACACCCCCGAGAAGGCTTACTGGCTGGGGTTCATCACCGCTAATGGCAGCGTGAACGAAGGCCCGAAAAGCTACTGCCTCACGCTGGAACTGAAAAGATCCGACGCAGGCCACCTGCTCAAGTTCGCGGAAGCCATCGGGTCGGACGCTCCGGTCAGGGAGACCGGCCAGAACTGCTCGGCCACACGGATCCACTCCTGGAGGCTCGTTGAGAGCCTCGTCAGCCTGGGCGTGACCGCGCGCAAGAGCCTCGTTGTCGAGCCGCCGCTGGCGAGGCTGGCCGGGCTGGAGCGCTACTACTGGCGCGGCCTGTGGGACGGCGACGGCTACATCTCTGATAGGGCCGCGCGTTCCCGATGGCATATCGGCATCGTAGGCAGCCTCGCCTGCGCAGAGGGATTCGCCGCATGGGCGCGCGCCGCATGCGGCAGCTCAGCCAAGCTCTATAACGCCGGCCCGAACCCGAGATGCTGGGCATGGGCAACCGGCGGGACGAGGATGCCGCAACTCCTGGGTGATGCCCTCAGGCAAGCCGGGCCGGGTTTCGGCCTTGAGCGCAAGCAGATCATGCTGGGAAAGCTCTGCGCCATTGACTTCGGTGAGCATGAGGCCCGGCTGAATGACGGCCGCTCGGCCATGATGCGAGAGGCCTGGGTTTCCGGCCGCCATCCACGAGCAAGCTAGTTACGGCAAGGGGGGTGATGCCCCCTATGTCGACGCCGCTGCCCCTGGGTCTTACTCCGTATATATCTCCTACGACCCTGCTCACGGCGCCGACATTATCGAAATTGGAATTGATTTTAGTTCGATACCTTCGGGCGACTACACCCAGCCTACGGAAAACTGGGCCGAGTGGTGGAACATGACGGCCAGGGCCACGTCGCGTGTCGACGGCTATTGTTCCCAGGTCTTGCGTGCCACCATCGACACTGAGCCGCTGCACGGCCCGGACTACCGGGTCACCGTGGGCCCCGCTGCGGGCGGATCGTACCCGACGCCGTACTGGGGGAACTCCGGGGCGCAGAACGCGCGGCTGATCCTGTCCCGGTGGCCGGTGCTGCAGGTGACGAACGTGGCGACCTGCCCGAACTCGCTGTGGCCAAGGTCGTGGACGAACCTGCCGGCCGGGTACTACGAGCCCGAGGTGCCCACTCTCGGCGTGTACGGCTCCATCTCCCCGGCCGGGTCCGCTGACGGGGGGCAGGCGATCCTGGTCGGCGGCGGGTACATCGACTGGTCTTACGGGCGTAACGGGTGGGCGATCCTGGTCACCTATATCAACGGGTGGCCGCACTGCTCCCTCACCTCGGCTGTGGCGGCAGGGGCCACGTCGCTGCCGGTGAACGACTGCACCGGGTGGGGGATAACGGACTACAACAGCGTCTTCACCGGGGCGACCGGCCGGATCGTGGACTCGGGCGCCCAGGAAGCCATCCACGTCACGGCCACGTCGGCGGCGTCGGGGCCGGGGAACCTGACCCTCTCCTCGCCGCTGAATTTCGCCCACACCGCGCAGACGCTTGTCACTACCTTGCCGGCGTCGATCGAGCAGGCGTGCATCCTGTTCTGCGTCGCGGAGGCCCTGACGAGGGGGGCGACGACGACGACGATCCATGACATCGGCGGGCACGCGCAGTCCACCGGGGGGGACGTGGCAGGGCTGACAGCGGAGGCCGAGCTCTTGTGCCATCCGTTCCGCAGAACTGTATAAGTCTCGGTATGGAGTGGCGAGTCATTTTGCTACAGTGGGGCATGGCAACCTGCACAGCAGCCGATGACTGCGAGAAGCCCCCGTTCCGGCGCGGCTGGTGCTCCATGCACTACTCGCGATGGCAGCGGTACGGCGACTTCACCACCGTAAATAAGCCCGGCAACCCTCGGCAACTAGGCGACTGCCACCTCTGCGACAAGCCGGCTCTCGCCCGCGACATGTGCATCAAGCACTACACCCGCTGGCAGCGGTACGGCGACCCGACGGTTACGAAGCTAGATCGGGACCGCACGCCAGAGGAGCGCTTCTGGCCGCGCGTCAACAAGGACGGTCCAGTATCCGCTCACCGGCCCGACCTCGGCCCGTGCTGGGTGTGGACCGGCGGCCTCGCAGAGGGCTACGGGATGTTCTGGCTCGACGGCCGCAACATCCACGCGCACATCGTGTCCTTCACTTGGGAGTACGGCGACATCCCCGAAGGCTGGGAGCGCGACCATCTCTGCCGCAACCGTGCATGCGTGCGACCTGACCATCTTGAAGCCGTAACCCACTGGACAAACGTGGCGCGCGGCATCTCTCCGCACGGGCTGAACGCGGCCAAGACGAAGTGCCGTAACGGCCATGACTTCACGCCGGAAAACACGCGCGTGAATAGCAAGGGCCAGCGCGTTTGCATCGCCTGCGCTCGCGCAGCATGTTTGCGGTGGTACCACCGTCAGCGCCAGACGGAACCGGTGGCCGACGCCCTGTTCTAACGCCCGGAGAAACGGGACGCCCCTTGCGGTCACCCGGAGGCTCCTACGGGGCGTCCCGCCTTCACTACTCCTGTCTCAAGGAGTGGTACCGATTATGGCAGTCTTGGCAGCATGACAACCATCCGCCTGCGCGGCATCGCCCACCGGGAGACTCCCGGGCGGTCCGGGCTCGACCCGACCACCATCGTGCCGGAAACCGTGCCCGTCTACGTTGAGTACGCAGGCACCGCCATCGGCACCGCGGCCCTGCGCCGCGACGACGACGACACGATCTGGGCAGACGCCACGGTGGAGGACGGCCCCTGGCGGGAAACCTGCCGGTTCTTCGGCATGTCGTTCCGCTGCGGCCACCTCGCAGAAGTGCCGGGCGCCGGGCTCGGGGAGGCTATCGCGGTATCGCTCACCGCTTCGGTTCTCAGCAACAAGCTCATCCCCGGCCACCGGCCGCCGTTCGAGGTCGCCGACGACGATTTTTTACAGGTCCCCTGGGAGGCTGCCATGTCCTGCGGGAAGACGGTCACCCGGAGGCAGGCCAAAGCCCGCACCAGTTCCGCCCGCGCACACCAGGCCAGGCGAGCCGCTACTCCCTCCGCGAAAGCGGCGAAGGCCCGGTACCGGCAGCAGTCCTACGCCGCGTTCGTCCGCCAGCTGAGGCACTACTACCACGTCCGCCACCTCCAGCACGTCGCCCACCAGGCCGCTGCGGCAGCGCAGGCCCCGCACCCGGCTAAGCGCCGGGCCGCCCGCGCAGCAGCCCGGCACGGCGTCACGTCGCGGATCCGGTGCAAGCAGAAGACCCGCAAGGCCGCGGTCGTCCGCAAGGGGCCGGCGAAGAAGAAGACGGCCCCGGCGAAGTCCAGGGCTGTCAAGGCGGCGGCAGGGAGAAGGGCAGCCCTTCCCTCTGCCGGGGTGCGCGCGGCACGGTCGGCACGGTCGGCGCGGGCGAGGCGGGGACGTTAGGCAAACCTCGATCGGGCCGGAGTCGTTGCGAGCGGCAGTCCCGCACGCGCCTTGTCCTCCAAGGCGGCAAGCGTCATGTGCGCTTCCTCTGGCGTGGTGCCCCTGATGTGCACTGACCATCCGTACATGACCGGCTCCGGGTGGAGCAGGGTGGCTGCGGCATAGCGCGGCTGAATGCTCACCAACGGAGAGCCGGGCAGGTCGGCGCAATCCTCGTACGGGACCGTGTGCAGCGCGACCTGATAGCCGCCCTCGTGGAAGCCATCCACCGTGAGCACGGTGCTGATATCGATGACGGGATAGCGTGCCTTGCGGCGCTGCTGTGGCGGCTTCTGGCCCTTTTCTATGTAGCCGATCAGCGATTTGTCAGGCTTGTACGGCGGCGGTGCTGGCGGTTCGGGCCTCCACTCCCCGAGCCACTCCTTGCATGAGGCGTGAACGGGCCAGCTGAATATCTCCGCGAGGTCATCCGGGATCATCTGGTCCAGGTCGGTCATCCCGCACACGGGACAGGTCCGGAGCGTCTCCTCCGTCGCTGCAGAATCGCCTCGCGGGTACGGGCGGGACATGTCGCGCGGGACTCTCGGATCACCTGCCGGTTCTGGCAGCGCGGCCTTGTGCTGCTGCTGCGCGGGACGCACGAAGCTGCCATAGAAGGTCATCGCCACCGCAAGGAACGCGAGCGTCATCACGAGGAAGCTCATCCGCTCATCGTGGCACGAAGGGGCGGTGCCGCCGTGCCCCTGGTGTCGGTGCAGTCCTTCCTATTCTCACTGCTGGACCAGCTCCCGATGCCGTACGGCCTCCCCACGGCCAAGGCCTACGTCACGCCGCCGGACCCCAGGGTGCAGGCGAAGATCCCTGCGATCTACATCTGGCCCGCGGACGGCGATGAGAACCGCACCGAGCAGCTGGGCGGCACGGTCCCCCGCAACACGGGGCCGGGCACCTCGTCGGGCACCAAGGGGATCATGCACCGGTTCGACGTGTACCTGACGTGGTTCTCCGCCGGGGCCGGGGTGGATCAGGACCCGAAGTTCCCCGGCATGGTCGACGCGCTGATGTTCAAGCTGCGGACATCCCAGCCGAACCCGTACGCTGCGACCGACCCGAACACGGGCCTCACGTCAACGATCTACAACGTCGGCGAGAATATGGTGTACCGTACCGGAATCGAAAGTACGGCCGATGAGCGCACGAAACGGTACGACGCGCTAATCCAGGTTGACGTCTGGGAGATCATCAACGCCTAGTCCGGCCGCCCATCGTCCGGCACCCACTCGAACCGCATCCCGTCCGGCAGCAGCAACCCGCTGAGCTCATCCGCGACCTCCTGCGCCCGGCCTGGAAGCGCGGCAGCGTGCGCCTCCAGCACGGCCCGCGCAGCGGCCTCTGCGGCGTTATAGGACCACCAGTTGATGGCCTTCCCGCGCCGGTAAGCGAACGTGATCGCGCGCCAGAACCGGACCCTCAGCGGGGGCGGCTCCAGTCCTGCTTCCCACGGCTTCAACCCGAACGCCGCGAGCGTCTGGCTCCGCAGTCTCGCCGCGAACTCCTCCTCGTCGCTGCCCATGACCGCCATTGTCCACGACACAGGAGGCTCTTGTGACGCGCGCTGTCTACACCGGCCATGAGGCCCTGACCTTCCCCGGCTACATCGACCTGGAGTCCGGGCAGACCCTCCACGCCGAGCCGGGCGGGACGTACGACATCGCCCCGGCGTCAGGGAACGCGGGGGACGAGGTGCCTTTCCCGTGGTTCGTGGCCGCCGATGCCGGGGCGCAGGCCGCGGCGGAGGCCGCACGGGCGGCAGCGGAGGCTGAGCGGCTGGCCGCGGAGAACGCAGGGGACGGCGGGGAACCGGGCGGCGAACCCGGGCCCGGCGGCGAAGACATGTAACTCTCGTCATTCTGGCAGTACATCCCAGCGATTCGCCTGTAATGGCGAGAGAGGGGCCGTGTGAGCCTCGGAACGCCGAACATCTATCCGGGTGTGCTCACCTACATGGGCATCGCACGCGAGCTGACGGCCGGCACGCCGATCGTGCCCGTGATCACCCACCCGCTGAACCAGTCCGAGTTCGAGCCCGAGGACATGCCCCGCTTCCTCGATGACAAGGCCATCCGCGGATCGATGACGGACCTGTTCTATAAGACGCTCGGCGTCGAGTCGGCCACGTTCAGCCTGGGCGGCCCCAACTTCCTCGACACCCACGGCTATTTCTTCGACAACGTGTTCGGGGACCTGTCCACGACGGGCACCGGCGCCCTGAACCCGGCCACGTTCAACTCGGCGCTCGCGGTCGGCGCGACCCAGGGAACCCTGTCCGCCGTCCCTCCCGCCCAGTACACGGCCGGGGCGGTCCTCCAGATCGGGACCGGGGCGACCACCGAAGTCGTCGTCATCGGCTCCACCGCCGCCTCCAACGTGGTCAACTTCGCGATCAGCTCGGGCGGGGAAGCGTACCCGCTGCGGTTCACCCACCCGACCGGCCCGACGGTGAGCACGGTCACATCCCCGTACACCCACAAGTGGGCCGCCCTCAACTCGGCGCTCGGCTACGGCGGCGCGTACGGGGCGCAGCCCCCCACGCACACCCTGACCGACGTGACGAACCTGGTCAACACGTTCACCAGCGCCACCTACGGCACCGTCGCCACCTCCACCTACGGGGCGCGGCAGTACCCGAGCGCCGTCCTCAAGGACATCTCGTTCTCCGGGAACGCCGAGCAGCTCCTCAACATCCGGATGACCGGCGACTCGTGGCTGTCGGTGATCGCCGGGACCGCCGTCACCAACGTGACGACGAACAGCCGGCCCATCCCGAACTGGACCGCCACCGTCGTCCTCGCGGGCAACACGATCAGCAGCAGCAACACCTACAACGGGGTCGGCGAGTTCAACGTCAGCGCCAAGCGCGCCACCCAGGTGTACTGGACCGTCCAGGGCACCCAGACCCCGTACATCATCGCCCGCGGCCCGCTGACGATGGACGGCACCATCCAGTTCGACCCGTCGAACTCCGAGATGCCGCTGGACCTGATGCTGCTGAACAGCCAGGCGCCCCTGAGCATCTCGCTGACCAACGCGAACATCACGAACGCGGGCACCCCGTTCACGCTGACATTCACGATGTCCCAGGCGGCGATGACCAAGTCCAAGATCATGCGGAACAAGGCTCTCCTGGGCTTCGGGAACACCATGGAAGCCGTTGCTAACTCAACGGATACGGGTGGTAGCGGAGGGTTGGGGCCGGGGACGATTACGCTCGTCAACAACACGGCCGTATACGCTCTGTCATCAGATGACTTCGATCTGTATCTGGCGGCGCGGCACCTGTCGGAGGTCTAGCCGGCTTCTTGCTGGCGCTTTCGCTCGCGCATGCGCCGCTTGCGTTCTCGGGCAAGTTCTCGGACATGCTCCTGCTGCTCGGGACTCAGTTCCGAGACCTTCGGGATCAGTCCTTCTGCCTGCCGGCGGCGTTGCTGCTCGCGAGCGCGAGCGCGGCGCTTCTCAAGCTCATTGGGCGGCAGGTCGGCCGATGGTGTCCACACCTGCTTGCCTGTCGCTTTCCTCGCGTAGTACTGCTCCAGTCCGCGCTCGCGCTTGCAGGTCAGGCAGACCCGGCTCCCCTTGTTGTTGATCATGGTGTTCTCGGGCGTGTACTCATGACCCTGCGGGCACTCGGTGACATTCAACTGCCACGTAGTCCCGTGGCGGTGCTTGTCTCGCATGTTCTCGGCATGGGTCCCGTAGATCAGGTTGCCGCCAGCGGCCACGGTCTCCGCTTCATCGCCGGGTGCCCAGCGGTTGTTGCCGGGGTTGCCGTCCAGGTGGCGGACTTCCTGCCCTTCGGGGCAGGGGCCGACGAACGCCTCCATGACGATCTTGTGGACCTGGCGGGGCTTCTGCTTGCCGTCTTTGGTCAGGGTGACCCAGTGGTATCCGTTCGCCTTGACAATGACGTGCTTGAGGATGCCGCCGCGGGTTGTTGCTCGCGGCTCGCTCCAGACGTCACCCCGGTCTGATACGCGGTACAGGCCCTCGTAGTCAGGTACCCAGGCCCAGCGTTCGGGCGTAACGTCATCCATGTCGGAACCTCTCATCCAGGTTTCGGCCACGCCCCCGGACGATTTGCACTCGTCGCGGGGGTCTTTTCGTGCCTACATTCTACCAGCTAGGAGCGGCGAATGGGCTTTGCCTCGCGGCATTCAGCCTCCCGCATAGGGGAGGTGATGCTTTATGGCTAGGCTTATGTGGCACTCATGTGCTCCGTGGTCTGCCAGTTTAAAATGCGGATACGGAACCCAGACCGCGATCTGGACCCGGAAGCTCAAGGAAATGGGCCATGAGGTCCTGATCAGCAATTTCTGGGGACTGCATGGCTGTTCCCTGGAATGGAACGGCATCCCGGTGCTGCCCGCGTTCGGCGGGTCGTACTGCACCCCGTCGCTCGCCCAGCATGCGAAGCACGCGGACCCGGACCTGATCATCTGCCTGGGTGACATCTGGCCGATGGACCCGTCGCTGATGGCCGGGCTGCCTTTGGCGCACTGGCTGCCGTCGGACTGCCGGCCGATGTCGATGGCGGACCGGGAGAAGGCGGAGGCGGCGGGGCCGCAGCTGATCGCGATGTCCCGGTTCGGGGAGGCCCGGTTCCGGGCGGCCGGGTTCCGGGATGTCCGGTACGTGCCGCACGGCATCGACCTGGAGGCGTTCAGGCCGCCGGAGGACCGGGACGCGCTCCGGAAGGCGGCGGGGCTGGACGGGGCGTTCGTGGTGGGCGCGAACATGGCCAACAATGACGCGATCCGCAAGGCATTGCCCGAGATCATGCTGGCGTTCGCCCGGTTCCACTCCGACCATCCGGATGCGCTGCTGGCCCTGCACACGGGGGTGCACCAGGACGGCGGCCAGGACCTGGAGGCGATCGCGGAGAACCTGGGGATCACGGACCGGTGCAAGGTGGTGGACCAGTACCGGTACACGTCCGGGTTCGTCACCGAGGAGGACCTGCGCGGCTGGTACGGGACGGTTGACGTGCTGTGCGCGGCGTCGTACGCGGAGGGGTTCGGGCTGCCGATCGTGGAAGCCCAGGCCGTCGGCTGCCCGGTGATCACGACGGCGTGCTCGAGCATGGAAGAGCTTAACCCGCTGGGGATCTCGGTGGACGGCTCGCCATTTTGGAATGGCGTCCATCGCGCCTGGTGGGTCCGCCCCGACGTCCGCGGGCTTTACGAGGCGTTCTGCCTGGCATACGAAAACCGCGACAGCGTGGACCGGGGGAAGCTGCGGGAGTTCGCGGCCGGCAACTACGAGGTGGGCCACGTGGCGGAAACGTACATGAAGCCCGTCGTCGATGAGCTTCTGGAAGTTATGGCACAGCGGCGCGGGAAGCGCCCGGAACTACAGGAAGCAGGCGCGGATGCGGATAACGCTGCCGTCGAAGCAGGCTGACGGGTCGGAGAACTGGGTCGAGGTGAAGGGGGCCGACGACTTCCTCGCCGCCGACCTGTTCGCCATGCACCGGGCGGTGCGGATCACCAACGACCCGACGGGGAAGACCAGCTACAGTCCTGCGGAGATGGCCGACGACCGGGTGAACGCGTTCCTCGGCGCGGCGATCACCGGGTGGTCGTTCCCGTCGCCGGTCCCTTCGCAGGCGAACGTAGCGGCGGCGGACGTGGTGATCGGCCGGGCGATGAAAGCCCGTGACTGGGCGGTGCTGCGGAACAAGGTCCAGCCGCTGATGGACGAGCTCGAAGGCGCCGACAGCAGCGACGATGCCGGGGACCCAAAAGAGACATCGCCCGGTTCCTGATCTACCGGGCGAACCCGCAGGCCGACCCGGCCCGCGCCCCGGCGCTGCCGGACGGGTTCCCGGTGGTGATGTTCACGTACCGGATGTTCGCGGAACTGTACGGGTGGACGCCGGAGCAGGTGCGGTCGCTGCGGCGGGATGAGCTGTACTGGCTGCCGGTGACGGCGGAGGCGTTCCGGGAAGCGGCTGAGACGCTCGCAGGCAAGGATTGAGGACCGGGCCGGGGTGATCGCATGGCCGTGACCCCGGAGCAGAACCTGGCGCATCTGGAGCAGGTGCGGCGCAGGGCCCGGTACGGTGCTACGGCGGCAGCGACGGCGATGGCGAAGTACGTCCGGGACCGGGCGCGCGACGATACCTTGCAGCGGACCCGGCACCAGAAAGGCGAATGGTACCGGCAGCGGCCCGGCGAGCCGCCCGCGCGGGCGTCGGGGGCGCTGATCCGGGACATGTTCTACAAGCCGGCGTCCGGGGGCCTGCGGGCCACGGCGCTGGCGGGGAACAAGTCCGAGTACGGGCGGATCCTCGAGTTCGGGTGCGTGATCGTCCCGGTGAACAGGAAGTTCATGCACTGGACGGACTCCGGCGGGTCCTGGTATCACACGATGCTGGTCGTCCCCGCGCACCCGTACCTGTCCACGACGACGGACGAGGCGATCGATGACGGGGAGCTTCAGCGGGCTGCGGTAGAGGCGTTCCGGGATTACGACCCCTGACCCTGACCTGCTCCTGCCACGGTGCCCGGATGGGGGTGAGCCGTGCCTAGAGGCCTCCCTTCCGTGGAGCAGCAGTTTTCCGCCGAGACGAGCGGGTACGACGCCGGCATTGCCCGGATGGTCGAGGACAACCGCCGGCTGATCGCCTCGATCGGGGACGTGCAGAAGCAGGTCGGCGAGATGAACCGGCTGCTCGGTTCCCTGCCTGACCGCAAGGCGATCAGGATCAGCGTCGAAGGCGCCGACAGCGCGATAGCCGAGATAGCCAAGGTGAAGGCCGCGCTGGACGGCCTGGGCGATAAGAGCATCGCCATCGGCGGCAGCGAGGCGATGGTCCGCGAGCTGCGGGACATCTCGGCGTCGATGGACATGGCGACGTCTTCCATGGGCCGGATGGAAGAACACCTGACCGTCATCAGCCGCAGCGTGCAGGATTCGTCCGCTGACCTGATGATGCAGACGCAGATGCTGCGGGACAACGCCGACGCGCACAACGCGGCAGCGACAGCGGTAGCAGCGCTGGCGACAGCACGCGGCGGCGCTGGCGGGGGCAGCGGATGGGGTGCCGCAGCAGCCGGCGCCGCCGCGGGTGCCGCAGCGGGCGGCGGGGGCGGGGGCGGAGGAGGTGCCCCCGGCTTCGTCCCGTGGGCTGGTGGCGGCTGGCAGGCGGTCCGCTTCTGGGGGATGATGGGCGCCGAAGTCGCCTCCACCGTGGTCCCCGCTCTCGTCGCCGCAGGCTCGGCGGCCCTGGTCGGCGCGCAGGGGTTCGAGCAGTTGCAGAACCGAGCGCAGGCGATCTACACGACTAGCGAGGCCCTGGGCGCCTCGCTGAACCAGACGTTCGGCTCGTTTGTCGTCGGCGGCAAGTACGGGAACGCCTTGCAGCAGGCCCAGAACATGGCCCAGGGCGCCGTGTACGGGATCGCCGGGGCAGGGATCAATCTTCTCCAGGGAGGCGCGGGCCAGGGGCTGCTGAACATGGGCGTCCAGACCACCGACATGATCAGCCGGAGCGCCGCGCAACTCGTGCTCAGTGCCCAGCAGCGGGGTCTCGGCGCGCAGCTCACCGGGCTGGTCGGCGGCGGCCCCCGGTACCTGCAGCAGTTCGGGCAGGTCGGGGCGAACCTGGGGAACATCCTGCTGGGTGTCGCGCCGAATCTGCCGGGGGTCGGCAAGGACCTCCTGTCCACCCTGGTGGGCGGGACCGGGGTCCTGGCGGCCGGTGCCGAGAACATCCCCAGCCCTCTCCTGAAAGGCTTCTTCACATACGAGGCCGCGTCCCGGTGGCTGCCCGCGCTGCTCGGCGGGCAGGGGCTGATCGGCAGGGCACTGGGCCTGCGGGGAGTCGGCGGCCTCGGCGGGCTGATCAGCAAGGGCGGGGAAGCGCTTTTCACCCGCGGCATGGGGGGTGCCCTCGGGGATGTCGGGCTCGGCGCGATGGGCTTCGGGGACACGCTCGCGGCGCTGACCGGTCCTGAGGTGGCGATTCCTCTCGCGCTGATGCAGGCTGAGTTCGCGGGGCTTAACATGCTCCCGCGCGGCGCAGGAGGCGCGGCAGCGGGACAGATCGCGGGCTTGCGGGCGGGGATCACGGCGGGGGGTTTCACCGGGGCGTGGCAGCCGCTCGCCCAGGCGATCACCAAGATGTCCGGGTTCCAGGCCGGCCTGCCGGACTACGTGAGGATGGCCGCGCCGACGCAGCAGATGCTGGCTTCCAGGGAGGGGGCCGGCCTGCAGGCCGCCTACGCCACGTCGCCTCAGGTGCTGACCGGGCAGGCGATGCAGACCTGGACCCAGCAGCTAGGCGACCTGGTTGCGAGCGGACCGCAGCTGGTGTCCGCTCTGCAGAAAGCGGGGCTGAACACCAGCAACATGGCGGACGCGTTCATGATCGCGCAAAACGCGGGACTGGACCTGTCGCACTCTTTCAAGGCGAACGGGCAGCTGACCGATGTTGCCACGCAGCAGCTGAAGCAGTACACCGCCGCCATCGCGCCGATGACGAGGAGCACCGGCGCGTTCGGCGCGGCGGTGTCCGCGCAGTACATCATGGGCCAGCCTGCGGTGCAGAACGTCGCGAAGGTCAACCAGGCCATGGATTCCATGACCCAGATCATGACGGGAGGTCCCCTGGGTCAGGCGGGCCTGACCGGTGCGCTGGCGTCGATCCAGACTCTCGGCACCACGCTGTCCAGTCTCGCCGCCGCACCTCCGGGTGCGGCAGGCCTGGCGAAAGCGAACACGGCGGTAGTCGCGCAGGCTTTGTCCAACGTGATCACCCCGGGCGGGGCGGCGGCATGGCAGGCGTTCGCCGGGTCCCCGGGCGGGGTTCCCGGGGTGATCCCGTCAACGCAGGCGATCATGGATCAGCTGCGGACGGCGCTGGCGATGGGCGCGATCGGTATTTCCGGGTCGGTGGCAGGAGGGGCACCTACTCCGGGCGGGGCGGCGGGCCTGGCCGGGTTCAATATTCTCCAGGCGCTCCCGGTTGCCCGGCAGTCCCCGGCGGCACTGGCATCGCTGATGCAGCAGGGCGCGCAGATGGGCGTGACCCCGTACTACGACCCGACTAAATCCCTGGCGCAGAACTATGCGGCTGCCGCGACCGCCGCCGGGAAGGTCGCGGACAATGCCAAGACGGCGAACATAGCTACGCAGGGTCAGGTCGTGAACTTGTCCCGGATGCCGCAGCTGGCCCAGCAGTTCGTCGGCGGCCTGAACGCGCAGACCCTGGCGAACCAGCTCGCGGACGCATCCAAGGCAGTGGGCCAGATCAGCACGCAGGCCGGGAAAGGGCTGGTCGACAAGGGCGCGCTGACCCAGCTGGTCGGTGATTTCAAGACGGCAGGGATTCAGGGTGCGGGGAATATCAAGGCGGCCCTGGATTCGGCGCTGACCACAGCGGGCGTCTCCCAGACGATGCGGCTCAAGATCGAGGCTGAGGTTACGCCGCATGTCGATACCGCCGCAGTGAAGGCGGTGAAAATCCCGGCGCAGCTGGAGACGAAGCTCGGCGCGCAGGATCTCCAGCAGCTGAAAGCATCAGGGACGGTCACGTGGACGAATAAGACCACCCCGCTTCCCTCTCAGCATGCAGGCGGCACGGTTGCGTGGCATAACAGTTTCACGATCCCCGCTGTCCCGACATTGCATGGCCAGATCATCTACACGACGACAATCGTCGGCGGCGTGGCGACTATCGGCACGACGAATGCCCAGGGATTCCAGAATGTCTCCCCGATAAAAGCCGCCCAGCGCGGCTTCAAGGTCCCCGGCTTCGGCGGCGGGGACATCTGGGGCCCGGCGATGCTCGAACCCGGTGAGCTGGTCGTCCCGAAGGGCATGGTGGCGGCCGGGGCGGTCGATCACCTGCGGGGGAAGATCCCCGGGTTCCAGGGCGGGGGGATGGTCCCGTACTTTCCCGGGGTGAGCGTGGCGATCCGCGCATCCATGCAGGATGTCGCGGCCGAGCTGGTCAGCTTCATCCAGCAGGCCATGTCGTCGGTGACCGGAACCCTGCGTTCCGGCGGTGGTTACATGCAGCCTTACGGCGGGCTGCAGCCGTCCATGGTCCGCCCGCCGCATACCGCCGGTGGGTCGCCTGGTTCTATCCCGGTGCATGTGGCGAGTGTCGCGCCTGCTGCTGCTGCCGCCATGAGCGGCGGTGCTCCCGGTGCGCCGCTGCCGATGCCCGCGGCGGCGCAGAAAGTCCTCGACGCCTTCGAGAAAACCTTCAAGAGCATGGGTGACCCGTGGGGGAAACTCGCGTCGGAAATCCTCACCGGGCTTGAAGCAGCGGTGAAAGACCCGATGAAGGAGACAGCGGCAGCAGCGCAGAAACTCGTTAACCAGGTCACGACGGAGATTAATTTCGGGAAGAACCTGGCAGCGCAGACCCTGCAGGGCCTGAATCTCGCAGGGATGACCGTCCCCGCCCCGGGGAGCGCTATCCAGATGGTGCAGCCGGGTCCGGGGGCTAAAGGGTTCAACGCTGCCTCGTACAACGCGTACGTTCAGGCGTTCGCCGGTAACACCCTGCCTGGTGACGTGAACGCTGCGGCGCAGCCGCAGTCGGTGCAGCAGCAGATGCAGTCCTACCTGAAGTCCATCCAGGCGTTCTCCAAGGACATCGGGGAACTGTCCAAGGGCGGGCTGAGCAAGGCCGTCTTGCAGCAGCTGCTGGCTGCCGGGCCGGCACAGGGGGATGCGCTGGCGCAGTCGATCATGAGCGGCCCCGGGGGGATCAAGGCGGTCAACCAGCTGTACCAGCAGATCCAGAAGGCATCGACGGGTCTGGGTGTCGCGGGGATGGAAGGCGTGTACGGGGCGCCGAAACAGCTGGCAGGCGCGATCAGCCAGGTGCATGGGAAGAAAGTGGATATTCAGACGAGCGCCCCTACGGGTCCGGTGCTGGCGTTGCAGTCCGCGATCAACGCCCTGCACGGCAAGACGGTGACCATCAAGGTGGTCATCGACACCGGCACCGGCGGCGGCGGCAAAGCCAGCGGTGCCCCTGTCTCCCTCGGGGACCTGTCCAAGGCGGACATCAACCACATCACCGCCCAGGTCCAGGCGTCACTCCTGCAGCAGGCCAAGCGCAACCGCCGGACCGGCCTCACCCTCCCGGGCTACGGGTCCTGACTCCTCCTTCCCTCTCGCTGCTGCCTTAAGGCGGTGCCATCACCATGCCCGAACCCGCCCCCCTGACCGTCACCTGCGACTCGTGCGGGGCCTCGGCCAGGACCTTTAACGGCTCCGACCCGGACGGTGCCCTGGAGTGCGGCTGCTGCCCGGAGGACCACAGCCATGCGGGGCTCGGCTGCCGCACCGTCACCATCTCGGCCACGGCGTACCTGACCGGCGAAGCCAGCTGACTTCCCCGGACACCCCGGGCTTGACCCCGAAGGAGTGAGCAGCCATCAGTACCTACACCGGCACCCAGACCGAGGTGATCTTCGCCAACGGGTTCGCCTACCCCGCGGCAGCCGCCTCATCGAGCTCGGCCCAGTCGCTGATGACCGGGGCGACCGGGAAGTACCAGCAGCCGGTGTACTGGGGCGGGTTCTGGCAGCAAGGCCGGTCCAACCAGACATCCACCATCGACTTCTCCGTCATCCTGGCGGGCCAGGGATCAGCGACCACCGCGATCTTCACCGCCGGGCTGAACACCGCGTCGAACAACATCTCCGGCAGCACCCTGGTCGCCTGCAACGCGTTCACGTGCACCTCTTTTTCCTCGGGGACGGTCGCCGGGCATATCGAGATCTCCAACTTCGGCTCCGGGTACGGCACGTCCTCGGTGGCCACGAACCTGTGGTCGACGATCTCGCTGATCGCCAACAACGGGTCCACCACGGGCGGGGTGGTGGCGGCGGGAGGGCCGACGCAGCTGGCCACGATCGACTTCTCGGTGAACCAGTGGCTGTACCTGACGGTCACGTTCTCCACGTCCAGCTCGAGCAATTCGGCGACGCTCCAGCAGCTGATCGTGAGAGGTGACAACTAGGTGGCCTTTCTGCAGCTAAGGCGGTGATTTAATGGCTATGTTCGACCAGACCGACGCCACGAACCTGCTAGCTGCCATCCTCAATAACACCAGCTACACCACGGTGGCCGCGACGCACATCCGCCTCGGCACGAATGCGCCCACGGCCGGCGCCAATATGACCGAGCTCGGCGGCGGCTCCGGGTACACGACGGGCGGGGCGTCCATCTCCTGGAACACCGTGTCGGCGGCGGCCACGTCGAACTCGGGCACCGTGTCGTGGACGAACTCGGGGTCTGGCTGGACCCTGGTGGGGCTGGAGATCTGGGACACGGCGGGGACGCCGCTGAGGCACCTGTTCGGGACGTGGACGGGGCAGCCGGTCAGCGTGGCGACGGGCAATACGTTCCAGGTCGCTGCCGCTGGCATCGCCGTGTCGCTCGTGTTACGGAAAGTAGTTGCGCTAACTGCTGACTGTAACTTAGCGTGCGTCCGAGAGGGTGACCGATGCCCTCAGTGACGTTTACGTCCAGCGGCACATGGACCTCCGTCGCCACCTCGGTTGACTGCCAGGCCTGGGGCGAGGGCGGCAAAGGGGCCAGCGGCGTATCCGGCAGCAGCGGCCACGGCGGAGGCGGAGGCGGCGGCGGCGCCTACGCTGAGGAAACCGCCCTCGCCGTCACGAACGGCAGCAACTACACCTACACGATCGGCGCCGGCGGCACCGCGACCAACACTGTCTTCCCCGGAGACAGCGTTACCGTCACCGCTAAATTCGGGGCGTCCACCACCACGCAGAGCGGCGCCGCCGGCGGCGCGGCCGGTTCCAACGGCATCGCGTTCGCGGGAGGCGCTGGTGCCGCCGGGCAGTCCGGGACGGGCTCCAAGGAGGGCGGCGGCGGCGGCGGCGCAGCAGGAGCCAGCGGCGCCGGCGGCAATGCGCCCGGGCCCGCTGGCGGGACCGGGACCGGGGGCGGCGGCAGCGGAGGTGCCGGCGGGGGGACCGGCGGCACGGGAACCGTCCCTGGCGGCGGCGGCGGAGGCGGCGGGAAAGCTAACACCTTCTCCGACCCCGGCGGCAACGGCGCCGGCGGGCAGATCACCCTCATCTACACCTCCTCGGTCAGCGGCACCGCGACCCTCGCCGGCGCGGGCACGCTCACGGCGGCGGGCACGTCCGCCACGCCCGGCAGCCCGGTCGTCCCGCAGCAGAACCCGGGCGCGACGTGGCTGCGCCGGTTCGGCGGCTACCGGAACATCAGGCTCCCGTGGAACCAGCTGCAGACCATCGCGGGCACCGCCACGCTGGCCGGCGCCGGCACCCTGGCGGCGTTCGGGTCAGCCCCCGCGCCTGCCGTGGTCAACCAGTGGGCGAACTCCTACGGCCAGGGCACCGCCTTCACCAGCATCACCTCGGCCCTGCAGTCCTGCGTCGTGCCGCTGACGCCCGCCTACTCCGCAGGCCCCGGGTCGGGGTACCCGACGGCGGGGAACTGGCTGTTCGCCATCGCCTCCTGGACGCAGGACCCGCAGATCATCAACGTCCATGTCGGGACCGGGGACGACATCCACTCATACTGGCGGGAATACCCGGCCGCCGGATCCGGCGGGTACACCCGCACCGCCATCTCCTACACCCCGAACATCGCCCGCCAGGTCGGCAACGTGTACGTCGCGCCGGACATGGAGATCGCGGCGATCAACGTCCTGGTCGTGGAGGTCGCCGGCCTCGGCCAGTGGGACACCGTAGTCGGCACGGACATCGCCTACGACGCGGCGTCCACGTCGATCTCCCTGTCCCAGGCTGCCGGGGCGCAGGCGACGTTCTTCATCGGCGCCGTCGGCGGGGACAACGCGTCCTCCGGGCAGGCGTTCCTGCCGTCCGGGTGGATGGGCCTGGCGACCCAGACCCAGACCAACGGGGCCAATAACCTCGCGGACAACATCCTCACCGCCGCCTACCTGCCGTCCTCCAATTCCGCGCAGAACGTCTCCGGGTCGGCGGTGACGGCGGAGAACCTGTCCGGGTTCATGCTCGCCGTCCTGGTCTCCGGGAACAGCCCCATCCCCGCCGGGCACAACCCGGACTGGCCGTACGTCATCTTCGAAGCCGGGTTCGGCGCCGGGTACAACACCCCGGACTCGCAGGTCACCTGGACCGACATCACCCAGAACCTGTGGGACTGGAACGAGACCACCGGGATCCAGTACCAGCTCGGGCAGCTGCAGGCGACCAACCTGACCATGCACCTGGACGACCTCAGCGGCTACCTGATCCCCTCCAACGCCAGTTCGCCGTACTACCCGGATGTCCAGCCGGGGACTCCGGTGAGGATCCGGGCCGCGCTCGGCACGATGGCGGGAGTCAGCTACAACCGCTGGTACATCATCCAGCGGAACGCCACCCAGTGGGGCGAGGGGATCGACGAGGTCTTCCGCCGCTACTGCCCTGTCTCGGGAACCGACCTGTGGGCGGCGCTGTCCTCGACCCCGCCGACGTTCTACCGGTCGGAGATCTACGAGGACAAGCCGTACGCGTGGTGGCCGTGCGATGACCAGCCGGGGACGGCGGGCGTGCTCCCCACTCAGATGCTGAACGCCGCGATCGGGAATACGAATACGCTGAACATCAAGCTGTCTCCCTCCGGGGGGGTCCTCGAACCGTATTACGCTAAAAACGGGGCGGATACTTCTCACGCCACCGTCGGGGGCTCTGGTGCCGCCGCCAACACCAGCAGTGCTTATCCGCCGGGTATCGCCGTTTACGCGGTCGGCGCGGATGCCGGATGGATGCCGGGAGATCCGCAGAGTTCTGTCGCGTCCCTGGGTACCGGGAACCCGGTCACGTCTACTCCCGGGTCTGCCGCGTGGCAGGCATCCGGGCAGGCTGGGAACACTGGTTCATTCGGCTGGTACCTGATCTGCAATGATAACAGCTTCCCGGCGCTATCGGGCGGCGTCACGGTCGAGATCTGGTTTAATGCGGCATATTACCTGACCAGCGCCGGATGGTCAGTCGGCGTCCCGATCGGGCAGCCCGGCGGTGAATCAGAGTATCCTATTACCGCACAGCCGTATAATTCTCCCATAACTATATGGGAGATCGCGACTAACTCCGCGCCGACCTGCCTTCTCCAGCTGGATACATCCGGGCACCTGAATCTCATCACGGCAGGCACCAGTCACAGTATTTACACCGCCTCGGATCTGCGCAGCAATTCCTGGCATATGGTCACGGTCACGCTGACGACGACCGCATGGCAGGTTTGGCTGGATGGCGGGGCGAACGCCAACGTCTCGGGAACCGCATCGATGGCTTCCGCGTGGACATATTTCATCGCCAACGGCGACTTCGGTTCGTCGGGGGGCGGCAGTCCCGCGTCACTGGTACACGGCGGGAACATCTCACTGTCCCATATCGCGATCTACCCGTGCGTGCTCCCGTATTACCGGGTACTGGATCATTACTGGGCGGCTATCACCGCGTTCGGGCAGCTGGCTGCGCCTACCGGGGTTCAGGTAGCCTGGGTTGAGGGAGTGTACCCGGCTACCGGCGCAGGGCAGAGCGCGCTGCAATCGGGCGAGTTCGTCCCGGACGGTTCCCTCGGGGGTCCCAACATCCCGCTGGGCGGCGGCATCCTGGGCGCGGGCGGCTATAACGCCTCTTCGGGTACCGGCATCTCCGTCGTGGTGACAGCTGCGGCTCCCGGGATCACGTCAGGTCCTTCCGCGTGGCTCACCAGCGCGACCTCTTATGCGGCGATAGCGGGTGCCGATACGCCCCTTAATAACGTTTTCCCGTGGGTCTCCTGGTCCGGGGTGGCTCCTCTTTTCAATGTTTACACCAGTATTAATCTCGGCTCTGAGACGCAGGCCGCCGTGGTCTGCGGGAACGGGGATTCATTCAGCGGGGGTTACGGGGGGAGTGCTACAGGGAACGGCTTCTCGCAGGTATCCGGGGGAAACGGGTCCGTCCCGCCTGTGGCCGCCTCCGCGATCGGGGACACCGTGGGGCAGCGGATCGAGCGGCTGATGCGCGGCGGCCGGTGCACGTCCCCGAACCGGTGCATCGACCCCGCCCCCCTCCTGGTGCAGGCACCCGGGGTGAACGGCGGCGGGCAGCAGGTCGGCGCGGAGATCCAGGCGATCCAGCAGTCCGACGGCGGCATGCTGTACATCGACAACTGCAACCACCTCACCTACTGGCAGCGCCCCCACCTAGCATCCCAGTACTCCTCCCCGGTGTGGAACATCGGCCCCACCACCTCGGCGGGCAGGATCCCGTACTACAAGGACATCGAGTGGGTCACCGACCCGCAGCGGGTCTGGAACGTGATCACCATCACCCCGCTGTCCCCCACCGGGGCGGCCCTGCCGGAGATCACCCCGAGCAGCGCCTCGGCGGTGAACTCCTCGCAGATCCGGTACGGGGCGCAGCCGCTGGCGATCACCTCCTACCTGCAATCCACGGCGGAGATGCAGAACCAGGCGGACTGGCTGCTGTCGAACTTCGGGACCCCGCAGCGGCACGCGGAGAACGTGAAGATCGACGCCGCAGCCTACCCGCAGGCATGGGAACTGGTCCTGGGGGTCAACGTGGGTGACCTGATCACGCTCGAAGATTGGGAGATCGGCGGCGGCGGATCGGTGCAGACGTACCGGGTGACCGAGATCCAGCGGCACATCACCATGGGGTTCGGGGACAACCCGGCGACGACAGGCAGCGTGACGCTCACGCTCGATGCGGAGCCCAGTAGTTACTGGGCGTAGCCAGTATATTACGTTGCGTTGAGGTGAGCATGCGCGTATTCGACTGTGTGATCCTCGCCCACTGGGGCGAGATGGGCCTGCTGGAGAAACGGTTCCGCGCCTGCGAGAGCAACCCCGATGTCACCCACGTGATCTGCGAGGCCCTGGCCGGCCCTGACGGGAACCCGAAACCGGCCGTCTTCACCGGCAGCGACCTGGCGGCCCGGTGGCACGGCAGGTGGAACCACGTCAAAGTGGAAGCCGGCGAGATAACCGGGCGGACCCGGGAGGAACGCGAGGACTGCCTCCGCGAGTACCTGCTGCACGGGTTCACCGGGGACCCGGATGATCTCGTCATGTTCAGCGACATCAGGGACATCCCCGCGATGCCCGGCGGCAGGCCGAGGAGCAGCATCACGAAGATGGCGGACCTGGCCTCCTGACACGGAGGGGCGCGCGGCGGCGCGGTAAAGGGGGATCGCGTGTGCCGGATTCCGCCCTGCTGTCGATCCTGTCCTCGGCAGGCGTTGCGGGCGTGTTCTGCGTCCTTTTCATCGCCGGGTTCATCTTCCCCAAGTCCGTCCTCACCGATAAGAACGCCGAGATCTCCGAGCTCAAGGAGGCGCTGCAGGCCGAGCGGGAACGGGCCAACACCGCGGTCGCGGCGGCGTCGGCGACCAGGGACATCCTGGCCGCCATCCAGATCGGCCAGAACCTGAAGACCGGATCAGGCCCGTGAGGTGGCTCAGGAAGGCGGCAGCCGTGCTCCTCCCCTGGGCGTCCCGCCAGCAGCGGCAGGAGGCCATCAGCGATGCCCGCCGGGAGAAGGAGCGGTCCCGGTCCAGTGCCGCCCGCGCGGCCATGATCGAGCGGGACATCGAGCGGATGGCGTCGGTGAATCATTTCGCGGCGGCGATAGCGGAGACGATCACGCAGCGGCATCACCGGGACGGGGGCTGATCTGCGGTGCTCAAGCAGGTGACGTGGCGGTCCTCGGTGCTGGTGCCCGGTGTCCTGTTCGCCGTCTACATCGTGCTCGGGCTGACCTGGACACCCCGCGGCAGCGCCCTGGAATGGATCTTCAAGGCCGGCACGCTCGGGGCATCGTTCGCCCCGCTGTTGCTCGCAGGAATCTACACGGTCACCGGGAACGCCTGGTGGAGGACGGATGTAGGCGCGGCGCTGGTGCAGCTCGCCCTGAGCATCGTCATCATCGCCGGCCCGCTGGCCTGGGCCTCATGGCTGGATGGGGGGTCCATCACCGGGGGCATGGTGGCCTGGATGGAGATAGCCGGGCCGGTGCTGGTGACCCTGGCGATCCTGCGGCTGTGCTACGTCTTCATGCGCATCTACCGGGCCGGGGACGATCACGGCGAGGAGCCGTGACCCGGTGCCCCTCCTCCCCGCCGTCGCGGCCCTGACTACAGCCCTGGCCCTCGACATCACGGGGAGCGGGCTGAGCCGCCCGTTTCATGGCGGCCGGGCTGGTGCTCCTCCTCCTCGCCGCGGTCTTCCCCCGCCGTGAGCGCCCTCCGGGCCGACGTGTGGGCCGACCTGATCGCCTGGGCGGCGACGTCCGGGCCGGTGTTCGTCCTCCACCACCTGCTCCTGAAACGGCATGTGACCAGGATCACCAGGAGCCAGACCGGCCACATCGACCGGCTGACCGCCGAGCAGACGGCTGCCCTTACTCAGCAGCGAGAGGAAGGGATGCCGTGAGCGAGCATCCGCACTTCGGCTTCACGAAGCACGGGCTGGCGGTCCATGCCCGCACCGCCGACCATCACCCGGCCGGGACCGCCTACCAGCGGCTGAACAAGAAGGTCGCGCTCGCCCTGACCGCCGGGGTCGGGACGATGACCTGCTTCTGGCTGTTCTGCTGCCTGTCGCTGTGCTCGCTGCCGTCCGTGCTGTCAGCGTTCGCGCCGTTCGCTCACACGTTCCCCGCGTGGATGGTCAAGGCCAGCATCATCGCCCTGGTCGCGTGGATCGCCCAGACATTCTTCCAGCTTGTTTTGCTCCCGGCCCTGATGGTGGGCCAGAACTTGCAGAACGAGGCGGCTGACGCGCGGGCCGCCAAGACGTTCTAGGACGTAGAAAGCGTCAAGGCGGACCTGATCACGGCCCTGGACCGGCTGGACGTCACCACCGATGGGGGCCTGAAGGCCATCCTCGACGCGGTGAACGCGCTGGGCGCACGCTCCGCTAGCAGTTCACCAGGGCCGGGCTCTGGTTGAGGATCTGCGCCCGCGTGCTGGTGAACTCGGCGTACTCCCCGTCCGCGTCCGGGTCGAAAACGGCCAGTGCGTGGCAGTTCTGGAACGCCAGCCAGACACCGAAATGCCGTCCCGCCGCCGCCCTCATCGCATCGCTGGCCACGAAGCGCAGGAGCTGGCCGCGGGCGTCCTCGTCCGGCGGGGCGATCTGATTCACCGCAGACGGTCCCCCGCTGGCCCGCAGCACGTTAACCAGGCCGGTCACCACGCTCCAGGCATAGGGCAGCGATGAGGCAATGCAGGCGGTGAACGAGGCATCATCCACCTCGCCACGCTCGGCCTGCTCCAGCAGTCCGGGGGAAACGGTCAGCGACATGCCTGCGTCCTTTCTTCGGTGAGCTATACGAGAACGGTTCTCAATAAGCTAGCAGGGAGGCCGCGCGGGGTGGGCAACATCATCATGTTCGACGCAACGGACGTCGGCCAGATACCCGCCGGGCCCGCAGCGGTCGCCGGTTACGTCGATGGCCGGTGGGTAACAGCCCCGGTGCTGGCACACCGGTTCCCGCACGCCCGGCTCCTCACCATCGCCACCAGCCCCGCCCATGACGCGGACTGCCTGGACATCGAAGGCGGAGACGCGGCCCCCGCCGACGCGGCAGGCTGGTTCACCCGGCAGCGAGGAAGAGGAGCCGCCCGGCCCTGCCTTTATGCCTCGGTCGGGCTGATGCAGGCCGAGGTGATCCCCGTCCTGCAGGCGGCGTCGATCGAGAGGCCGCTCGTACGGCTGTGGACGGCTCACTATGCGGGGCTTCATGTCTGCGCGCACGACACGTGCGGGGAGCTGTCCATCCCTGCGGACGGAACCCAGTGGACCGACTTCGCGTTCGGCCGGCCCGTGGACCAGTCCCTTCTCCTCGCTGATTTCTTTGACACCCCGCCCGCCCCCAAGCCTGATCCGGTGCCCGCCTGGCAGGAGGCCATGATGCAAGCGCTCCCGGTAGTCCGGCCCGGTGACACGGGTGACGTGGTGAGGACAGTGCAGGGGCTGTGCGTCGCCCGAGGCCACCAGATCGCAGTCGACGGCGACTTCGGGAACGCCACACATGAGGCGGTCCTGGCGGTGCAGGCGGCGGCGCATATCGCCCAGGACGGCACTGTCGGGCCGGAGACCTGGCCGCCACTTGCCGGGGTCTAGAGCGTCCCGTGAAGTGGGGCGTGGCTGCGGTGTGCATTTACGAGGCGGCCTCGATCACGACCGGCAGGACACCGACGATCACCATGCTCTGCGCCCGCCACAGATGGCTTGCCCCGGCCGTGCTGGCGACGCTCGCTGTTCATCTGTACCGGCAGCCGCGAATGCAGCGGCACAGCAAAAGCCCCCAGGAGGCGCGTGCATGATACTGGGATGGCAAGGTAACAGCCCCACTACTAACAGTGGCTACGGCAAGATGACTGCCCTGTTCGTCCCCCGCATTGCCGCCCTCGGACATGAGTTCGCCTTCATATCCTCCCCGTACTCGTTCGGCGGATCCCCGATCGAGTGGAACGGCATCCCGATCCTGGGGACGGCCCGGGACATCGCCGGAAACGACACCATCCTGAGAAACCACGAGTACTTCAAGGCTGACCTCACGATTACCCTCGCGGACCCGTTCGGGCTGCTGAGATCCGCGAAGGAACTCGCCCAGATCAATCTGGCGTCCTGGTTCCCGGTGGACACGAGTCCCGTCGGCTACGGCGACGTGACGTTCCTGCGCGAAAGCGGGACCATCCCCATCGCGATGTCCCTGTTCGGGAAGAATGCCCTTGAGAACGAGGGATGCGAGCCGCTGCTGGTCCCCCACGGGTTCGACCCGGGCATCTACCATCCCGGCCCCCGCAGCTACCGGGACACGATCCCCGGCGTCACGGATGACACGTTCGTGATCGGGCTGTGCGCGATGAACCGGGACCCGAACCGGAAGGGGTTCTTCGAGCAGTTCGCGGCGTTCTCCCGGCTCCACGCGAGGCACCCGGACAGCTTCCTGGCGGTGCACAGTTCCCCCGGCGGCGGCGGGAAGGGCCTGAACCTGCACGGGATGGCGTGCCAGCTGGGGATCTCGGCAGCCGTCGGCTTCCCCGACTCCTACAGCTACGACCTGGGGCTGATCACCGAGGAGCAGATGGCGGCCTGGTACAACGGGCTGGACGTCCTGTCCTTGTGTTCTTACGGCGAGGGTTTCGGTTTGCCGCTCATCGAAGCTCAGGCGTGCGGCGTCCCGGTGATCACCACCGACGCCGCGTCGATGACGGAACTGTGCGGGGCCGGGTTCCTCGTCTCGGGGACCCCGTTCTGGTCAGATGGCCACACCTCCATGTGGACGCGGCCTGACATCTCCGACATCGACGCGGCATACGAGGCGGCGTGGAACGCATGGCAGCAGGGCGCGCTCCCGTGCAAGCCCGCGGCGGACTTCGCCGCGCAGTTCGCCGCGGACAAGGTGCTCGAGGACTTCTGGAAGCCTGCCCTGGCCGAATTGGAGGAACGGATCGGATGAGCATCTGCCCCGGTTTCCGCCCGGTAATGGATGGCAAGCGGGTTGTCTACATGCCTGCTGGCGAAGTCAGTGAGCCGACGCCGGTCATGCAAGGCTGGTACCGGACCATGCCGGTTCCTGACCAGATGCACTGCACCAACTGCAAGTATGAGTGGATCACGCTTGCCACCTGCCGACCCTGCCTTCCGGGATGCCCGTGCGCTCCGTTCCATGTGCCCGTGTACCCTGTCCCGCTCCCGGAGACGCTGGCGTCGCTCGAGGAAATGCTCGCCTGATGCCGCTCGCCCGCACTTACGACGCATCCATCGGGAAAGTGGTCACGACCGTTCACGACGCGTTCGCCGACCGGCTCAGCCGCTGGAGTGACATCCAGGAGTATCTTCCGTTCCTGCACGAGACGGCAGCGTCATACCCGCAGGTCAGGGTCCTGGAACTGGGATCTCGGCGGGGTAATTCGACGCTCGCGTTCCTGGCTGCTGCCCTGACGGTACGCGGCTCCGTGGTCTCGGCGGACCTGGACCCGGTGGCTGATTATGACGAGGGGATGCGCCGCTGGCGGGACTGCCCCTGGTGGACGTTCGTCCAGGGCGACGACATGGACGAGGCGGTGCAGGCACGTCTCCCCGCACAGTGCGACGTCCTGTTCGTCGACACGTCGCACGAGTACGCGCACACCCTGGCCGAGCTCCGCGCCTACATGCCGAGGGTCGTCCCCGGCGGGGTCGCGCTGTTCCATGACACCAGGATCTTCGGCACCTGGTCAGAGCCGGGCGACACGATCCCCCCTGTCGCCAGGGCGCTGGACGGCTGGTGCGCGGAGGCCGGCCTGTCTTGGGAGAACCTCCCGGGGGAATACGGCCTGGGTGTCGTGAGGGTGCCGGGATGAAACGCTGCAAGCAGTGCGAGGACGAGGCAAAGCAGGGGCCGTCCGGCCCGGTCAGGATGATCGAGGTTACCCGCCGTGACGCGAATAATGTCCCGGTCGAGTTCCGGGAATACGACCTTGACCCCGAGGCTGCGGGAGCTGATCGACAGCGGCGGCCTGGACTGGGACAACCCGCGGCATCGTGAGGCGTACCTGCGCGCATGGGCCGCAGGCTGCCTGCCCGCGGGCAAAGAAGAAGGAGACGGCGATGGCCGAAGTCAATCAGACGAGCCAGCGGCAGTGTGACCGCTGCGGGGCGCAGTCGGATCCGGCACCGAAGGGGACCGCCCGGGAGGGGTGGCTGACGGGGCTCGGCCTGCACGCCCAGGGGGCGCCCGGAGTGCTCGACGACCTGTGCCCGGGATGCGCCGGGCTGCCCGTCGCGCAGGCCGTCGTGCCCGTGCCGGGGGAGCAGGCCGCCTGACGATGACCGGTGACCTGCTCGTCATCGTTCCCAGCCGGGGCAGGCCGGGAAGCATCGCGCGGATGCTGGATGCCGTCCGCGCCACCAGCCGCGCAGTAGCTCACCTGCATGTCGCGGTGGACGAGGACGACGAGGAACTGCCCCGGTACCGGGCGGTCATGGACAAGGCAGGCAGCGACGGGGACGTCCTGGAGACGGGCCCCCGCAAGGGCCTGTGCGCGTGGACCAACGAGGTGGCGGTCCGCCGTGCCGCCGAGTACCCGTACCTCGCCTCCTTCGGCGACGACCACGTGCCCCGGACCCCCGGCTGGGATCGGGCGCTGATCCGGGGGATTGAGCGGATGGGCGGCACCGGGTTCACCTACCCGTGGGACGGCACCCGGGAGGACATCCCCGAAGCCGTGGTCCTGTCCTCGGGCATCGTGCAGGCCCTCGGCTGGATGAGCCTTCCGGGCCTGGCCCACTTCTACCACGATGACGTCTGGGCCGACCTCGGCCGCGGCGCCGGGTGCCTGCGCCACCTGCGGGCTGTCGCCGTCGACCACCTCAACGTCGCGTCGGGCCAGGGGAGGCCGGACGCGACCGCCCGGGACAACGGCCGGTCCCTGGAAGCTGACCGTGACGTGTATTACGGCTGGCGCAGGGAGCGGATGGCCTCCGATATCGCCACGGTCGCCGCGCTGCGGGAGAAGGCGCTCCAGCCAGCCTGACTTTCCTTTCACCCTCTGATCCGGCCGCGTTACCCGCGTGCCGTCAACCCGCAATCCGGTACGTGACCGGCTCAAGAAAGGTGTTCGAAAAATGGCTTTGGCCAGGGTTTACAACGTGGATGCGAACAGCACCACCGGCATCACGATCGGTAGCACTACGCCCGGTTCGGAGTTCCCGATCCTGTGGGGGAACACCACCTCCGAGTTCAACGTGTCCGCCATCCGGGTCGGCACATACTCGGGGTCCTCGGCAAGCTACCCGTCCAACGGGACGATCACGTGGCGGCTGCGCCGCGTCGGGCAGGCGGCCACGTTCAGCGCGGGCCTGCAGGGAGGCACCGGGACGGCATACCCGGTCGGGCAGTCCACCACCGCAGCCGTGTCCACCTGGTACTACTCCACGTGGACGAACGCCACCGGGACATTCTCGGTGATGACCGCCTCCCCGGTGTGGGAGCAGACCATCCCCTGCACCGCCGGCGCGAACTGGGGCGAATGGTTCACCCCCGGTTTCGAGATCAATGTCGGGCCGGGGATCGCGACGCTGGCGCTCACCTACGAGTACGGCGCGGCGGGCACCAGCTCCGCGGTGAACCTGATGGCCGGGCTGGTCATCAGCGAGTAGCAGCCTGTTCTTGTCACTACCCGGGCGGAGCCATGGTCACGGTCGATGTTGACGACACGACCATGGCTCCGCCCGGGACCCGGCAAGAAGATGACGCCGGGGATCCGGACAACACGGCGCAGCAGAACACGTCATGGCGGGACGCCGCCGTCTACCTGGGTGTGGGTGCTTGAATGACGGTTTACACGCTGTTCGGCCAGACGGGCGGCGGGTCGGCCAGCGGAGATAACGCCTCGTACACGCTGGGAGTGCAGTTCACCGTCTCATCGGTGGTCACTCTCACCGGTATCTGGTGGTACTCTGCGGCCACTCAGAATGTCCTGCCGGCTGCCTGCTGTATCTTCGCGGAGACGTCCCCTGGAAGCGGCTCAATCGTCTCCGGCACGCAGAATAACTCCCCGTCGTGGTCAGGGGCGGCGGGATCGGGATGGGTCAGGTGCTCTTATTCCGCACCCGCCCTGTCTCCCGGGAACACATACAAGGCCTGCGTCCTGGGCTCGGGCGGCGGCACGCCCGGCTGGTATTCCGCGACGTCCCACTACTGGGACACCGGCTCAGGTTCGGGCGGCCTGGCCAGCGGGCCTCTCAGCGCCCCGGGCAACGCGGGCGGCGACGGCGGCCAGGATACATTCGTCACCCCGGCCGCAGCGCTGACCTACCCGGCCAGCTCGTTCAACGCGGCGAACTACTGGGTCGATGTTGAGGTCACCGCATCCGGCGTCACGCCTGCCGGGCCTGCTTATACCGCGCTCATGAGCGGCATGTTATGTCTGCCATCAACATTACCTACAGTAACTATTACCCGTCGCCGGTAAGCGCGGACCCGCAGCCGGCCGGCAACCCGTCAGGCGGCCCGTGGACGCTCGCCTTCAGGGACGAGTTCAGCGACCCGCTGGGTACGGGCCAGCCGGATTGGACGGTCTGGGCCGATCATTTCATCGACGGGGAAAACGACCGGGGCTACAACAACAGCAACGAGATCGAATGGTACGACCATTCGCACACCGGGGAGATCATCTCCGGCGGCATCCTGTCCCTCAAGGCGATCAACCGGGGCAGTGTCGCCGCGGTGCAGGCTATCGACCCGCAATGCCCTGATCCGCTGCCCAACGGGCAGCATGCCACGTACACCTCCGGGATGATCCAGTCGTTCCGCGCCTTCAACTTCACCTACGGCTACGTCGAATCCCGCATCCAGAACCCGAGCGGCGCGGTCACCGGCTGGTGGCCCGCGTTCTGGATGGTCACCTCCGACAACGCCTGGCCCCCTGAGATCGACATCGACGAGATGGACGTCCCGGGCGTCATCGACAACAACTACATCAACACCGCGGGCAGCTCGCAGACGTCCACCTACTCCGAGGACACGTCCTGGCACGTGTACGGGATGCGCCTGGACGCCTCCCATGTGACGTTCTTCCGTGACGGCGTGGAGACCTACCAGGCTAACTACGACGGCAACGCCTACCCGTGGTTCATCATCTTCAATGCCGCTGTCAACACCAGCGCAACCGGTGCCGGGTTCCCGTGCCAGTGGAACATCGATTACGTGCGGGCCTGGACGGTGCAGGGCGTCCCCGGCCAGCCGGTCATCACCTCCGTCACCCCGTCCACGGGCATCCCCACGGCAGGCACCCTGCAGGTCGCGTTCAGCACAGTCTCCGGCGCGGCGAACTACCGGGCCACCGCCGGCTGGGTGACCGGCTACCCCGGCAGCCATTCGTTCACCGCGTCCGGGACTGGCAGCCCGCTCACGATCAGCGGCCTGGTCAACGGCGATCAGTACATGGTCACCGTCGGCGCGTCAAATGCCACCGGGTGGGGTATCGAGTCGCTTCCCGTCCCGGTGCCGCCGGCTTAAACGGGGACCGGTGCCGTGAGGAAGGCGGGCTAGCGTGGCAGCGCCGACCCTCATCCAGTACGCCGAGACCAGCTGGACCACCCCCGATACTGCGAAAACCACTGGCAGTATCACCTGGCTAGCCGGGGATGTCATCGTCGCCGTCGCCGGGGACGAGAGCCAGCGGACCATCCCCACGCCGACGTTCGCCGGCGGCACGTTCGTCGCGATCACTGGCGCGGCCTGCACTAACGCCAGCAACTGCGCCGCCAACGCCTGGTCCTGCACCCCGGTCTCGGGGGGGTCCGGCGCGGTCAGCATCGCGCTCACGCCGGACATCGACGGTCTCGGCGTCTGGGTGTGGCGGAATAGCGGCGGCATCGGGAATGTCGGCTCATCCACTTCGACAGCCAACAACAACCTGACCCAGAGCCTCATCCGGTCCGGTAATAATTCCTGCGTCGTGGGCGGCTGTTTCGACTGGAGCGCGACCGCGACCACGGGTTACGGCTGGACGCCGACTGTGGCAAATGACCGGCAGCACGGCCAGGTCAGCGGCCAGTATTCCTATTATGTCGCGGACTGGGGTGATCAGGGCAGCGCGGGTACCACCTCCTACGGCCTCACCGGGATTACCGCCGGACCGTTCGCCCGGCTGTTCGTGGAAATCCTGGGCAAAGCTGCCGCCGCCGTCAGCAAGGCGGGGTCTCCCGTGAAAGCGAAACTTCCCTGGCAGCATGACCTGACCCTTGAACCTCCCGGTCTCATTTACGTCAATTAAGGGGGTGCCCGTGCACGGCATCTCCCTGCGTCCCCGCGCGAATATTCCCCAGCCCGTAAGGGGACGCTGCAGCAGCACGGCAAGCATTCCCGTGTGCAACCCGCGTAGGCGGATCGTGAAGCCGCTGCGGTGCAGGATCCGTGCCCGGCGGCAGCCCGCCGGGAGGGTGCACTCGAGGAAAGCTGCCAGGGCTGCCTGCCGTTGCATGCTGACGGCGAGGGAACCCGACCAGGAGGAAGATTTACTGCGCCCTTAGGGGCGTCCTGTGACCACATTCGCGTCCGGGCGGACGATGTGGAACTCCGGTGCCCCGGTCAGCAACCCGCAGCCCGGTCCCGTCTTCCGGCAGCGGACAAGCCAGCGGCGCCCGCGCGGGGCAATGTACCTTCCCCGCTCAGGCGGGGTCTTCGGCGGTTACGGACCTCAGTCCGGGGATACGTCGTTCGGTTCCGGGCGTGTCATGTGGAGCAGCGGCGCTCCCGTCCAGAACCCTCCCGCCGCTGCGGGGCCGCCGCCTCCGCCTGCGCCCGTCAGGGCGAAGCAGCCGCTACCCGGGCGCGGCAGGGTCTATTCCAATGCCGGCGCCCCGGTCCGCAACCCGCAGCCAGGACCCGTCTTCCGCCAGGCGGCAGCGCCCATCCGGGTGCGCCTGCCGCAATTGCAGCCGCGCGCCGGGCGGATCAGCAGCAATAAAGGATCACTTCCCCCGGTCCCGGCCGGGCCGCCTCCGGTTTACCCGCTACAGGGACCGGTACGTGCCCGCCTGCCGCTGCCCCAGCCTCCCGCCGGCAGGATCGCCGGGCATGCCGGCGCCCCGGCCGGCAACCCGCAGCCAGGACCCGTCTTCTATCCTGCGGCCTCCCCGATCCGGGCCAGGATCCCGCAGAACGCGCCGCGAGGACGCACCGCCTCCGGCACCGGAGGGCCGTTCGTCAACCCGGTCACCGGCACTGGTCCTGTCTTCTGCCCGCGCAACCAGGTCCGGGCGCAGCTTCCGCTGCCCCGCCGCGGCACCTGCCGGACGATCCGGTTCTACCCGCTTCCTGTCAGCCCCGTGTCCGGCCCGGTATTCACTCAGGCGGTTTCCCCGGCCCGCGCGAGGATCACCGCCCCGCCACGCGGGCGCGTCTCCTCCAGCCCCGGTGCCGCAGTCCGCAACCCGCAGCACGGCCCGGTGTTCCGCCAGGCCGTACGCCCCGCGCAAGCCCGGATCTCCCAGATCGTCCCCCGGGGCCGGACCGCCTCCAGCATCACCGTTCCCGTCCCGAATGTCGTCCGGGTCACCGGGGGGATGCCGGGACCGGTCCGCGCAGCACTCCCGGTGCACCTGCGCGGGTCTGTCACTTCCAGCCCGGGCGGCCCCGTCCGCAACCCGGTCCCGGGTCCGGTATTCCGCCAGGCCACATCGCCTGCGCGGATCAGGATCACCCTCCCGCCGCGAGGACGCACCGGCTCCAGTCCGGGCGGCCCGGTCGTGCGCGAGGTCACGGGTCCCCCGTTCTACCCGGCCCGGTCCCCGGCCAGGGCACGGATCCCGCAGGACGGGCCGCGCGGCAGGATCACCTCGTCGGCGGGCGCACCGGTCCGCAACCCGGTCCCGGGTCCCGTCTTCGCCGCTGCCGTCCAGCCTGCCCGGGCTCGCGTCCCGCAGGCGTTCAGCAAGGGCAGGGTCTCGTCCTCTGCGGGCGGCCCCGTCCTCAACCCGCCGGCGCCGCTTTACCCGCTGCGGGCACCCGTCCGGGGCCGCCCGGCCCTGCCGCCTCGCGGGCGCATCACCTCGAACGCGGGCATCCCGGTTCCGCGCCTGGCACCGGTCTACCCGCTGCACGGCCCGGTGCAGGCCAGGATGCCGCTCCCGGCACGCGGGCGCATTACCTCGAACCCGGGCATCCCGGTCACTGCAGCGCCGAAACCAGCACAGGCCTACCCGCTGCACGGCCCGGTCATGGCGCGCAGGCCGCTGCCCCCGCACGGCCGGGTCATCACCGGGAACCCCGGCGCACCCGTCGCCAACCCGTCCCCGGGCCCGGTGTTCCATCCGGCGGTCAAGCCGATCCGGGGCGTGATCCCGCAGAACGCCCCCCGGGGAAGGACGAGCTCCAACCCGGGCGGCCCGGTGGAGAACATCCCGTTCAAGCTGATCCTGGTCACCGTCGTCTCCGCCCGCCAGCTCTGGTCGGTGCCCTCGGCCCGGCAGCTCTGGTCGGTTCCCTCCGCCCGCAACAGCAGCAGCTAAGGGGGGCGCGGTGATCACGCTCACCCAGCTGGCTGAGTCAACGGAGTTCGTGCAGCTCCAAGTGCAGGCCACCCTCAACGGGGCACCATACAACCCGACCGCGGACAGCGTGGCGATTGCCTTCGTTCCGATCACCTCACCGCCGACCTCGCCTGATCCGACGAGCGGCGAGTGGAACACGGCAGCCTGGGAGACGGACAGCAATCCCGCCACATACTGGGCATCGATCCTCGTGGGCCCTCTCAACGGCGGGGTCAACCTCGCCGTCGGATCCTACGTGGCCTGCGTCCGCGTCACAGATAACCCGGCAGTCCCCGTCAAACAGGGCTGCTACTTGCTGATCATCTAGCTCGCGGGGAGGCAGCATGCGCGCTGTCAGGGCCCTCGCCTCGGTGCCCCCGCACGTGACCGGGTGGGGTATCTTCTGGCTGGCGTGGATGCTCACCGGGACCGGCGTCGAGCTGTACTGGGTGGCCGTCAACACGGCCAATACGCTGTCGCGGCAGGTCTGGGGGCTGGAGCGGATCGACTTCGCCCACCCGCTGTACTTCTCCGACTGGACGTGGCTGCACTGGCTGATAGCCGTCGTACTGTGGCTGTTCTTCGGCTGGCTCAGCCTTCACTTCCCTTTTGCCTGGCTAAGGTTATGGCCAGCCGCTCATCGTAACCCCGCACCCTGACATTCCCCGATTGGAGTCCCGTTGTCCGAACCCGCCGCTGTCGAGACACCAGCAGAGCCCGTGAGCGAGCCTGAGGCCACCGAACCGGCGCAGGCGCAAGAAGGCGCCGAGGGAGAGGCAGGAGCCGCTGAGGCCGCACCTGAGCCTGCCGCCGCGCCCGCTGAGGCCGAAGCCCCGGCGGACCATGAGAGCCTGCTGCACGAGCTCGCCGCGGTCATCCGGGAGGACGCCGGTAAGGCCCTGGACTGGATCCAGGCGCACGGCCTCTAGCTAGACCCGCTTTCCCTTCGCCGCTTCAACGACACCGGCCCCCTACCTCCTGGTCCTGCGGGATCAGCGAGGTAGGGGGCCGGTGCTTCTTTTGTTTCCGGCCGGTCACGGCCGGGTACGATCCCGTTGGCTGACTGCTAGCAAGGCAACGCCGCCTCAAGTGCCGGACGGATGCCCCCTGCCCGGCATCGTGCGCTGAGTGAACCGGCGCAGTCCCGTTCCCTACCCGGAAGCCCTCTCCCCGGCCGCGCGGCTCGCCTTCCAACCTTCATCGCGCCGCGGCCGGGGCGAGGTGACGCCTGGCGGGAGTCCTATCCCTTCCCTCGGTGCGATCTTTCAAACGTCACCTCACGAGCGGAAGTCCAGCACCTCACTGGACTGGGGGGGCACCGGGGCCGGGGACAGCGTGACCCGGTACACGGGGCCGTCAGGGGTCACGGACAGGATGGTGAACGTACCCGTCACCAGGCCGACGCCGTGCAGCGTCTCACCTGGGTACACGTCACAGGGAGTGGTCAGGACGCCGTGCTCGTCGTCGAGGAAGACGTTGGGGTAAGCCAGCCTGGGGTAGACCGGCCTGGGATGGTGGTGATGGACCGGCTTCGGGCAGGCGGCTGCGGGCAGCACGGCCAGCAGGACGGCAGCCAGGGCCAGGACCGACGTGAACAGGGTACGCATAACGGTTCCTTCCGGTTGATGAAGTCTCAGCAGGGGCGAGACGGCGCCGGAGAGAGCGGGAGGACATCTCCGGCGCCGTGCGCGGGGAGTTACGGGCAGAGCTGGTAGCCAGTGTTGAGCCCGGTAATAGGCTCCGTGCAGCCCACGATCGTGAACTGCTGGTTGAGCCCGTCATTCTCCGGGTAGGCCAGGCCCCAGGTCCCGCTGCCGCCGTTGCCGCGGTCATCAAGGACATACGGGGTGTTCCCGGTGCCGCCGTGGCGGAAGCCGCCCGACAGGGACTCGTTGATCAGCTCGAGACCTGCGGAGCCCTGGACGGGCGCCCACACCTGGTAACGGTTGGCGAAGCTCGCCGACACGGAGTTGTCAGACTGCCACGTCCAGCCCGTCGGCGTGCCGCTGGTCCAGGTCACGGTGAACGTCGTGTGCGGCGCGACTGCCCACGACGGCCCGTTCCCGCTGACACCCGAGCCGGTGACGCTCAGGCCCGTCACGGTGCTCGTGCCCGTGAACGAGACGTTGACCACGTTGTCATAGGTGTTGGTGTACGTGGTGCCGGAAGCGCCGAGCGACGGCGCGGTCAGGGTCTCCCCGTAGGTGAACGTCCCGTTGCTGTTCGCGTTACGCAGCACCGTGTTCCACCGTTCCGCGCCGCGGGGGCCGTTGGCCAGCTGCTCGACGCTGACGGCGTAAACGTCGGTGCCGACCGTGAACGGGCCCGGCGCGGGCACCGCGTCGGCGTAGCGGACGCCGCCCTGGGTGAACGAGGCGAACTTCCCGTCCGGGGTGTAGACCGCCACGTACTCGCCGAGGCCGCCCGGCCCGTCGGTGACCGAGCCGTCAACTGCGAACACGGTAAGGTCCTCGGCCGTGGCCCCGGTGCTGTCGCCGAGGAAGCCGACGTGGGAGTTCCAGTAGTTGCCGCCGAGCACGGCCAGGTCCAGGGTTCCCTTCGCCTGGTAGGCGAGGGTGGCGCCACCGCAGCCGAGCGGCGGCGTGACCTGGTTGGCGATGCCCGTGCATGTGAGCGTCGTCGCTGACGCTGTTCCTGCCGTTACTGCCAGCCCGGCCAGCAGTGTCACCCCCGCAGCGAGAGCGAGGGCCTTAGTTCGGATGTTCACTGTTGATACGTCCCTTTCATGTGAAGGGGGCTCCACCCCGGCCCTGCGCCTGGGTGGTCCTGCGGGCCCGCCCCGGTGTTAAGCGGGAAGGGACGGGGGGTCTGGGGTCGCTACTGTTAAAGACGCAGCGAGGAAGAGGAGAGTAAGGGGCCGGGCGACTGCTCTCCGGTGCGGGTCAAGACGCCTCCAGGTCATCGTCTAGGTCATCGGCAGGATCGACCCAGGAATACCGTGGCCGCATCTGCTCGCACGGCGCGTCATGCTCGCTGCTCACATGCCGCCACATCGAGAAGTAGCCGCCGCGCAGGCTCTTGGGCTTCACTGGCTGGCCGCAGTGCTTGCATGGCACGACCCCGCCTGCCGCCGCGAACGCCGCCCGCCACGACTTCGCCTCAGTGAGAGCCCGGTCATGCCGCCCGTTTACCCTCTCCAGGTCCGCGCGGGCCTTCGCCAGCGCACCGCGCAACTCCTCCAGCGACTCGCCTGCGTGCTGCATGTCGGAACTGAGGCCCCGCACCTTCGCCTCGGCTTCGGACATCCGGTAGGCAAGCGCGAGCGTCAGCCACGCCGGGATCGTCCGCACCCCCGAGTAGGGGACGCGCTTCGCCCACTCCACGTAGTGAGAGCCGCCGAACTGCTTCACCGCCAGCAGCCCCGACCTGGCGGGGATCTCATCCGCCCGCACCAGCCCGGCCGGGACGGCGTAGGCGTGACGGCTGGCGGTCTCCCGCCATCCCGCCTGCTTCGCCGGGTCTTTCACGTCAGCGAGGAAGTCAGAGCGGCTGACCTTGATCTCGATCGCGAGCGTGTCCAGTTCCCCGATACCCCGCCTGCGGGCACGGCGGACCAGCAGGACGTCAATGGCGCGGCGGCGCAGGCCGCCCGGCGCTGCCGCTTCCTGCCGCAGGTCGGTGGACACCTCGAACAGCACGGCGTACTGGCCGACGTAGTGCCGGTATAGGGCGAGCCGCATCTGCTGCGCGGTCAGCGTGAGGGGCTTCTCCTCCTCGGTGCCGAAGTCAAGCTCAAGCAGGCTCACGGGGCCTCACCGCCCCTCCTTCTCCCTCGCTGCTGCCCTTGACCTTGACAGCCTCAGCGAGCCGGTCAACGGACCTCGCGACCTCAAGCAGCGCCGCAAAGATGATCTCGGCCGCCTGGACTTCAGGGGACCGGCCGCGTGGCGGCGCCTGTAGCGGCAGGCCACTCGGCGGTGGCGGCTCAGTTGCCCGGTGCCCTCTCATGCTTCTCCCTCGCTGCTGCTCTGACCTGCTCTTATGTCCGGGTTGGGACAGCCCGGGGAGGGGGCGCTCATGCGGCCGATCCGTGAGCATCGGGACCGGATGAGCCGCTGGCCGCCCGGAGGCTGGCGATGTAGTCGGCCACGGCCTGCCGGGGGATGCGCCGGGACCGGCCCCGCTTGACGGACTCGATCTCGCCGTTGGCGACCATCCGCCACACGGTGCGCCTGCCGAGGCTCATCCTGGCTGCCGCCTCCGGGACCGTGAACATTCCCAGCGCGTCGTCGCCGACTTCTGTCATAACCTTCCGCCTCTACGGGACAGTAGGAATTTACGCGACTTCCTACGGTTCGCTGCGATAAGTGAACCGTAACCGGCTGTGCAAGTCAAGGCAACACGAGACAACGGCTGGCAACTCTGGGATACAGTAGAGTCCATGACCGCAGTCGCACCCGAAGACCACGAGACGGTCACCGTCCTGGTCGACGTCGACCAGATCGTGGCGATGAACATCCGCTACTGGCGCCGGGTCGCCGCGATGACCCAGGAAGACCTCGGCAAGCTGCTCGGCTGGTCCGCCCAGAACGTGTCGGCCGCCGAAAGGTCCGCCGACGAGAAACGGGAACGCCGGCGGTTCGACGCAAGCACCCTCACCGCGCTGTCGCTGGCGCTCGGCGTCCCCCTCATCGCCCTGTTCTTCCCGCCCCCCGACGACAGCCCGGCCCGGCGCTACGTGTTCCCCGCGCTGCCCGGCGACCCTGAAGGCGACACCGAGCAGGACATGGGCGACCTGCTGGCGCTCGTCCTCATGCCCGACTCCAACGACGAAACCGGCGTCATGGCCTCCTACCGGGACAGGTTCGCCTCGCTGGTCGGCACCTACCTGGACCCGGAGATGAGCCGCGAGGTGGCCCGGTGGCTGGCGCGGACAGAGAACGCCGACCTGCGCGCCAACCGCGCCGAGCGGCTCCGCGTCCAGCGCGCCGGGCTGCTCCGCCTCGCCGCCGAACTGGACGACATGGCCCGCATCGTCGACCCGGAAGGAGGCTCCGGTGGCTGACAGGGAGCGCAAAGCACGGCCGAGGACCAGGGCCAACCGGGAAGGCCGCGTCTACCAGCGCGGCAGCGACAAGCGGTGGGTCGGCGTCGTCTGGCCGCCCGAGGTCACCGGAGGCAAGCCGCGGTACGTCTACGGCAGGAGCCGCGAGGAAGCCAAGGCGAAGAAGGAAGCGCTCGAGGCCGAGCTTGCCGACGCGGTGCCGGGCGCAGCCGGGAAGGACACCACCCTCGCCCGCTACCTCGAGCACTGGCTGGGCAAGACGCTGCCGCAGGCCGTCGCGGCGGGGAACATGGCGCAGTCGACGCTCGACTCCTACACCGACAACGCGGAGAAGCACATCCTGCCCGACCTCGGGCGCATCACGCTGCGGCACCTGACCGTCCCGCGGATCCGCCAGTGGCAGTACGACCTGAGCCGCAAGCCCTCGGGCCGGCCGCGCCGCAAGCTCCGCAAGGGAGAGAAGGCACTCCCGCCGCCTCCGCTGCTGTCCCCGCGGACCGTCGCCTACTGCCGGGCGATCCTGCACAAGGCGCTCGCGGACGCCATCATCGACCAGCAGTGGGGAATCAAGGACAACGTGGTCGGCTTCGTCAAGCCGCCGAAGCAGCGCCGGCAGGAGATCGCGCCGCCGACCAAGGACGAGGCCGCCGGCCTGATCGCGGCGAGCAGCAACGACACGCTCTGGTGCTACTGGCTGATCGTGCTCGCGCTCGGCCTGCGCCGCGGGGAAGGCCTCGGCCTGCGGTGGGATGACATCGACTTCGAGAAGAAGACGGCCACCTTGCAGCTCAGCATCCAGCGGATGCGCGGGGCGAAGGATGCGAAGACCGGGAAGCGCGGCGCGGGGAGGCTGGTCGCCAAGGACCTGAAGACCGAGGCGTCACGGGCGACGGTGCCCGTCCCCGCGAGCATGATCGACGCGCTCGCCGACTGGCGCCGGGAGCAGCACGCCATGAGGATGGCCTCGAAGGCGTGGCTTGACGCCGGCCTGGTGTTCACGACGTCGGTCGGCACGGCGCTCGAGCCGCGGAACGTCAGCCGGGCGTGGGAGGCGGTGTGCGCGCGGGCCGGCGTGCGGCGGCTGCGGATCCACGACCTCCGGCACGCGTGGGGTACCTACCTCGCGCCGGAGCCGGGCGTCAGCCGGAAGGCGCTCCAGGCCGGCCTGCGGCACGCCCGGTCGTCCACGACGGACATCTACATCCACGTGCTGGAGGAGATGAGCCGCGAGACCGCCGACGCGATGGACGGCATCCTGGTGGACCTTCGCGCGAGGGCGAGGAAGACGTCGTGAGCGAGCGCTTGTGTCAGCGCTGCTGTCAGATTCCGACACTAGCGCGTCAGATGGTCGGCCGAACTGCCTTTTACCTGGGCGCGCCCGGAGGGACTCGAACCCCCAGCCTTCTGATCCGTAGTCCTGGGCATACAGTGCCACGCTTTGCCGCCTTGTGCCAATTCCGAGGTCAGCGCCTTCCCGGCAACCGGAGGCAAAACCCGGCACTGGTATGCGCTAGTGTCAGCGCTGCTGTCAGCGGTCCTGCGTCATGAGGCGGTATCCCTCAATGCCGCCGCCCCGCTTCTGGGAGGGCAACCCCGCCTGCTGGCGATGGAAGGTGCCGGGCCGGGCTGAAGCCGAACGGCTGCAAGACAGGCTCCGCCGGGAACGGCTCGAGTGGAACCCAGACCCGGCGCCTTACCCAGGCGAAGAACTACGCTGGGTCCTGATGGCCGAGATGCACAAGGAGCGGTGCGCCATATGCGGCCGGCGCTGCAGCCGGAGCCTCCGCACCGACCACGACCACAAGACCGGCCTCATCCGCGGCTTCCTCTGCCCGTCGTGCAATACGACCGAGGGCTGCGGCAGCACCGGCACCGGGGGCATCTACGGGAAGTACCGGGCGATCCACCCGGCGCTGATGTGCGGCGTCCGGGTGCAGTACGTCGGCGCCTGGGGGCACGGATACATGGACGGCCTTACCCCGGCCCCGGAGTAGAGGAGGGTCGGTCCCGTGGCACCGCGCTGGATCTGGGTCAGCCTCCCCTACGCAACCTTCGGGCTGGCAGCAGAGAACGGGGTAGTGGTGGAGGCGGCCCCCATAGCCCGGTGGGCGGCCGGCCGCGGGGAACGGGAAGTAGCGGCGTACTACAAGCGACGGCGGGCGGTGTTCCGTGACCTGCCCGACGGGCCGTGCCGGGCCTGGATAGAGTTCCCCCGTGATGCCGGATGGGGAGACGTCCAGGTGGTGAGGACGCGGCTGGCAGCGGAGCTCGATTACGTCGTTGCCGAGCTTCGCGGCGCGGGCCCGGTGCTGCTGCGGTTGTCCGTGGCGGAACTCGACCGGGAGGAACTGCTGAGGGTGCCGGGGCAGCGGTTAAGGACGGCAGCGAGGGTGAAGAGGCGCAAAGGGCGTCGACTTCGCTTGCCGGAAGCCAGCCCTCGTGAATCTTCCCGTCCCAGTACCAGGAACCCTCGGCATGCTTAAGGCCCCCCGAGCACTGGTAGCCTCCCTCGCGGCACGGTCCCTGTGAGCCGACGCGTCCGTAACCCCGGCACTTCGGGCACGACCACCACCGGCACCAGTAACCCTTGCGGAACATCTCGATCAGCGCATCGGGATGCTTCGTGCACTGGATCGAGTCCTCGTGCAGGTAGCAGTCCTCTACGTCGGTGTACTCGATCAGGTGGCCGGTCGCGTCTAGCGGACCCTCAACGACCGCGGCGGCCCATGCGGTCAAGTGCCGCCATGACTTGCACTCGCCGCAACGGTAGGCGCCTTCGGCCGTCGTCATCTTCCTCTCCCTCGCTGCGCTCTTTAGCGGTCATCCGGCCGGGGGTGTCGTGGTGATCTGGCCGGGCTCCGCGAGGTCGTCCCATCGGCTTGCCAGGACCGTGAAGCCGCCAGCCTTGCAGACGGTCTCGAAGCGGTGAACCCGCTTGCGCTTGACCATGCCCCAGCAGTTCCGGCACATGATCCCGGCGTTGGCTTCATACGGGAAGGGAGCCGGGCAGGTGCAGGGGCAGTCCGGCTCGCAGCGGAAGTGGGTCGCGGGGTGGCCGGGGTCGAATAGCCCGGTGTCTCCGTCCACAGATCCTTCTCCCTCGGTGCGCTCTTTGGCGTTCACGGCCCGTTCTCCGCTGCACCGCGATCAGGCCGGGCGAACCACGTGCGGCAGCGAGGGCACCACCACAGGCCGCAATGAGGGCAGCGGTACAGGTCGGCGTTGAAGTAGGTCCGGCAGTGCTCGTGCATCACGGTCGCTTCCCGAAGAACCCGAGGCCCACGGCGACGATCAGCGCCCCGGCCAGCGGCAGCAGCGAGCCCGTCACAGTCATCACCGCCAGCGCCGCCATGGATACGGCGTACATGGCGGCGATCTCGACGGGACGGATCATGTCGGACGGCCATGTGACCCAGCGGATGATCTTCCAGCCGAGGCGCAGCTGTTCCCGCCAGGGCATCATTGCGGCACCTCTTCCCACGGGCTGCGGGTCACTGTGCGGCGGACGAGCCGGCCGTTCAGCCTCGCATGGTCAGCAACGGACTGGCGTGCCGCCTTCTCGTCGCGGCCATAGTCGTGGACGTCGGTCAGGCAGTCATCGTGACGCATGCCCCACTCGGTCACAATGGTTTCGGCGCGGCCCGTGACGATGGCCTCAGCCTCGTCCAGCTCGCGAGTGAGATCCGGTTCCTCAGACAGCACCGGGCACCTCCGGGATGAGTCCTTGCTTGCGGCCCCACCGGAGCCACGCCTGCCGACCGCCCTCAATCGTGGTCTCACCACGCGCCTCGTCGTTGCCGGTGAGCACCGTCAGCGCCCAGAACCAGTAACCGCCCTCCCCGGCGAGGTCTTCCAGGATCAGCGGCACGACGCGGGGGCCGAGGCCGATGATCTGCTGGTAGGAGAGGTCCAGGATGATGTGCTGGACGTTCGACTCAAATGAGGTGGCTGCGTGCCAGTCGTGCTTGAGCTGAGCGAACCGGCGGCGCAGCTGGTCGTCCGGTTTCACTCCCCATGCTTCGGCTAGGAGGGGTGCGGCTGCTTCCAGGGCAGCCCTGGCGAGACGGTCAGGCTCGACGCCGTTGGCCCGGTCGAGCTCATCACGGATGGCTGTCCCGGCAGCAGCGAGGATAGGAGCCGGGATCTCAGTGCTCATCGCTGCCAGCCTCCTCCCCGGTCAGGGCAGCCGTGATGGCCGCGCGGAGCTTCCTGGCGCACTCCTCGAATGCCTGAGCGCGCATGCTCGTCGCAACCCGGGACTGCGGGTCGGCCGTTGACTGAGCCAGTGCGTCCAGCCTCGCCGTCTCCTGCTCCCAGCCGCCGGGCAGCTCCAGTGCTGCCCCTACAGCAGCAAGGAGAAGCGGTACGTCATCAGCGCTCGCCCTGATGTCCTCTACGTAGGCAGGGCCGTCAATGTACAAGTGGCGCGCCCTGATCCCGGCCAGGATGGCGGAGGGGTCGGCGTCAGTCATCGCGAAGGCCCTCGGCCTTATACCCGCGTGCCCGCAGCCAGTAGTTGGCGCAGTCGTAGTCACAGGTGCAGCGGGAGCCGGTGCCGTTCGGAGCGGTCACGCACGGGCGGTGGTCGGCGATGATCTGCCGGGCTTCGGCTGATTCGAGCGGGCTGCTCATCAGTCCTCCTCTGTTCCTGCCCCCGCAGGGGCGGCAAAGTAGATGGGGTGGTGCGGCCGGTAGACGCAGAAGCCATCCTCGTCACGGGGCAGCCCGCAGCACTTGTCAGCCTTGGCCGGGTCGGCAGTGACGAGGCCGCGCCGGATCAGCATCTGCACGAACTCTGCCTCGGTCACTGGTCTTCCTTCCCTGCTGCTGTCGCAGCGGTCACCTGGACGGCGGCCCTGCGCTCTTGCATCCTGAGCAGTTGCCGCGCCTTGCGCCGGGCCTCAGGTCCGGGCCGGGGCAGGTCCCGCTTCCCGTGCTCCGCAGCCTCGGCACCGGAGGCGAACAGCGGCACCGGGGAAACGTAGTCGTAGATGGCCGGGTCGACGTCGCGCCCGTGCATCCTCATGGCGAGGTTGTTGAACATGTCGTGGCAGCCGGCCCAGCCTGCGCACAGGTGCTCCTGCTGGGAGTGGCAGTGGAACAGGCCGGTCGCGCGGGCCGTCAACTGCTCAGGGACGTCGCCGTCGTAGCCGGGGAGCTTGCCGTACTCGCTGGCTGCCCAGATGCCGGACGGGACATCGCGGCGGTATGGGCAGGTGGGGCAAGGGCGCTTGCGGACGGTTATCACGGCTGCACCTCCTCTGGGAAGACCGCGCCGAGGGAGGAGACGAACCGCTCCAGCCACGTCTCAGCCTCAGCTTTGAGCTCGTCCGGGTCGTCGGCGTAGCGGCGCTCGCCTAGCGCTATGGGGTAATAGGAGGAGAGCGTCCACCGGGGCGTGTGGCTGCTGGGCGGGTAGATCCTGAACGCCTCGGCTGTGAGGCCGACGGCGTAGCCGATGAGGCTGCCCCTGATGCCGCCGTACGGCTGGTCGTCCTGCCAGCGGATGTGCTCAGTCATGGCTGGCATTCCTCTCCGTCCTCAGCGCACGGGCATCCGTCAAGGTCGTCCGGGTCAAGGTGGACGTACCGGCCCGTGACCAGCTCGCGCTTGAGTTCGTGGGAGCAGGTGAAGCACCAGATGTCGGTCATTGCCGGTCTCCGTCCTCAGCAGCAAGGAGAGAAGCCAGCTTCTCGGCGTCCTCAAGGCTGAGGATCAGGTCGCGGGCCGCAGTGGAGAACCGGGGGCTGACGCCGCTAGCGATGAGGACGAGGCGGATCTTGGCGGCCCGGTCGTCCAGCACCTTCGCTGCGGCGGCGAGTGCTGCTTGCCGCCGCGCCTTCTCTTCGGCTGCTTCCCGTCGCTGAGCCATGACCTCATCCCACGGGCCGAGGACGGGCGCGAGCCGGATGAGGAGCATGAGGCCGATCTCATCGTCCAGGTGCTCCCATCCGGCAGCCTGCGCGTCCGCGAGCGTGACCTTGGCCATGCGGGCGGCTACCTCGTCCCGGTCCATGCGACGGGTGAACTGGTCGCGCATGATGGCGACGAGATAGCCCGTTGAGCCAGAGCCGTAGGTGCCGGAGCGCGGTTTCGCATCGTCCGCAGCCTTGCGGAAACGAGTTCCGAGTTCGCTGCGGGGCTGGCTCGCGTAGAGGTCGGCGCTCAGGAGCATGACCGGCTTCGGGTCCTGGTACTTGCCCTCTTGGTAGGCGTAGACCACGCCGGGCTTGATGTCCTGCTTCCTCATCGGTTACGCCTCCTTGGCCGTGACGATCAGGCGGGGAAGCTCGGGGCGCATCTCGACTGCGTAGCCAGCGGCATCGATGGCCCTGGCATACCGGGTAAGCTGCGCCAGCCTTTGCGTCATCGACGTGCCCATCGTGACGGAGGAGTAGCGGACCTCCACCTCGGGACCGGCGCCGTATTTCGACACGCTGTACCCGGAGACGCCTCTGCGGAGCTTTGAGACGGCGCGGGTGAACCCGGCAGTAGCCAGCAGGCGGGAGATGCCGGAAGCGGTGGGGGTCTTGGGGGTCACGGGGTCGCCTCCTCGTCCAGCACCCTCAGCAGGTCGCGCACTGCGTTGGCCAGGACGAAGGCCCGGTCCAGGTACAGAACCTCCGTATTCGTGTCCCACTGCTCGAGGGCCTGCCTGAGCTTGTGCTGCCGCCACTGACGTTCGGTCCAGCCGTCCGGGCGGCCCTGGGGGGCGGGGGTCTTGGGGGTGGGGGTGGGGTTGGCACCCTCCCGGAGGTGGGGGTCATGGTTGGCACCCTCCCGCCTTGACGGGCCGGGATTTCTTGAGGTATTCATGCTGCCCTCCTAGTGGTTCCCGCTGCTGCTTTCGCAGGCTGATGCGGGCGTACGCCCCGTACCCCGGGGCCTGCGCAGGGATCAGCCAACGAGGCCAGTCCCCGGGCAAGGATGTTCTTCGCAGCATTCGCGTCTGCGTGATCAGTGTGGCCGCACTGCTGGCACCGGAACTCCGCTTGGCTCTCGCGGTTGCCCGGTGAAGTGTGGCCGCACACGCGGCACTGCTGCGACGTGTGTTTCGGGTTGACGTAGACGACCAGCGCGCCCGATGCGGCAGATTTCTGTTCCGTCCGGGTGGCTAGGTAACCCCAGCACGACGCGAGGATGCCTCGGCTCAGGCCGGCCTTGGCGCGTGCGCCGTTCCGCAGGTGCGTGCCCGGCTGCTCAGGATCGGGCCTTGGCTTCGGCTTGCGTACCATCCCGGCCGTGTTCAGCTTCTCGAACACGATCAGGTCATGCTCCATGACCAACCGCGTTGAGACCTTCTCGGCCCAGTCCTTCCGCCGGTCGGTGACCCTCGCCGTGATGCGTGCCAGTGTCAGGCGGCTCTTTTCGCGCTTCCGTGACCCCTTCTGCTGCCGGGCCAGCCGCCGCTGGAGTGCCAGGTACCGCGCTGCGCGGCGGTCGCTGATCCTCGGTGCCCGGTAGTGCTGCCCGTCCGAGGTCACCAGCGCCGTGCGGACGCCGCGGTCGATGCCGGTGACGGCTCCGGTCGGTTCGCGGTCTATGGCGGGCTGCGGGCCAGGGAACGAAACATGCCATCGGCCGGCCCGGTCGAGGGTGACGCGGGCCATGCCGAGCCTGCCGGGGAGATCCCGCGTCCACCGGAATCGCACCCACCCGCACTTCGGGACGAATACCTCAGCCCACCGGCGGTTCAGTTTGCGGACCTTCGTATCGCGGATGACGAACCCGCGCGTCCCGCGCTTGGCACTGCGCCAGGTCGGTTTTCCTGCGGGGTTCTCGGGGTCAAGGAATGCGGCCATCGCCTTGTCGAAGTCCCGGAGGGCCTGCTGCTGGACAGATGACGATCCGGCGGCCAGCCATGGTTCGGCGGCGCGAGCTTCGGCGAGTTGCCGCTGGCGTTCAGCCGCCCCCGGTGCACTTCCGCGTCCGGGCCTCCACCACGACTGCTGCTCGACGGCTAGGTTCCAGACGAACCGGGCGTGAGCGCAGTGCTCGCGGAGGATTGCTTCCTGTGCAGTGTCAGGGTAGAGCCGGTAGCGAGTCGCCATCGATCCTCCCTGAAGTAAGTTGCGCTCTACAGTGCAACCCTACAACGCTTGCTCTCCAGAGCGCAACCCTGTTACCGTGATGAGGTGCTGAGCACCACGCAGGTAGCCGACATGGCCCGCACGACGCGCCACACCGTTGAGCGCGAGATCGGACGCGGCAACCTGAAAGCCGAGATGGTCGGCGGCCGGTGGGTGATCGACCCGGCCGAGGCCGAACGCTGGGCGGCGCAGTTCCGGCCCTACTCGGCGCTGCGCAAGAACTGACACGCCGGTCCCGCCGGTAGGCGACGTAAGGGTGAAGGCCCACACGCTCACGACAGCACCCACTCCGGTCGCACGGGCCTGCGGTCACCGTACGGCTCGTGATCGAGCGTCCACCGGACATCGCGGTTCTCCAGGTCGTCGCCCCAGTACGCCCGGCACTGCGCGCAATGACCACCCGCCCAGCCGGGCGCACAGGTCACAGGCTCCAGGGGGACGCGGTGAGTAGGGCAGAAGCCTTCGCTGACGGCAGCCCACTGGGGGAGCCACCAGGCGCGCCACTCGGCCAGCGCCTCGGCCTCGGTCATCACCTGGCCTCCCTTGTCCTTGCCGTCTCTGACCGCTCCACCCCGGCGTCGCTGTGCGCTTCGGCGATATGAGCCGCGACGGCGACCAGCAGTTCCCGGAGAGTCTCCCAGTCCGGGAAAACGTGATGACAGGGTTCGTGCCAGGTGCGGATGCCGGTCTTGCACCTGCGATCCGGGCGGCTCCGGGACTCATAGTGCGCACACACGAACTCCGTGGACGTGTTGCGGTCCCAGTCGGAGGAAGCCCAGTAGTCCACCGGCCAGTCCAGCGCCCTGTCTGCGTACGCAGTCACCGTGCCGTTCTTCTCCTCGCTGCGTTCTTCATCCCCCAGCACCACGTGCGGACGGGTATGCGTTTCCGCGCAGCCGGGCGGGCAGCCCCACATGATGGAGCGCATGTCCTGCCGTGCAAGGTCGTCCAGCACCTCACACAGTCCGTACCCGAGAGCAGGACGGCAGATCAGGTCCGGGTCATGGTCCGCATGGCGGCGCAGGACAGGCTCAGTCATTCGGGGTCTCCGTTGCAGGCCATGTCCCACACGACCAGGACGGCGACAACCAGGAATGCGGTCACGCAGGCCAGGAAGCCGGCGCACTCACGCAGCATCGGCGTCATCCTCCCTCGCTGCCTTGCGGTGGTGTTCCCGCTTGTACGCCCGCATTGCCCGCACGCAGTCCGGGTCCGGGTCCTCCCCGCGGCGCCTGTGCCTCACCCACGCCGCGTAAGTCCCGCACGGCTCGGTCACCGGACGGCCGCCCGCAGGCATCATCAGGGGCATCTGCCGCCACGCCATGACCACATCGAGGGTGTCCGTCCACGCCAGCAGGTCGGCCGGCGAGGCGTCCTCTACAGGCCATCCAGCAGCGAGGACGATGATGAGCGCCGCGGTCTCGGTGTCCCAGCCGCGCGATTCCGCCAGCCGGGCGATGCCCTCGGGGTCACCGTCGCGGACCCGGCAGGCAAGATCGCAGGCGACGGGGACCATGGACTCGGCCAGGTCGGCGCGGGGATCGTCCGGGGTCATCCCGCCTGCCTCAGCACCAGGTCCACGTTGCAGAGGAACAGCCCGAACCCGGCCACGATCCCCGCCAGCTTGTCCTCGTCGATCACGAACAGGTACGCGGACAGCAGGCCGAGACCGGCAGCGACGACAGCGAGGATCAGTTCGGCAGCCTTCACTGCGGAGTCTCCGCAGCCTTCCGCAGCGCCACGAACAGCCGCCCCTGCTCGATCGCGTCATCAACGGCGACGTGCGGGCGCAGCCCGGTCTTGTCGATCTCCCCGGCCAGTGCGCGCACCTGTGCCTTGCGCAGCCCGTAGTAGTCCGGGTGCCGGGCCAGCCCGTTGGCGTAGGAGCGGATGTCCAGGCAGGCGAAGCCGAGCGGATTCCGGCCGCCGAAGCGGTGGCAGTAGTAGTTGACGAACGCGAAGTCGAACGCGGCAGGCCACGCGACCGCGATCAGCTTGGCCTCGTAGCGGAGTTCCAGCGAGTCGCACCACCACAGGAAATCGGGAATGGCGTCGGCTGGCTTCTTGCAGTTGGCGGTCACCTCGGCCCAGGCGTCCGGCTGGGTGGCCCACCACTTCATGGTGTCCTCGTTCTGGACGGCATCTTCCAGCGGGTGCAGCGTGGAGTACCAGTCGCTGACCTCGGCACCGTCCGCAGTGAACGCGGCAGCGCCGAGGGCCAGCATGGAGTTCACGCCCGGTGCCGGGCCGTCCGTCTCGATGTCGATGCTGATATAAATCTCAGGCCGTGCCATCACGTGCCTCCTTCTCGTCGGTGCGCTCTTGACCTGCTGCCTCCATGACGTGCCCGATCCACGCTTCCACGGCCGCGCCGACGCTGGGATGCCACCCGAGGAACACCCGGGAGCAGGCGCACACCGGGTTGTCTTCGTGCCGGGCCCGGTCGCAGGAGATCCCGGCGAGGTAGTGCTCCCGGAGGGCACGGGTGATCCGCTCCCGGAGGGCTGCCCGGAACCGGTCCCGCACTACGGCTGCGACCGCTCCGGCCATCTCCTCGTCCAGCGCCTTGAGTCCGGGGTCACGCTCAGCCCACGGCAGGGGCGGCCACGGACGGGGCCGCCCCTGCCCGCCGGCTTCCCTTGCCTCGTGGAGGACCTGGCCGAGGGTGCGGTCAGAGGACGGGGTCGGTGAAGGACCAGTCATCGGGGTCGCCTCCCTCCTCGTCGGCGCCGATTATGGCCAGGATCTCCTGAGCCAGGTGGGGGCAGCAGGACCCCGGCAGCTTCAGGTGCCCCCGGCAGTGAGCGGCGATCCGGGCGAGTCTCACCGACCGTGACAGCCGCGCCGAAATCAGCTCCTCCCGCTCGGCCTCCGCTGCCACGGCCCGTTCCCGCCAGCCCTGGTTCTCCAGCAGGAGCGGTCCGATCACGTCGAGCATCACGGCGTCGGCCTTCCCGTCACGCCACGGGCTGGAGTCGAGCGCTCGGGCGAGCGCGTCACGGATGCTCTCGCTCTCAAGAGCGGCACCGACGGGAAGGGCCGGAACCGCCCCCGCCGCATCCTGCGCGCCGCGCCGCAACTGCGAGACCTCGGCAAAAAGGGCATCCCGCTCACGGGTGAGGCTGGCCGCGAGTTCCTCCCACGTCCGGTAGCCGCCCGGCCGCAGGTGCAGGTCCACCCAGCGGAAGTAGTCATCCCGCCACCGCACGGCGGCTTCCTGCCATCCGGGCGTCTTGGCGCAGTCATCCCATCCCGCGTTGGCGATGACGCCCCACGCGGACTCCAGCAACTTAGCGTGCGGCTCGGCGCTCCCCGGCTCGTCCTCCTCGTTGCCGAACTGCGGCTGCACCTCCCGGCTGCGGATACCGCCCCCCGTCGCCCTGGCCGCCAGCGCCCGGTCTTCGGCAGTCGGCTGGCCTATGTCAGGGCCGGCCTCTCCCGGAGACGCAGGGACCGCTACAGCGGCTTCCGGCGACCTTCCGGCTGCTATCCGGCCCAGGGTCGCGAGCAGCACGGAAGCCACTTCATCCGGGGCCGCGACCTGGCCATGCACTCGCTGGCCGCCGCAGGCCACGAAAAGCCAGAATCCGTCCAGCGCTTCCGCTAGTTCCGCCCCGGTGACGGTCGCCGGGACTGCCGGGGAGGGGGACTGGGGGTCAGGCATCAGAACGGGCTCCCGTCGTACTCGTACTCACCGTCGCCAGCGGTGAGCGCCCGCTGGTCCCGCGCCCGCTGCCACTCGGCTTCCTGCCGGGCCCGCTCGGCTGCGCGCCTGCGCTCGGCCTCCCATGCGCGGCGGACGCTCTCCTCGGTGACCGGCCGGCCGGAGAACCATGCCGTCGCCGCGTACTCGACGCAGGCCAGCGGGTTACCGCCCCACAGCTTCTCCGGCAGGTCGACGTGATAGGCGGGCTGGCCGTTCCTGACGATCTCCGTGACATAGCCGGTGTACTCGGCGTGCCCCATGAATGCGATGCAGGCCCAGTAGCCGTCAGGCTCCGCAGCTTCAGCGTCCAGCGCCTCCGCGAACTCGTCCTCGATGATGGTCCCGGGTGCTTCCTCAGTGCCCACGGCCACCCTCCAGGGCTTCTACCCAGCTAGCGAACATGGCCGTGCACTGGATCAGCTCCTTGACCAGCTTGTCCCGGTCAACGGGGCGGCCTTCGATCACGGCGTCGTTCAGTTCGCGGGCCACCTCGCCGACTTCCTCCATCGCGATGGCCAGCCGCCTGTCATTAGTCTTCGGGCCGAGCATCGAGTGCTCGCCGTGCTTCAGGTAGGCCCGTGTCGCCTCTGCCTGGATCGCGTCCAGGGTCAGGGCGGACAGGGCCAGCCCTGTCGTTTCGGTGGTGGTCATCTGCTCTCTCCTGGTCTCGGTCCGTTCGCTTGGCCGCGGGCCGCATCCGGCCGCCTCTTCTCGTCGCTGCGTCTTTCCCGGCTCATGCCGCCCCCGTCCTGGTCCCGTGAACCTGAGCCTGCGCATCCCGGTACTCCCCGAGACCGGCCCGGCGCTTGCCGGATGCGACAGCACGGGCGTCGAGGACGGTCTTGGTGATCGGCTCCAGCGGGCCAGAAGTCGCCGTGCACGTCTCGCTGTCGCAGTAGCACCTGGCCGGGGCGCAGTACCGTCTGCTGTCCGGTTCCGGCTGCCCGGCGAGCGCGGCCGGGGTGTGTACAGGGCACCGGGGGCCGCAGGCGTACGGGCGGGTTTCCGCGGAGCCGCAGTAGCAGGTGGTCATGCCGCCCTCCTCATCACGGGCCATTCAGCCGAGCGGGAATCCCACCGGCCCTGCGGGCTGCGCGGGTTGTGGCCCCTCCGGTACTGGTGACCCCACAAGACCAACTCGCCGCAGCCGCAGGCGCACGACCGGGCCGCTGCAGCCTGCCGTGCCACGTCCGCCGCGTACTGCCGGGCCAGCGCGGCACTCGAGCGGCACCGGCCGCGGTGACCCGCAGGACGGGCGCACCCGGCGGCGTCCGGCATCGGCCCGTTTGCTGCCTCGTACCGGGTCATGGGCTTACCGCAGCGGGGGGCGTTCACGCGGCGTCCGGGTCGTCGTTGCGGTGCAGCAGCCGTTCGCGGGCCTCAGCCGCCCGGTCGTGCCACCTCGGCGTTTTCCCGTCCGGCACCCTGATCGGGTTCGCGGCAGCGTGCCGCAACTCGGCCGGGTCGGAGTCGCCGCGCAAGACGAGGCGGACGACGTACCGGAACACCTGCTCCCAGGTCCACCCCGCGTTCTTGGCGGCGAGGATGGCGTTGGCGAGTACGTCGTGGTCCCAGTCGGGGCGCATCCTGCGGGCCAAGGCACGCAGTTCGTCGGGTGCTGGCTGGATGCAGGTTTCGGTCATGATGCCCTCGCTCCCGGGTTGCATCTCGGACAGGGACCTGCGTCGTCGCCGTTTGCGTCCTCAAGGCGCCGGTTAGGCGCACACTGGCCGCACCACGGCACAGGCGGCGGGCCGGTCCGTTCGTCGGCGCCTTGATGCCACCAGGGACCGTCATGCGACAGCCTGCCCGGGGCCTTCGATGCGGGATCGGCGGCGACGGCGAGCATCGCCTTGCGCACCAGCGGCCAGGGCCTCTCGCGGACCGCCGGGTCGTCCAGGGCCCGCCGGATCGACCTCGTGGACCAGTCCGGGCGCAGGGCGCGCACTTCCGCGACCAGTGCGCCGATGTCGGGGGGTTCATCCTGGAACGAATCCCCCTCCTCCGCTTGAACGTCCGGGACGGCGGCGGGCCAGAGTCCGCGGACGGGTTCCGCCGCGGCCACGGGGGAGGGGGAATGGTTAAGGGGAAAGGCCTCCTTTAGTACAGGACCGTAACCCTCCCCATTCCCCGCAGGGCCGGCGCTACTATTCCGTTGGGGTTCCCGAACCCTTCCAGAGGGGTTTTGACCAGCGCTGTTCCCTGAATTGCCCGCTTTATCCGAATGGCTGTCATCTGCCGGTTCGCCGTTAGGGCTCGGCGATGGTTCGGTTGGGGTTGGGGAGGTATTGCCGAAGGGTTCCAGATGGGTTATCAGGCTGTCCCTGATAACCTGGGTCTCACGGGCCACGCCGGCCAGGTCGAGACGGCGCACCTCAGTGTAGAGAGCCGCCTTGATAGGCGATGACTTGGATGCCCTGGCGGATGCCGCGGCGGCCTTGAACACGTTCGGCTGGCGCCAAATCTCGTCACGGCGGATCAGCGAGCGGACCAGCAGCTCGCCGGCCGTCTCGTCGGTCACCACGAACCGGGCCTCGCCTAGTTCCTTGAGGCTCGCGGCTACGTCCTCGAGGGGGATGTCCGTGGAGCGCGCCCACCGCTGGATGCGCAGGGGAATGATGCCCGAGTGCTCGAGGTCGGCCTGGGAGAGCAGGAACAGGTACATCAGCCGCGATGTGGTGGACAGCTCGCGGAAGTCCTCGTCATCCCAGATGGAGGCTAGGACGCGGCCGAAGCTGCGGGCCATGAGACACGCGCCCCCTTGCGGCAGTTGCAGGTCGTGCAGAGCACCTGGAAGTTGTCCAGCCCATCGGGACCGCCGAGCGATTTCGGCCAGATGTGGTCGATTTCCAGCGTCCGGAATACGGGGCGCCCGGCACCCTTCTTTTCCGGCACTGGGTCGCCGGGTTTCCATCCGCACTCCCGGCAGCGGTAGTGATCTCGTTCGAGGACGGCCTTGCGCAGGCCGCGGGGCGGCTGGGGTGCCGGCGCGCTGCTGACGAGGGCGCTGAGCTCCGCTGACGCGATGGCGCGCAGCTTGTCGGAGTCCACGGCCTCGATCGCCGCGATAGCGCCGATGAGCCGGCGTGGCTGGCGTGCGATCTTCTCGGCCTCGAAGTAGCCGGAGACGAAGGTGTCCAGGGAGACCTCATCGGTGTATGCCCAGCCGGCCGCTTCCAGTTCGGCCAGGGACGCCTCGACGCGCTCCGGAGTGGTACCGCCGCAGGCGAACCCGTTCCAGCGCCTCGGCAAGGTCGGGAGGAATCCGCCCGGATTCAGTTCGGACTGGGACAGGAGCAGCAGGTACAGCCATTGGGCATCCGATGCGAGCGACCTGAACGTCTCATCGCCCCAGATCGATGTGGGCAAAAGCCCGTAGCTTCGGGCCAACTCTGGCCGCCTTCCCGTCCTTCGTTGCCTGCTCTGCCGTACCGGACGAGAGGCGTCCGGGTTAAAACCCTGCGGTGCCGGGTCGCGCCCGGCCGGGTATCGCTGTCAAACCACGAACTGAAACCACGGTACCACAACGGGAACCGATACCGTACACTGGAGTCGTGACCGCAGTACTTGAAGATGAGACACTGGCCGGCGTGGACGAGAAGACCCGGCAGGCGCTCGAGGTTGCGGCCGACAACTACGAGAACGCGCCGGCGCGGCTCAAGGCGGCGATCCTCGCAGCGGCCCGCAAGGGAGAGAAGCCCGGCCGCATCGCGCGCACGATCAGGTACGCCTACAGCTACGACTACGTGGCGCGGATCGTCCGCGAGGACCGTGACGCCAATCCCGGCGCTTACCGGCGCGACGCCTCCGCCTCCTGAACTGTCCCAGCAGAGCCCCACTAGGCCACCTCCCCCTTTGTCGCTGCGTCCTGGCTGCCGTCCCGGCATTGCCCGCACAGGCCGTCCGGCCCGTCCGCGAACCGGAAACACTCCCGGACGTCAGCCCGGTAGCAGGGATGGTCCAGCGGGCAATTGCAGAAGGCCCGGGTGACGGGAGTCGTCGGCCTGCCCGCAAGCCGCGGCGGCGCCGTTCCCGGTCCGGAGCCGCCCGCGCGAGGCTCCCAAGTGACCCCCATCACGCCCGCCACTTCTCCCCGTCCCCGTGCTTCATCTTCTTCCCCGGCCTGCACACCGGGCAGTTCACAGGTCCCGGCGTGCGCTTCCCGGCCGGTATCTCACCGGGCTTGTGGTCAGCCTGGGTGTGACGTCCGGCCCTGGCTTCGTTCGCCCGCTGGCGGGCTCTCCTGGCTGCGTTCACGGCTGCTACGCCACCTCTTCTTCCCTCGCTGCGTCTTTGCCGGTGATCGGCGGCCTTCCAGTCGGGTCCTCAGCCGCGTCCCCAGGCCCCTGCTGCACCATCTCGCCCGGGTCCGGGCCCTCATAGAACGGGCACTGCCGCCGGGTCCTAGACCACTCCTCGCCCTCAGGGGAACGAAGCCACGCGATGATCTCAGCACTCATGCCGTCCCCTCCCTTGGTGCTGCGCTCGTGATCGCCGGCGCATCGGTGCCGTGCAGGAGGAAGCAGGCGAGTTCCCAGACGGGCGCGTTCAGCGCCAGCGCGGTGGCCGCCTCGGCGGTCGCACCCTTGGACGCCTGCCATCCGGGGAGGACCACCATGGCCTCGGCGTGCGCGCAGATCCATGCGAGATCCGCGCCGAGCGCCTCGCGCAGGCTGAATCCGTCCCTCTCTGCGGCGGACAGGTCTCCGTCGTGGCCGGTCCAGTCGAACCCGTTGAACTGGTCATACTCGGCCGGGCTGAACACCTCGTGGCCGGCCGAGCGCAGCAGCGCGGCCCCCTCGGTGAACGCCGGGCGGTTGAACTCCGGGTAGCCGCGCATCGGGCCTGCAAGGTAAATCCTCACGCTGCCTCGCCTCCCGTCGCTGCGCTTGTTCCGCCCTCGCGGCCCGCTAGCCACGCTTCCGCCCCGCTGGCTACCGATGGTGCGGGCCGCCACTCCTCGCATCCGCATCCGGGTCTCCTGCACGGGCGGAGCTCAACATCAGGACGGCGCTCGAGGCCGGTGTGGTCGTGGGAGGAGGCGGGGTCAGCGCAGAGGCACAAGCCGGTCATCATGCGGCCTCTCTCGGGAACAGGGCACCGTCATCGGCTGGTTCAGGCTCCAAGAGCGGCAGCGAGGAAGAGGCAGGAGCAGGCCAGGCCCCGTTCGCCGCTGCCCGGTCTACGGCAGCCAGGGCGGCCTTGTAAGCCTTCCGCGATGCGTCGATCTGCTGCTGCCATTCGCGGACGTGCTCGCACTGGGGGAGGTTCTGCTGGAGGTGGTTGTAGGCAAGCCAGAGGCGTTCGTAGTCGGCTTCCAGGGCCTCAAGGTCGGCGCTCATCCGACCCCCCGCAGCCCGGCAAGCGCCGCCAGTTCCCGCGCGATCTGCCCCGACAGCAAATGCTCAGGACGCCACACCCCTACGTCGGCCCCGGCCGCGGCAAGAGCGTCGAGCCACTGCTGCTGCTCCGCCGTCACCTGCCCTCGCTGCGTCTTCAGTTCCCGGAACAGGACGCCGCCAGGGCCGCACAGAACAAGATCAGGGAAACCCTTCGGGCTGCGCCGCGCGTCGTGAGTGTGGTACCTGAGCAGCCCCAGGTCCATGACGAGACGGCGTACGTGGGCGTCCAGGGAGTCCGGGCCCCGGTCTTCCGTCATCGTTGCTGCCCGGAGGTCAGCCAGGGAGGGGCCTGCCGTGATCCTGCTGGATCCGGCCGGCGGCGAGCCGTGCGCCATCAAGCTGCCGCCGGCCGGGCTCGGACCCGTGACCGCAGGACCGCTAGCCGGCGTTTCGTCCGGTACGGTCACGGGTGCCTGGTTCCCCGCCACGGTGAACGGCAGTGGCGGGGAAAGAGGGGTGCCGGGCTCCGCCACGGGGGGGATGTGGACGGAGCCCGGCGGCGCAGCCGGACCTGCGGGGGCTGGGTCAACGGCGGCGCGTCTCGGGCGAGGGGTCATTGCGCGGTCTCCCCTCGCTGCTGGTCTTTCAATTCCCGCTCGTACGCCTTCGCTGTCTTCGGCGCGATCCCGATGAGCTTCCCGGCCTGCTGTGCCGTGAGGCCCTGATCCAGGTAGCCGGCGAACTCGGCTAGCCGCTCCTTCCGCCCGGCCATCGCCTTGGCGTTCGCGGGGTGAAGCTCATCGGGGGCTTCGGCTCGTTCCGGGTAGTAGCGGGGGTCGTTCGGAAACCAGTCCGGGTCTCGCTTGTAGTGGTAGTAGCCGCCCTCGCCGTCGCCGGCGTCATCGCGGACGGTGGCCGGGCTGGACTGGCCCATCGTGGAGTAGCTGACCCTGATGGTGCTCACGAGCCCTCCTCCCCTCGCTGCCTGTCTTGCCTTCGCCCGTACAGCCAGTAAGCCGTCCAGGAGACAGCAGTGAGACCGGAGATGACGGCGGCGAAGATGCCTGCCGCAGCGCCGCTCACGACACGCGCTCCAGCGGTATCGGCCCGGTGTCGGCCTCGGCCATGCCGGGCACGATCCCGGGCGCGTTCCTGGCCGCGTCCGTCGCCTCTGGCTTCGGCTTGGCCGGCGGTATCACCCGCACCGACAGGGAGAACACGAGCCACTTCTTCGCTATGGCCAGGGTGCCCAGGGAGGCGAGGAAGCCGACGGTGGCGCAGACGGTCTCAAGAGGGTTCACGATCCCGGCCCTTCCTCGTCGCCGCTGTTGCCGTGCACCTTGCAAGCCGGGTCAGCTTTGATCAGCCGCCATGTCGCCGGGTCCGCCCGTACCAGCCGCCACGTGCAGCCGCAGCCTTCCGGGATGACAGGGGGGCTGCCGGGCTCGGATAGCAGGTCGCCGGTCACGATGCCCTCACTTCGCCGAAGTGGTATTTGCCGTGATGTGCCCTCGGATACGGGATAGCCCCGATGACCTCCAGGACCTCGCGGAGCATCCCCTTCGCCGCCTGCTCGTCTCCTTCAGCAGCAGCGAGGGAAAGGCTGGCGAGGGTGATGCAGGCGCTCCGCTGCTGCTCCGGGGTGACGGTCCCGGCCTGGATGGCGTCGTCCTCGGGGTTCACGGTGCCTGCTCCTTCTCGCCGCCGCCGGCCGGATCGCAGGCGAAGCGGAACACTCCTGTGGCCAGGTCCCGCGGCGTCTGGTAGATCCGCCCGACCACGCCCTCGACTGGCCGCCCGGCATCGGTGACCGCCGCGATCCTGGCGCCGACCTCGAGCCAGACGGCGGTCCCCAGCGATCCGTCCCGCCTCCTGATGTCCGCCTCGATGGCGAGCACGCGCTCTATGCGCTTCCGGTACCACGGCATAACGGCTGCCTCCCCTTCGCTGCGAACTGCCCTTCAAGCCAGGGCAGGTACGTCTTCTCCTGGGCTGCCAGGTGCTCCTCGCGTGCCCGGGCCCGTGCCCGTGCCTGCCGCCAGCCCGCGGCCCACTCCACGGCCACCACCAGCTCGTAGAAGGCGAGGAGCACGGCCACCACGGCGAAGGCGACGACGAAGATCGCGGCGAGGGAGACCTGGACGGTGGCCAGGGTGATGCTGGCGCCGGCGGTGATCATGCTGCCCCCCTAACTGCTGCCAGGTGCTCAAGCAACTGGGTGCCGATGAACTCCGTGTACGCGGGCGGGATGGCCTCCTTGCAGCCGATCCAGTCGGCCCACGGCATCCCCATCGCCTGCCGAGCCTCGGCCAGGGTCTTCGGGGCGCGCTGGATGGTGCCGTCTGCGCGGTCAAACAGCCGCCGCCCGTCGTGATGCTTGCCGTAGACGCCGAGCGGGTTGGCGACCGGACGTGCCGTCGGCGCGAGGATGAGGACGTTCGACTCGAAGATCCGCGGCCGGTGGACGCCGAGCCCGAACATGCCCCCGTGCAGCGTCAGGGTTGCCTGCATCACGCGCTTGGCGGGCGGCACGTTCTCGACTACCCAGGGCACCGGGAGGCAGCGCAGCAGCGCCAGGGTCGGCGTCAGCAGGTCGAGGTGGTCGTCGGCCCTGCTGCCCGTGCCGCGGTGCCGGTTGCTCATCGTCGTGAAGTGCTGGCATGGCGGCGAGGCGTGGATGGCGGCGAAGGCGGACAGGTCCCAGTGGTCGAGCACGTCGAGCGCGTCGGCCTGGATGAACCCGAACGGGTAGAGCGGCTGCGGCTCAATGTCTATGCCGACCACCTCGAACCCGGCGCGGTCATAGCCGGTCCCCGCGCCGCCCTGGCAGCAGAACAGGTCGAGCAAGCGAGGCCGGGTCATGCCGCCACCTCCGGGGCCTCGAACAGGTATCCGCCGTCCTCCGACAGCCAGACCGTGACACCTGAGCCGTGCTGACTGCGCAGCAGGATCGGCGTGAGCGCCGGGTCCTGGCCGTTGCGGAGCCAGAACCCTTCGTCGTTCATCCCTTTGTCGCGGGACTCTGCGAGGCGATGCGCCTCGGTGCTGAGCAGGACTGCGTTGACGATCGAGTTCGTCACGGGGTCGGAGGTGCCGCCCATGCCGCGAGCGTCCCGGTGCTGCACCTCGCCGCCATGCCTGCCGAGCCACACTCCTGTCGCCTCGCACCGTGCCTGATCGGGGTCTCCGTTGCCTGCCCTGGTGCGGACCTGGAGCTTGACCGACCGGCTGAACCCGGTCTCCCTCCTCGGCGCCGTCCTGACCTTCTGCGGCTCCGGAGCGGACAGGAGGGGAACAGTCCGGGACCACTGGCCGGAAGACTGGAGTCCCGTCCGTGCCCTCAGCGGGGTCCTGACTGCGAGCCGGGCGTTCCGGGCCAGCCTGCCGCCGCGCCTCACGGGGCATCCCTCCAGCCTTTCGGCTTGCGCTCGTCCGGAAGCTCATCCACCGCACGGGCCAGGTCCCTGGCAGCGAGGCAGAACGCCGCGTCAGCTACCCCGGACGCGAGGACGTTTACCGTGTTGTCCAGCAGGCCCCGTTCGGCCCGCAGCGAGTCCAGGGCGGCGCGGAGGGCGTGCTCCCGGGCGTTGACGTACGCCTCCTGCGCGGCGCTCACGGCGACTCCTCCGCGTCCGTCACGGCCACGCCGCCGTCGTACTCGTAGCCCAGCTCGGTCCAGGACTTTGAGCCCCACCCCTGGATCTGGTAGGTGCCCGGCTCCGTGATGGGCGTGCCGGAGTAGCGCAGCAAGGACGGGAGCCCGCTCTCGCGTTCCATGCAGGCGACGTCGCACGTCCAGTCCAGGACCGGGACGCCGCCGTAGTCGCGCTGCTCCAGCCTGCACGACGGCGGGTGCTCCAGGTCGTAGTCCAGGCCGCCGTCATCGAGCGGGCCACCGGGCAGCCGCACCGAGCGGACGGTGAGGGTGTGCGGGTCGCCGTACCATTCGCTGTCCTTCACGCCGCTGTCCTCTCCGGCGCTGCCGGATCTGACAGGACCGCCCCGCAACCGCACACGGACCTTCTCTGGTCCCGCCACCCTCCGAAGCAGGCGTGAGGGGAAAGGAACACCCGTGCCCACCTCTCGGGGTACGGCTCCTCGTCGTCAGGCTCGTATTCGGGCCACTCAGGCAGCATCGGGATCACCCGCCCAGATGTCATCGGGGACCGGGCCGCGTACCCGCTCCGCCAGGCGTACCTGGGGGACGGCGGCGCGGCGCTCAGCCTCGGCTGCCTCACGGCGGGTCATCAGTCCGGCTTCCCGCCGCTGCTCGTTGGTCATGGCGGACAGGTCGGGACGGCCGTCGCGGTCACGGGCTATGGCGTCGGCCAGTTGCGCGGCGGTCTGCCGGCGAGGGTCGATCATGCCGCCCGCCCTTCCCCGTTAACCTGCGGGAACTTGGCCTCGATAAGGGCCGCGACCTGCCTGAACCGGGCTCCGTCGATCGTGCCGTCGTTCAGCTGGTCGGCAAGCTCGGAAACCGCCGCAAATGCGTCATCCTCGCTGGCGAGTTCCTCGACCTTGAGCATCCACGGGTCGTCAGAGTCAGGAGAGGCAGGCTCGGCCGGGGCCGCTGCCATGAGCTGCTTGCGCTTCCAGTCCAGGTAGACGGCGAGCTTGCCGACGCCGCCGCTGGCCGGGTTGCGGATAAAGGATGCGACCTTCCCCGCTTCGCGGGCCCGCTTATGGATGCCCTCGATGTCGGCGGGCACGGTCGCCTTATGCGCCTCGTCGGCAAACACCTGCGCGTCATGGTCGATGGCCTCAGCCTCGGCGGTCCGCGGTCCCTGGTTTGTCGGCCGCGCCGGGGTGGCGCTGTCGAACGCGGCGGCGGCGGACTGGCGGCTGCCGTGATCCTGCTGGGCGCGCTGCCCGTCGTCATCGTCCTCAAGGACGATGTTGGTCGCGGCGGTGAAGGAGTACCGGCGCCCGTAGGTGATCGCGCTGCCGAGCGATTGCGGCTTCTGGTTCACCGGGCCGAGCGGCCACTCGCCGCTGCGCTCCTCGCCGGACTCGTGCAGCAGCGACCAGATGAGGATCATCTCCCGCCGGTCAGCCGGGTTGATCGTGGGCGCGCAGTGGAACGCGAGCCCGTGCTTGGCCATCAGCGGGCCCATGTCCGCGACGACATCGCCTAGGTCGGCGTAGTCGTACTTGTACAAGAGACGGTTCGTCTGCTGGTCTTTGACCTCGGCTGTCTTGGTCTTGGTGACTTTCGGCATCTCGCCCTGGAGCAGTGACAGGGCCTTGTTCAGGTTCGGCGTCGCCGCCGTCACGGTGGTCTCAGGCATGGTTTCCCCCTTCGGTGCCGCTCAGGGCCGCCACGAGAGCGGCAAGAGCAGCAGGATCAGAACCGGCGGCGGCATCGCGGAGCGCCCGTGCGGTGAAGGCGAGCCGGGAGTCCTCGTCATGGTCACGGCACAGCCCGTCCGCTGCCTTGCGGCAGTCCGGGCAGAAGACGAACCGGGCCTCGAAGTAGTCCTGTGCCGCCTCGAATGCCTGGAGGATGTCCCCCAGGGTGAAGGCCGGGGCGCGGGTGACGACGGGGGCGTTCATGACAGCCACCCGAACGGCGATCCGGGCGTGATGGCGACAGCGGCATCCGGCCCGCGCACGCCGCGGATCCAGTCAGCGAAGGAGACGCCTTCCGGGCACCGGCCGGTGATGTAGTACTCCTCGCCGTAGCCCTTGATGCTGGCCAGCCGCTCGTCCGCACAGCACGGCCCGTAGCCGTAGGAGCCGAACATGAAGCCGCCCGAGCGCGGGTCATCGGTCAGGTCGGTGTCGCAGGCATCGCAGACGACGAGGCGGCCGAGCGGGATGACCGTGGCCTCCCCGTAGTCGGCTGCGTTCAGGCCGTCGGCGAACTGCTGCCGCAGTTCCTGCGGAGTCGGGTCGCTCATCACGCCGCCTGCCCTTCCGCCGCAGGCTCGGGCTCGGGGACGCAGTACTCAGGACGGGGACGCCACGTGTAGCGCCAGTCGTCGTAGTCCCACGCGTACCGGCCGCTCGCCGTCATGATCGACCGCACCGTGATCTCGTGCTCGTGGAAGATGTCCTCCAGCGTCACGCCGGGCTGAGTCTGCAGGGAGTCCCACCGCGCTGCCCGCTCCGCGTCGGCCAGCCGGCATCCGGGGCAGGTCCACTTGCCGTACCTGTCGTAGTCCCAGCCGGCTTCGTAGGCGTGGTGCCGCAGCACCCCGAGGACCCGGGTGCGGGTGAGCACGTCCGGGGGGGCGTCCGCGAACGCCGTGCCGCAGTGCCCGCACGGGGGGATGTCGAAGCCCGGCAGCGAGGAGATGAGGGCGTCCCCGACCGGGAAGTCGGGGAAGGGGCGCTTCTCCGCCGCTGCTTCCTGAACGGCTTCGGGGACTACGTGCATGGTCACCGTGTCCTCGGTGACGGCCTGGGGCTGGGTCTCGGCGGTGCTCATCGCCCGGTCACCGCCCGCTTCACCACGATGACGAACACGGCGATGAGGAGGATCGACAGCACCAGCGCCGTGGTGATCCACAGCGGCGACAGCACCCACCACCAGGACCACCCGATCTTGTGCAGGAGCTTGAGCGCGATGAACAGGATCGTCAGCAGGCCCGTGAAGCCGATGCCGCTGGACGAGGACGAACTGCTGCTGTTGCGGCTCATGACGCCACCTGCTCTCTGTACTCCGGCAGCGGGATGCCGGGCTGGGACTCGTACTGCCGCAGGTTCGCCTGCGCCGCCTCGTACTCGTTGTCCGCCCAGTCGATGACGCCCTGGGCCAGTTCACAGATCCGCTCGTAGTTCTCGCTGATGCGGTTGAACCGGTCGCAGGCTTCCTCGTAGGGGTTCATGCCGCACCAGCCAGTTCCGGCTCACGGGAGGCGGGGACAGCGGAGTGCAGGTTCCGCTCGGGCAGGTAGAACGCCTCGTACAGGTAGCCGCCGCCCAGGACGATGACCGCCCGGTAGCGGCCGTCCTCATCCCACCGGGCGGGGACGTGATGCTTGGCGGCGAACCTGTCCACGGCCGCCGTCCCTTCCTCGTCGCCTGCGGAGGGCAGCGCGGCGGGGCCCTGGAGGATGTCGAACACCGTCCCGTCTATGGAGCGGTGGGTCATGGACAGTGGGGCCGGGGCGTCTTCGTCGTACTCCATGAGGAGGTAGAGGCGGAGGAAGGCCTGGGTGCGGGCTGCGTGCTTGCCGCAGTCGGCGGCGTGGAGGCGCTTCTCGCGGTCTGTGAGGTAAGGGCTGGTCATGTTCCGCTCCGTCTCGTTGCGTGTCCTGTATGCTGTTGACTGTCCGTTTCGTCTCGGACTGGCCCGGTGGTTGCGACACCGGGCCTTTGCTTTGCGCTTAGGCCGCCGCCCTGTTAGGGCACTCATGGTCGGGTGCCCATAGCCCGCTGCACTGCACGCAGATGACGGCGAGGCGCTTGTCGGGCGGCCCGTCCTTGCGCTTGAGCTGGTCCGGCTGGCAGCCGAAGACCTGGGCCATGGACTCGATGAGCGCTAGCCGGGCGTTGCGCGTGCCGCTCTCGATCATGGAGATGAGGCTGAGCGACACGCCGAGGCGGCGCGCTGCGTCTGTCTTGGTCAGCCCGGCCTGCTCGCGAGCCCAGACCACGGCCTCGGGGTCGTGGTCCAGAGGGTCCTTCGGGGCGTTTCCCATGCCCTCAACATACTGTGAAGGGACGTGAAGGTCAAGCACCTATCGGGCACCTTCACGCCCCTTCTTGTCGCGGATTGGTAACGGAAGGCGCTGCGGACGAGGAGGGAGCGCTGGAGGACTCATCAGGTCACGCAAGAGGTTCGAGACCGGAACGAGGACGCCCCACGTCGGGTGGGAGCCGTTGATGCCCCCGTTCCTCCTGCGGCCGAGCGCGTAGTAGTAGCGGGCGACCGCCTTCAGCCGATCCACGGGAGCAAAGACGACTGTCTCCGTCGCCAGTACCAGCGCCCATACTTCTGCCGTGGTCACGGAGATTCCACTGGGCTTGTACTGGCCGAAGTAGCGGCAGCTGTACTCGATGTAGATGTTCCCTGTCCTTGCCGCCCAGATGTCAGTCTTGGTTTCGACACGGGTTCCGTCTTTGAGGGACTGAATTAGATCGATGACGAACAGTTCACCGTTCTTGCCGATCTCCCAGTCGATGTCCCATTCAGGATTCCGGCCGGTCGCCATGCGCTCGGCCACGCTGGTCATGCCTGATTCCCCCAGACTTCCCAGCCGAGGCGGCAGCGCGTGCACTGGCAAGTACCTGGGAGTTGGATGCCCGCCCCGGCTCCGCACCTTGCGAACAGTTCGAGGTACGGTCCGGGACTGGCCTTCGTCACCATGTCGTGAAACGCGAGAGGCTTGGCTGAGTGCTGCCCACGCTGAGCCTCAAACCAGTTCAGGAGTCCGCGATCTCGGGTGCGCAGGTCGCCGCGGGTGCCGAACAGGACGAGTTCGGTGGAGACGCGGAAGTAGTTTCCCATGCCCATCTGCGGACGCCCGTCGACCTTCTTCTTGACCCAGACGAGGTAGGTCTTATACGTGTAGCCCCAGGCCGACATGACGCTGAATGCCTCAGGCAGATGGCTGGAGGTAGTCCAGAGATACAGATGGCCGGGCGATGCTGCCTTTGGGAGCACCACGTCTTCTACGAGATTCCTGCCGTCCGGTAGTGGCTCCGTGCCGCAGAGTTGGGCGATGGAGAGTGTCCCGTCGTAATGGCCGTGCGCGTTGGCCCGTGTCGCGGTGTTGCCATAGCGCCAAGGCGGGTCGGCTACCAGGGTGGTGCACAGTCCTTCGGAAAGCGCAGGTTGCGGTGCGCCGGGGCGGAACTGGATACCCTCAAGCAGCGCTTTGCGCGAGACCTTGCCTGCGCTAAGCATCTCTTCGACGAGCGGCTTGTTCTCGGCCAAGAGCCGGAACTTGTGCCGGTCGTCCTTCGGGATGGCCGGTTGAGTGTTAGCTTCGCTCGCGAGCGAAGCTATAGGCCTGCCGCGTCCTACTTCAACGCCGGGTTCGGGTGCAGGTCCCAGGAGTTCCCCGATGAGTACCTCGGTACGACGGCACTCAGCGGCCACTAGGTCGCGGGCCGTCTTGTCTGTGACGTAGCGGCGGAACGCCTCCAGGCGCCTGCTCAACTCGCGGGCGCCTGCAAGGTCCCGCCACTCGCGGATGCGTTCGCGGAGAGCCTGCGCACGAGGGATGACGAGCGTACGTACCTGAGCAACGGTCACTTCCTGCGGTTCGGGAAGGTCTAGCTCTGGCCTGACCGCCATTCCGACGACTTCCCCGGAGTACAGGTCGACTACCTTGCCGGCGATCTCGGTGACCTCGCTCGCGGCGAGTGCGTCGGCGGTCATGCCGCTGTCTCCCGGTGCTCGTCATCGGCGGTCATGTTGCCGGGTTTCTCTTCCAATGCCTTCTCGATCGTCAGCGCGAGCCAGTTGGACAGGCTGCGCCGGTCGGCTGCCGCCGCTTGGCGCGCTCGTTCGTGAAGTTGCTCGTCAACACGGAAGTGAAGCCAGCGCATTGCCATACGCCGATCCTAGAGCCTTATCGAAAGGTTACGCACCTTCTCAGCACCTTCTCGCCGTGTTACCGTCACAAATAGATCACGTTCGCGCACTGGATAGACTCAGGTGTGAAGCTATGTGAAGGTTGGACAATGGAACAGCGCCCGGAGCAGCCCCCGGAGGGCAAGCTCATCGAAGACGCCGCCGACCGCCTTGACCTCTCCATCAGGGAAGCAGCACGCCGCGCGGGCCTGTCCTACGGCCGCTGGCGGCAGATCGTGCAGGGCTACCAGAACGTCTCGCCCGGCAGCTACGCCAAGGTCCGGGGACCGGCAAGGACGCTGGCGAGGATGGCGGCCGTCGTCGGCATCACGGCTGAACAGATGGAAGCCGAAGGCCAGCGTCCCGACGCAGCTGAGGTCATGCGCCGCGCTGCGCCACCGCCGGTACTGACCCCCGTCACCGCCGACGCCATCCTCGCCGAAGCCCGCA
>Ga0187812_1000004_pt1 | contig 87173 bp, 73 predicted proteins | sample NC_S_2_FD_130582 | JGI IMG/M metagenome (GOLD analysis project Ga0187812, IMG submission 130582) | Wetland sediment microbial communities from Neuse River Estuary, North Carolina, USA - ASW-S_2 | ecosystem: Environmental > Aquatic > Freshwater > Wetlands > Sediment | place: USA: North Carolina...
TGAAATTAGTAATTATGGCGTTTTGCGCGGCTTAACTTGGGTAATCAATGGAAGTGAAGGTTATCTATTTTCAAGAGGCTATATTCAGAGATTAAGAACTTCGAACAGTTTGGAGATACCTAATCCATTATACATAAAAATTGCGCACGGAAATGCAGATATTGGAACTGTAATGACAGATATACTTGCATTGACAAAATTAAATTATAATGCTTGTATTTATGGAGACGGATTACCAGTTACTTTAAGATTTTCTGATTTGATTGGAAATATTTTAACAGCGACACCGGAATTTAGAACGGACCAGAGACAATTTAAATTTTATATTTAATTATGAAAGAAGACATTTTAGAGCAAGTGGTTGATGACTGGTTTCTTTCACAAGGTTCAACATTCACTAAACACAACATTCATTTTAAACCAGATAGATCAGATTCTGAGTATAATAATTATCAAGATTCTGTACATTCAGATATAGATGTATTAGCTGTTAATCTAAAATGTACAGGCCTTAATAGAGTTTATGCAGCTTCTTGTAAATCTTGGCAAGAGGGCTTTAATGCAAAAAAAGCAAAATCTGATTTATTAAATAATCCAAATAAAAAATGGGGTGGAAGAGAAATTTGGAAAAGTTTTAGAGAACTAAAGGTTCGTAAATGGGGGAAAGCTTTTTCAAAAAAGATATATGATGAAACTTTGAGTAAGGATTTTACTTATTATTTGTTTGTCACAAAACTTGCCGGAATGAAGGGGGAGGATATTGAACGCTCTAGAATTGAATTTGAAAACTGTCAACTATTTCTCGATAATTTAAGACACGATAATAGTTCGAGTGTACAAATTAAAATCAAAACTTTTAAAGAAATAATAGATGAACATTTCTTACGAAAAAATGGGACCACAATTGAAGCTACTGAAATAGGTAGACTGCTTCAAATATTTAGAGCTTCTGATGTCAAATTAGGTTGATATGCTTAATGAAATAAAACTCCATTCTGGATGGTCTTGGGTAAAACTAGGTGATGTTTGCGAAACAACTAGTGGTGGTACACCTAGCAGAAAGAATCAAAAATATTATGAAGGAAAAATCCCTTGGATAAAATCTGGAGAGTTGGATTTTAATACCATTTATGGTGCTGAAGAAAAAATAACAAAAGAAGCACTTGAAAATTCAAGTGCAAAGATTTTTCCAAAGGGAACACTGCTAATTGCTCTATATGGTGCCACAGTCGGAAGGTTAGCATTTCTTGGGATTGAAGCAGCTACTAATCAAGCTATCGCAGCTATCTATACTCCTCAGAATCTATCAAATAAATTTTTATATTGGTTTCTGTTTAATTATAGAGATAAATTATTAAAACAAAGAATAGGTGGAGCGCAACCAAACATCAGCCAAGGGACTTTAAAAAATATTGATATTCCTCTTCCTTCTCTTCCAGTTCAGCAAAAAATAGTAACCAAAATAGAAGAACTCTTCAGCGAGTTGGACAGCGGAGTTGCATCTCTTAAAAAAGCAAAGGAACAAATTAAAACATACCGGCAGGCTGTTTTTGCAAGCGCATTTTCCGGTCGTTTATGTAGGAATTTAAATATAAATGAAAATCGTAGGCATTTGACCCGCCTGCCGGACGGTCAGGTTGATCAAATTCCATCAGAACAAAAGAATTTCATAAATGAAAAGAATTTCATAAATGAAATTCCTACAAATAATGACGACCACCTGAACCCCATTCAGGTACGCCACCCAAATAACAAAGATGAAGAACACCTGCTTCACACGCATGAGGTCGGTAATGACCGCCTGCTTCACACACAGAAGGTTAATATTGCAGCAGAAAAGAAAATGGATTATGGAAGTGAATTGCCGGCGGGATGGAGATGGGTGAAGTTGGATGAGATAATTGATTCATTACAATACGGTACATCTGAAAAAGCAAAAGGTAATGAAAATGGAATCCCAGTGTTACGTATGGGTAACATTCAAGATGGTAAGCTTGATTATGCATCATTAAAGTATTTTGATAAAACTTATAAAGACTTAAGCAAATATATTTTGAATGATGGCGATTTATTATTTAATAGAACTAATAGTGCTGAACTTGTAGGGAAATCTGCATTATATAAAAAATATTACCCTAAATCTATTTTTGCTTCATACCTTATTAGAATTAAAGTTAAGAAATCTATTTACTCACCTGAGTTATTGAATTACTATATAAATTCTTCGTATGGTAGAGAATTCATTAAAAGTGTAGTATCTCAAAATGTAGGGCAAGCAAATGTTAATGGAACAAAGTTAAAAAGTATGCTTGTTCCACTTATACCTATAACTCAACAACTCCAAATTGTCGAAGAAATCGAAAAGCGTTTTTCGGAAGCGGACAATCTTGAGAAATCGATAGATGAGAGTTTAGCAAAGGCGGAAACGTTAAGGCAGGCAATTCTTAAGCAGGCGTTTGAAGGGAGGTTGATTAATGAAGAATGAAGAATTAAGAATGAAAATAGAGGCGAAGTAATAATTTATAAATCGTCTAAAGGCGATACCAAATTAGAAGTAAAGCTTGAAGAAGAAACTGTTTGGCTGTCTCAAGCCCAGTTAATTGAATTATTTAAAACAACAAAACAGAATATAAGTCTGCATATACATAATATCTTTAAGGAAAGAGAGCTAGACAAGAATTCAACTGTCAGGAAATACTTGACAGTTCAAAAAGAGGGAAAAAGAAAGATTCAAAGAAACATTATCCCAGCCTGGAAGAAAAAGCTGCAATGCTTCTTTATCTTGGAATTAAAAACCATTCTTTTATTGACGGCAATAAAAGAATAGCTGCGGCATTATTTCTAATGTATCTTGAAAAAAATAATTACCTGTATAACAAGACGCGGGAAAAAAGAATTGCAGATAATGCTCTGGTAGCTTTATGTTTGATGATTGCTGAAAGTAATCCGAAAGAAAAAGATATAATATTAAGGGTAATAGTAAACCTAATTAATAAAAAAAATTAATATGACAACATCGACAATTGTTCAGCGCGTTTGGAATTACTGCAACATGTAAAAATTCATTATGTAGGAATTTGATTTATCAAATTCCTTGAGAATAAAATTGAAATTAAAAGAACATCATAAATGATGTTCCTACAAGTTCGCATGAAATACAAAGAACATAAACAATACAGATTGCCGGATTATGATTATTCTGAAGAAGGAAATTATTTCGTTACTATCTGCACGTTTAACCGAGAAGAATATTTCGGTAAAATAATTAAAGATAAAATGATTCTAGTGGATGGGGGTAAAATCGTTGATGATATTTGGAAGGAAATACCAAATAAATTTGAGAATGTAAAATTGGATGTTTATCAAATCATGCCGGATCATTTTCATGGGATAATTAAAATTTGTAGGAATTTGATTCATCAAATTCCAAAAGAGAAGAATTTCATAAACCCGCCTGCCGGACGGGCAGGTGAAATTCCTACAATTGAATTTAAATCCGGAATTAGAAATAACCCGATGGAATTAAAATCTGTCTCATTGGGCAGAATAATCAGATGGTTTAAAGGACGGACAAGATTTGAGATTGAAAAGGTTATCCCCTCATTTAAATGGCAATCAAGGTTTTACGATAGAATAATCAGAGACGATAAAGAATTTTATTTTATCAGCGAATATATTGAGAACAATCCGTTAAATTGGGGTACAAAGATATTAGATAATTATTTTAATACGGTTAATGAATTTCATAAATGAAATTCCTACAAGGTCATTATGACAACATCGACAATCGTTCAACGGGTTTGGAATTACTGCAACACTTTAAGAGACGACGGCGTGAGCTACGGCGATTATGTAGAACAGCTTACGTATCTTCTTTTTCTTAAGATGGCGGATGAATATTCCAAGCCGCCTCATAATAAAAAAATAAATATTCCCAGGAATCTTAACTGGGAAAGTTTTAAGAATAAAAGCGGCGCTGAGCTTGAAGCTCATTATATTAAAATTCTAAATGAGCTTGGAAAAGAAAAAGGAATGATAGGGGAAATATTCTTCAAGGCTCAGAATAAAATACAAGACCCGGCAAAGTTGTATAAGCTTATACAGATGATCGACGGAGAGAACTGGGTTGTACTCGGCGCGGATGTGAAGGGCGATATTTATGAGGGACTGCTTGAGAAGAATGCTGAAGATACTAAATCCGGTGCGGGGCAGTATTTTACTCCCCGTGTCTTAATTAAAACAATGGTGGAATGCATTAAGCCTGAGCCTAAGAAAACTATAGCTGATCCCGCATGCGGTACGGGAGGTTTCTTCTTAGCTGCTTATGATTACATTGCCGATATTAAAAAATCCAATCTTGATAAAGAAGAAAAAGACTTCCTAAAATTCAAAACGTTTACCGGGTGGGAAATTGTTGCAAACACCGCACGGCTTTGCTTAATGAACTTATATCTTCATGGAATCGGAGACTTAAACAGCGAGCCGCCGATTGAAAGGGCTGACAGCTTGTTAACCGCACCTTCTGAAAAATATGATTATGTTCTAACAAATCCTCCGTTCGGCAAAAAGAGCAGCATAACAATTTCAAATGAAGACGGCACGCAAAGCAAGGAAACTTTAACTTATGAGAGACAGGACTTCTGGACAACAACATCCAACAAACAATTGAATTTCGTACAGCATGTCCGCTCGATGTTAAAGGCAGACGGCAAAGCGGCGGTAGTTGTTCCGGATAATGTTTTATTTGAAGGCGGCGCCGGTGAAACAGTTAGAAAAAGACTGCTTGAAACAACCGACCTTCATACGATACTCAGACTGCCGACTGGAATATTTTATGCGCAGGGAGTAAAAGCAAATGTAATCTTCTTCGACAACAAACCGGCAAGCAAAGATGCCTGGACGAAGGAAGTCTGGATTTATGACCTCCGGACAAATATTCACTTCACTTTGAAAACACAGCAAATGAAGTTTGAAGACCTGAAAGATTTTATTGAATGTTATAATCCTAAGAATCGATTTAAGAGAAAAGAAACAGAGCGTTTCAAGAAATTTACTTATGATGAAATAACCGCAAGAGACAAAACCAATCTTGATATCTTCTGGCTTAAAGATGAAAGCCTCGGCGATATGGATAACCTGCCCGATCCGGATGTGTTGGCAACTGAGATTGTAGAAAACCTTGAAGCAGGTTTGGAGAGTTTTAAGGAGATAATTGAACAGTTGAACGGGAAGAAATAATTTTAGACTATATTTAAATCAATAAAAAGAACATCATAACTGATGTTCCTACAAAAATATAATATATCCACATGGCTTAGGCAGTGGAATTGGAGTTTACTCAATTCAGGTTGCCTCCAGGAGGCACTTCCCTTTCGCCCTGGATGCGAGACTAAAGCGAATGTGGAATACCGAACAAGTAATTATGAATAATAAACTTTTATAAAAAATAAGGAGATACATTGAAGCTGTTTACAAATAAAAAAATGTTGGTTTTAATACTGCCAGTATTATTAAGCTTTACAAGCTTTAAAGGTTATACTTTCAAAACGGAAATAAAGCCTAACAGTAGTTTTAAAATAGTAATGAGAATATACACTGATTCAAAAGTAAATTATGTGGGAGACAGTTCCTTTACGGAAAGAATGAATAACGCGGGAGTAAAGCTGCCGATGTTAATTAATTCGTACCAGGCTTTCGGTATGTCGGCAAAGACGGACAGCTTAAGCAAGGACAGCACAATTAAGATGACATCCGTTTTTGATTATGATTCTTCACTTACGATACGCAACGGTGACACAGTAAGCTCGCCGAGAAAATCACTCGCGGGTTTAAAAATCGCGAGTGTTTATTCCAAAGATCATGAAGTAAAAGGCGTAGAAGTAATCGGCGATAATATACCTGAAGGCTTGAAGGAGCAGCTGGCTGAGATCATCGGGAAGATGTACAAAACAATAAAGTACCCTGACAAGCCGATGGAAATCGGAGAGAGCTTTAAGCAAAATATGCCCACACAAATACCGATCAGCTCGAATCAATCTATCAATATGAATATTGAAGTAACCTATACGCTTAAAAGTGTTGATGGAAACAAAGCATATTTTGATACTATGACTAAAATGGCTGTTAACGATAGTCTTAGTTCGGTAATATTTAAGTTGAACGGAGAAGGTACGGGAAAGTTAGTCCATGATCTTGAAAGGAATTATCCAATAGAAAGCAGAGGTGAAATGAATCTTAACGAAAAAATCATCACGCCGGAAATAACGACAATAATATCGGCAAAGTCAAAGACTTATTACAGCGTTATACATTAGGTAATTATTTGTATTTTATATTGGCAGCGTAAAGAACTCTAACCCAATCTTCCCTTTTGCTAGAGAGGTGAGAGTAATGGGAAAAAGGAATACAATGAAAAAAATAATATTTATAATATTGCTTATGCTTCCCTTCCCGGAAATACAACCGCAAGTGAACGCAAGCGCTGAACCAATCTTAGACGGCACTGATGTTGAATTTGTAAATTATATTAAAGAACCGCCAGGAGCAATGACGAATGGACCTGATAAACTTATTTTTAGAGTTTCCGGGTATATGTTTGCCATCAGATTTAGAATAACATTTGATAATATAGAGACGCTGGACTCGTTATATAGTGTAGTATGTTATATGCCGGATTTTTCAGTGCAGAAATTGAAAATAATCCCGGACAGCCTGCATTATATTTCAGATAACAGCGCCGGTTATTCATTTATACTGAATACCGGAAAAGAAGGCTGGGTAGATATAATCTTAGTCAGCAACGATGAGATACAGTCGGGACAAAACGAACATTTCTATACGAGAAAAAGTAATGAGCAAAGTGTTTATCTTAAAATACCGAGATGAAAGCAATAACCAGAGAATAATCCGCGCGGCGGACAGCGGTACAAAATGATAGTATTCGATGGCGTACAGAATTAATTTTAACTTAACAATGTTATGAATCTATAAAGCTGATATGAACGACGCTCGATTTTCAAAATTCCGGATGTTATATTACTTTTGTTATAATAAAAATAAATAATGCCGAAGCCTATGCAAGCAAAAGAAATTTAGTTATAATGCACAGGATAATGACAACTATCTTGTTCATTGTTTTGGGAGTAACTTCCGCATTCTCCCAGTCTCTTTCCATTCATAAATATACCTCAAAGGACGGGCTTCCGTCCAACACAATTACAACAATTACACAGGACTCAAAAGGCTTTATATGGATCGGCACATACGATGGGATAAGTATGTATGACGGTGAATCATTCCGCAATTACAGAAACCAGGATAGTCCGGGCGGAGTGGTAGTTACGTGCGCGATTGAGAGTAGAAAGACACAAGGAAGCATGATCGTTGGAATGATTGACGGTGGAATCAGCATGGTTTCAAATGAAAGGTCGCATCATGTTGTATCTTTATCCCCGGCAGTAAATTCGTCACCAACTTGTATTATTGAGGATGCTGAAGGGACACTATGGTGTACAATGTATAAAGCAGTTAAAAGAATAAAGGATGGCAGCGTACTTGATACGGTTCTTGTTTTTCCAGACAGCATAGACGCTCAATTGGCTTATATCGATAATCAAATTGCAGTCGGCGCAGGAAACAGAATTCATTTTTATTCAACCGGCGGTAAAGAACTGCGGACTATTTCTCTCGACCGAAAGACGGTAATATTAAAACTATACGTTGACAAAAATAAAAGTCTATGGGTAACAACATCGGACTGTTATCTTATGGAATACAGCGGAAATACTTTGTTAGGCAAATGCAAACTGCCAGCCGCCGCTAAAGATTTAGTATTAGACGCTGAGGGATTCTTATGGCTTGCTACCAAAACAAGCGGCTTGATAAAGCTGCCCCTTGATAGTTGGACGAAATCTAAAGCGATAATTTATGGGACAAAAAACGGTCTGCCTGACAATAATATTTCGTGTGTTTTTGTTGACGCGGAAAAGAACCTGTGGATAGGTACATGGAATAAAGGGCTGGTGAAGCTGACAGATAAAACTTCGCTAAAGTTTGACTTTACCGGATCACAGCAAATACAATCGCTTGTAGTTGATAATTACGGCAACGCATGGAACGCAAATCCTCCTAATGGAATAATGGAATTCTACAAAGGATCAAATGAAGTCTGGCAATGCAAACTACATAAATTAGATTTATCAGCAGAGACTCTGAACGGTCAGATAGTAAACAGACCGGGAAATAAATTATGGGCGTTTCTTTCAGACGGGACTATTATTGAATTAGTGATTCATCATATTGATGGAGAGCCATCAGAGCTGGTACAAAACAAGCGTATAAAAATACTGCCGCCAGGACAAGTGCCTTACCGTATTTATATTGACCCGAAGCAGCGGTTGTGGTGCAGCGTTCTTCACAGCGATACAGTGCTTGTATATGATGTAAGCGGCACCGCAAGATTATTGAAGACTTATGAGTTTCCAAAAGATATTCCGATTAGAGCGGTTCGCGCAATCGGTTCAGATAATCTCGGCAACGTCTGGTTAGGAGGATTTTTTGACGGACTGGTCAGGATTTCGCCCGGATGGAAAATGAAACAGTTCACTACTGAAGACGGGCTGCCGGATAACGGCATACGGTCAATTGAAAAAGATGAACTTGGTCGTCTCTGGATCGGTACGAGATACGGTGGCGTCTCTGTTTATGACGGCACAAACTTCACAAATATTTCAACAGAGCAAGGGCTTCTGAGCAATACAGTTTGGTGCCTTAGCTATGATGGTCACCATAGGATGTGGCTTGCAACTCCCTTAGGTTCAATGTGGGTATCAACGACGAACCTGGAAGAGATGGGATGGTATAGTTCGACAACAGGATATGAGACATTTTCATGCGTAACAAATAATGAGCAAAACCTCTGGGCAAAAACCGCTGACGAAATTATCTTTTGCGACTACGGTAAAATCAAACCTAATACAGTTCCTCCGCCTGTTTATATTTCAAGCATCAAATTAGACGACCGACCTATCACTTCCCTTTCCGCGATAGAAGCGCCTTATGAAAAAAACACGTGGACTTTTCATTACGCTGGACTAAGCTTTCAAAACGAGAGTTCGGTACGCTTTCGTTACCGACTGTTAGGAAGTACAAATGAATGGAGCGAGCCTACACCGGAACATACGGTGATATTTGCGGAGCTGAAACCAGGCAGTTACCAGTTTGAAGTAGAAGCAATTAATAATGACGGCGTTTCAAGTCTTAAGCCTGCGGCATATAGGTTTACAATCCTTCCTCCCTTCTGGCAACGGCTGTGGTTTATACTTTTAACAATAACCTTTTTAGGAGGCGCGGTTGTACTCATTTTGCAATCGAGGTTTAAGAGGCTGAAAGAGGAAGAACATAGGCAGGCAGAGTTTTCCCGTCTTCTTATCGACTTACAGGAAAAAGAACGTAAGCGCATCGCATCGGAACTGCATGACGGATTAGGACAAAATCTGCTTATTATTAAAAATCTTGCCGATATGGGAAATAGCGGACAAGATCAAAAAAAATATCTTGATGATATATCGAGCATCGCTGGAAGATCAGTAGCGGAAGTCAGAGAAATAGCGCAAGACTTAAGACCGCACCTTCTTGACAAACTCGGACTTACTAAATGCCTCCGCAGTATGGTAAGGAAAACCGCCGAGTCATCCGGCATTTCCATAACCGAAAAGATTTGTGAGCTTGAAAATTTATTTTCACCGGAGAAGGAAATAAACATATACAGATTTATCCAGGAAAGTATTAACAACATAATAAAGCATTCCGAAGCAACGGAAGCATTAGTATCAATTATTATAAAAGATAATAAGCTCAGCATTCTCGTCAGCGATAACGGCAAAGGATTTTCAGTAGACCGAAGCCTAAAACTGCCATCAAGCCGATCGGGAGAATTCGGATTAATCACAATGGCAGAGCGGGTGCACCTTCTGAAAGGAAGAGTGGGCATAGTATCGAAACCCGGCAAGGGAACGTGGGTAAAAGCGAAAATACCGATTACGAGAGAGATATAATGACAAAAAAGAACTTACATATTTTGATTGCAGACGACCACCCTATTTTTAGGCAAGGACTTAGACAAGTGCTAGAGAATGATCCCCGGCTTGACGCCACGTTAGAGGAAGGTTACGATGGACTTCACGCATTGGAACTTCTTGAGAGCGGGAGTTACAATCTTTCGATCCTGGATATAAATATGCCCGGCAAAAACGGTCTTGAAGTTGTCAGAGCAATGCGCGCAAAAGGAATTTCATGCCCGGTTATATTATTGACGATGTATGATGACAAGGAACTTCTTGACGAATCGCTTGAACTCGGTGTTATGGGTTATGTTTTGAAGGAGAACGCCGTACATGATATTATTGACGCCGTGAAAGCAGTGCTTTCAGGAAAGCCCTATATCAGCGCACTCATGTCATCTGCTTTGCTTAAAGGGAAAACCAAATCAAACATGAGCCAAGCTTTACCTTCGATTGACCTACTTACCGAAATAGAACGAAGAATCCTGCTCCAAATTGCGGACGGCAAGACAAGTAAACAGATTGCCGAAGAACTGTACCTCAGTTCTAAAACTATCGACAATCACCGAAATAATATCGCCACAAAATTGAATATTCATGGAACGCACGGCTTATTGAAATTTGCGGTGCTGCATAAGTCGGAGTTGTAGAACAGTTATTTGAACTTCACTTTTACATTGACAGAAATAAAAGGGTTAAAAAAAATGAGTGAACATCCTTCGTATTTAAGGTAAACATACCTATTGTTCCCCCGTCTTGTCTTCACTAATCTTTCCCCAACAAAAAAAATAATATAATGACACTTATAGTTGACGACAGCATTGAGTGGCGCCAAACAATGAAACAACATATTAACTTGATAACGCCCAATGAAGAAGTAATTGAATGCTATAAAGGTCTTGAAGCTGTTAAAGCCTACCGGCATCATCATCCAGGCATAGTGCTTATGGATATTGAGATGAGCGATATAGACGGTTTCAAAGCGACACGGATGCTGATAAAAGAATTTCCGGAGGCAAGAATTGTTATCGTGTCTCAATACAATGACTTTGTGTAACATGAGTTATCAATTATAAGGAGTTAAAAAAAATGAAAAATATTTACAATACCAAACTTGTATATTTTGCTATCATATTTATTTCTATAATTCTTCACCAAACTTCCTTTGCGCAAAGCCAAAAATCAGTATCGGAGATATTGAATGAAAACGGCAGGATAAAATCAGGCGTAAACGGATCCTATAATGCAAGAGGATATACGCTTGATTATGGTAAAAATAAAGAGCCGATATTTAAGAAATCAAATTCACTTCAAAAAGTCTCAACAATAACGTGGTCTGCTTTGGGGGTTGGTGCGGATAGTTATGTCTATGCCATAGCCGTCAGCGGCAGCGATGTGTATGTTGGGGGTAGCTTTACAACAGCCGGCGGGAATCCAGCAAATTATATAGCCCTATGGAACGGCAGTGCATGGTCTGCTTTGGGAACTGGAGTGAATAATAATGTCTATGCGATAACTGTCAACGGCAGCAATGTATATGTTGGTGGTGGCTTTACCACAGCAGGTGATAGTTCTGTAAATTATATAGCCAAATGGAACGGCAGCGTCTGGTCTGCTTTGGGAACCGGTGCATATAAATTCAATGGTGCACAAGTTATGGCGATAGCTGCCACCGATAGCAATGTGTATGTTGGGGGTGGCTTTACCTCAGTAGACGGGAAGACTGCAAATAACATAGCCAAATGGAACGGCAGCGCCTGGTTTTCTTTGGGGTCTGGTTCGGCTAATGGAGTATCTAATCAAGTGAATGCAATATCTGTTAGCGGCAGCAATGTATATGTTGGCGGGATCTTTACCACAGCCGGCGGGATTTCTGCAACTTACATAGCCTTATGGAACGGCAGCGCCTGGTCTACTTTGGGAACCGGTGTGAATAGTAATGTCAACGCAATAGCTGTTAACGGCAGCAATGTGTATGTCGGGGGGTATTTTACAACAGCTGGTGGAAGTTCAGCAAATTACATAGCCATATGGAACGGCAGCGCATGGTCTACAATGGGAACCGGTATGAATAATTGGGTCAATGCAATTGCCGTCAGCGGCAGCGATGTTTATGCTGGAGGCGCTTTTACTACTGCCGGCGGTAGTTCAGCAAGTCATATAGCCAAATGGAATGGCAGCGCATGGTCTGCTTTGGGAACCGGTACTAATGGCTATGAAAATGCACTCTCAGTTAACGCTAATGCAGGTGCTATGATGGTTGGAGGTTATTTTACAACCGCAGGCGGCACAACAGTAAATTATATAGCCCAGTTCGCAGATGGTGATAACCCTCTGCCGGTAGAATTACAAAGCTTCACCGCTGTTTCCAAACTTAATAAGGTCGAGTTAAATTGGACTACCGCAACGGAAGTAAACAATTATGGATTTGAAGTTGAACTGTTAAACCCACCAACAAGCACATGGAAGAAGCTTGGTTTTGTAAAGGGCATCGGCAACAGCAATACACCTAAAAATTATTCTTTTGTTGATAATACAATTTCCAACGGCAGCTATTCTTTCCGCCTAAAACAAGTTGATAACGATGGCACATATAAATACAGCAGCGTTGTATTAGTTAATGTGGGACAATTTCCAAACGGTTTTGTATTAAAACAGAATTACCCTAACCCATTTAATCCAACGACAACAATAGAGTATGCAATTCCCAAAGCAGAGTATGTAACATTAAAAGTATATGATGAATTAGGAATAGAAGTATCAACATTAGTAAATGAAAATAAGGAAGCCGGAGAGTACAGTGTAAGCTTTAACGGCAGCGGTTTATCAAGCGGAATATATTATTACAGAATAGCAGCCGGAAGTTTCAGCGAAGTAAAGAAACTGACACTGTTGAAGTAAAGATTAATCTCTATTACATGAATAAATCAATTTGGTTAAAATCTTAAAAAATGATTAATAAAATATTTGCCGTAGTTTTTATAATATTACTTTTTCCAGCATTTGTTATTATTAGTTTTATCCTCTTTTTGCAGTCGGGTCAATTCCCTCTTTTCATACAGGAGAGAGGATTGTCACTTAAAAAGTGGAGATTCAAAATCTATAAATTCAGAACTCTTACCAACCGTAATTCTTTAATAAAAAATAGTTCACCCAACCTTTTGAGGCTCGGTCATGGTGTTTATGTATCACGGTTTGGAAAATTTCTTCGTAAAACCGGATTGGATGAAATGCCTCAGTTGATTAATATTTTAAAGGGTGAGATGAATTTTGTTGGACCGCGACCTCTGGATCTGAGAGACCTAAAAAATATAAAAAATGAATTCCCTGTTTTGTATAGTGAAAAAGAAAAAACTGATCTTAAGCCCGGATTAACTGGTTACTGGCAGGTTTATAAAGACGATGAAAGAAGCATTGGAAACCTTATTGAGCTTGATAAATATTACTCTGAAAACAAAACGTTTTTACTTGATCTGAATTTAATTCTAAAATCATTTCTTATTTCTTTTTCGGGTAAACATAAGGATGCCATTGAAGAGTTAAGTCCCGGTTTAGAAAATGAGGTACATATTAACAAACCGTCTTCTGTATATAGACGTCAACTTATATTCTAATACAAAAAAATAATATAATGATACTAATAGTAGACGATAGCATTGAGTGGTGCAAAACAATGAAACAACATATTAACATGATAGCGCCCAATGAAGAAGTAATTGAATGCTATAAAGGTCTTGAAGCTATTAAAGCCTACCGGCATCATCATCCAGGCATAGTGCTTATGGACATTGAGATGAGCGATATAGACGGATTCAAAGCGACACGCATGCTGATAAAAGAATTTCCGGAGGCAAGAATTGTTATCGTGTCTCAATACAATGATAAAGCTTATTATGAAGAAGCGGAATCGGCGGGAGCTATCGGATATGTTACCAAAGATAACCTGGCGCCGCTTAAAAAATATTTATTAAATGATTCACATAATTAACAATCCTTAACATGATCGCGAATTTATATCGGTTACACTTTAATATATAAAAAATAAAATTAGGAGATGTAAGATGAAAACAATTTTTTACAAAATATTTTTCACTATGTTTATTGCGCTGATGCTGCTAACCTATGCGGTGCATGCACAAACCCTTCAGAGTAATCTCTGGACGACCAACGGAACAGTCGAGGCTGCTGTCGTGAGTGGAAATATAATTTACATCGGTGGACAGTTCAACTACGTCGGTCCTACTACTGGTGCGGGCGGCGCCCTTTCAGTTGTGACAGGTATGCCCGACACCGCTTTCCCGAAAGTCATTAGATCTACCGGAAGCGCACAAATTTTAGCAGTTGTCCCCGACGGGTCGGGTGGATGGTACATTGGCGGATACTTTTCATCCGTTGGAGGTACAGCCCGAAATAATATAGCACACATACGGTCAGATAAGACTGTTGATCCTACCTGGAATCCGAACGCCGATAACGCAGTTTATGCACTTGCCGTCTCCGGCTCAACGGTCTATGCAGGAGGAAATTTCCTCAACATTGGAACACAATCAAGATACCGTATCGCAGCACTCGATGCGTCAACGGGGAACGCAACAAGCTGGAATCCGAGTCCGAACAATGTTGTTAATGCACTTGCAGTTTCCGGCTCGACAATATATGCGGGAGGACAGTTCACGACCATAGGCGACAGTTCGAGAAAATATATTGCCGCGCTCGATGCGTCAACAGGGAAAGCGACAATCTGGAATCCGAATATGGTTGGCAGCAGCGGCGTTGTTAATGCGCTCGTCATTTCCGGTTCGACAATATATGCAGGAGGGATATTCACCGGAGTCGGAGGACAAGCAAGAAATAATATAGCAGCCATTTTTACGTCTTCAACAGGAAGTGTGACAGGATGGAATCCAAATGCTAACAACACTGTTTGGACGATTGCTGTCGCAGGCTCAGAAGTATATGCAGGAGGGAGTTTCCTCACTATAGGAGGGCAAACAAGATGGCATATAGCAGCGATAGATACATCAACAGGAAATGCGTCAAGCTGGAATCCAAAGGCGGACAGTGCAAGCATTGTTTATTCGCTTGTCGTCTCCGGCTCAGAAATATATTCAGGAGGTTCTTTCACACACATCGGTGGACAACCGAGAGATTATATTGCAGAGATTGATACGTCAACAGGAAACGCAACGAGTTGGAATCCAAATGCAAGCTACACTGTTTTTGCACTTGCCGTCTCTGACACTACCGTCTATGTGGGAGGACAATTCACCAGCATTGGGGGAAAAACAAGAAATGGTATTGCAGCACTCGATGTGTCGACGGGAAACGCTACAAGCTGGAATCCTAATTCAAATATGAATGGAGATGGTAGTGGAAATTATGGAGAGATTAAAGCGATTGCCTTCTCCGGTTCTACGGTCTTTGTGGGAGGAATGTTCGAAAATATCGGGGGGCAAACGAGATGGGGTGGTATTGCAGCGCTCGACGCGTCAACGGGAAACGCCACAAGCTGGAATCCTAATAATACTAAAATTGCGGACAGTACTAACGCTGTTTATGCACTTGCCGTCTCCGGCTCGAAAGTCTATGCAGGAGGATCTTTCATCGATATCGGAGGACAAACCAGGTGGGATATTGTAGCACTCGATGCGTCAACAGGAAGCATAACGAATTGGAATCCGAATGCTAACAACGTTGTTTATGCACTTGCCGTCTATGGCTCTAAGGTCTATGCAGGAGGATCTTTTACCAGCATAGGCGATAGTACCAGAAAGTGTATTGCAGCACTTGATAGTTCAACAGGCAATGCGACAAGCTGGAATCCTAATACGACCGGCTCCTCCGTTTCTGCACTCGCCTTCTCCGGATCAACCGTCTATGTGGGAGGAACTTTCACCAGCATGGGAGGACAAACGAGACAGGATATAGCGTCACTTGATACTTCAACGGGAAACGCGACAAGCTGGAATCCGAATGCCGGAGGTCCGGTTAATGCGCTTGCCGTCTCCGGTTCAACCGTCTATGCAGGGGGACAATTCAACAGTATAGGGGGACAAATGAGATACGGTCGTATTGCAGCGCTTGATGCATCGACAAATACAAACAATGCTACAAGTTGGAATCCGAATAATACTGGAGGCACTGTTAGTACACTTGCGCTTGACTTTGCAAACAATACCGTCTATTTCGGCGGAAGTTTCACAACCATTGTAAACACTTTATGCACTGATTTTGCAGGCGTGACAAACTCTTCAGATTTATCTCTTCCCGTTGAACTGGTATCATTTAACGCAATGGTAGGAAAAGATAATGTAGAATTAAAATGGCAAACTGCAACGGAAGTAAATAATTATGGGTTTGAAATTCAGCGGTCATTAGTCAATGGTCATTCGTCATCAGACAATGGTCAATGGGAGAAGATTGGATTTGTTAAGGGCAGCGGCAACAGCAACTCTCCGATGAGTTATTCTTATGTAGATGATAATTCCATAAGCGGAAGTGTGGAGTATAGACTGAAGCAAATAGATAACAACGGAAACTTTAAATATTCATCAGTTGTAACTGTGAATTCATTACCGACAAAGTTTGAATTGTCACAGAACTATCCGAATCCATTTAATCCAACAACTACAATAAATTATGAATTGCCTCAAGAAAGTAAAGTAGTGTTAAAAGTATACGATATACTCGGACAAGAAGTAGCCACTCTTGTCAATAAGCAAGAGCAGTCGGGAGTTTACACAGTTCAGTTTTCGCCAGACAGTTTCCGGCTTGCGAGCGGTGTTTATATTTATAGGCTTACAGCGGGAAGTTTTGTCCAGAGCAGGAAGATGACATTGTTAAAGTAATAATTATATAACTCCGTTGAAAACGAAATCAACGGGGTTTTATTTTTCGCTGAAACGAGAGTACAGTAAAATGTCAAATAAAATCTTTCAGAACTATTACTGTTAATATTATCTCATGAGAAAGACATGTTTGGATTAGCTGCCCATATTATTAATTGTTGTAAAATGTGAAATGAATAATATTCCTATTAAATCATATAGTAGAAGAATAATCCAATGCACTGCCGCTTTTCTATCAATTCAGGTATTAGCTTATGAAGCAGAGTAAATTGAGTTCCTAAAAATAATTACTGCAAAATTCTCCTTTTACTTGCTTTTTAACCGGATTTTAATGAAGTTACTTTTAACAAAATCAAAGCATTAGCGTGTTTAATAGTAAGCTTAAATATTTGTTGCTGCTTATCCCGGTTTTACTGCCGGTAATCCTAAATTCCTTTACGAGAATTCCCCCATGTGCTTCATCAATAAATTTGGTATTAGCTGCTGAAGATATTTCGAGCCGCAGTCATTTTTTAGATAACGTTTTTGAATTAAGCTGTACAACAAGCAGCCGGATTTCAATATTAAAAACAAATAACAAACCGGGAAGAAAATTTGCTGTCAGTCTAATTACTCCAATTAATCCAAACAGCCCGGCATTACTAAAAAAACACTCTTATCTATTCCATTCCGAAAATACATATTCATATCTAATCGATTTAACCAACCATTCGTGTCTTCTGTGTTGAGATAAATCTCCGTATTTGCCCGCATTTAAGATTTCAAGACGCTGACAAAGCATGTATTTGTTTATAATCAAAAATTAAAAGATAGACAGCTTCATGTATTTATGCCAGCCGGCAATTTGAAGATGCTGCAAATATGCGTATTCCTACTTATCCCGGTTGGGAAAGTGCACCGGATACACGTATTTGCGGCTATTCTGAATTTAGAAACGGGATAAATACACGTATTCAGCGGTATCTGAAATTGAAAGGTGTCACGAATACACGTATTTGCCGGTATTTGAAATCTGAAGATAGGACAAATACACGTATTCGTCGGGATTTGAAATTTCGAGATAGTACAAATACATGTATTCGCCGATGTTTGAAATCTGAAGGTAGGACAAATACATGTATTTGTTGAGGCTTGACCCATAGGGACAAGGCAAATACGTTAAACCGGTTAGTCCTATAAATTAAAAAGAGAATTGTTTCTAAAAACTAAATCAATCATAGAGGAAATACAATGTTGAAATATTTTTTTATGTATCCGTTATTTTTATTGAAGGTGGGCATGGACGTATTCCATAAATTTGCGCAATCTCACCTTGAAAGATTAATTGCAAATAAGCCGGAGGAAGGCGGAACATTGTTCGGGGTATCTATAATAACGATATTCGAAACGATGATAGCAGATATGCAGGCAAAATTTAGCAGCTGGGCATCCGGGAGAGAGGTTATTACTACCGTAAAAGCACAACGCGAAGGAAAGACTATAAGTCTGAACTCTTCAATTAAAGGAGTGAAGAAATTTATCGCGATGAAATACGGAGTAATTAAAGACAAATATCAAAACATGCCGGCAGTATTGGAGGAGTTTTATCCACAAAAGCTAAAGGATTACTCAAGAGTAACTAAAAAGAGCGCGGATAAGCTATTCAAAAGATTTATTAACGCAGTAACGGCGCACCAATCGGATTTCGATGCTGCATTTATAGCAGAGGCGAATGAGCTTTATGCCGCATACTTAGGGTCGTACGATGCGCAGTTGCAGAAGATAGGGAAAGAGAAGGACGGAATCTCATCCATTTCAGATGCCCGCAAAGCTCTCACTCTCCAGTTGTTCAAAAATCTTTTAACCCTTGTATTAATTAATGCCGATGATCCGTCGAAGGCGGCTATTTATTTTGATTTATCATTATTTAAAAATAAATCGAAGAAGACCGCAGTAGTTGAAAGCAGCATCCCTGCCAAATAATTCTATACAAAGAAGTCCCGGTTAACGCCGGGGCTTCTTTGAAGATAATCAATAGATCGGATATGTTGGAATTGATTTTTTCAGTGACAGTAAATGTATTGGATGAGTGAACAAGGATTTATTCACGAAGGATAAATAAACAATGATTTTTATTCCACGAAGTGGAAACATACAAAAGCTGTGAGCAACGCTCACGGAAGAAATAATCCGACAAGAACAATTTCTCTGAAAGAGAAAAATAAAGAGAGCAATTATCTCACTCTTTCAGAGTTCAGCATATTGGTTGATATTTATTATGCCGTGGCGTTGCCCCGGCCTGATATTAAATGACTCTTTCAGAGTCAATGCAATAGATGTATTGGATGAGTGAACAAGGATTCATTCCACGAAGTGTAAACATACAAAAACCGTGGGCAGCGCTCACGGAAGAAATAATCCGACAAGAATAATTTCTCTGAAAGAGAAAAATAAAAGAAAGGAAACCATCATGGCACAATCATTAGCAAACGTTTTGGTTCATATAGTTTTTTCAACAAAGAACCGCTATCCATTTCTTTCGGATAAAAATATACGCGATGAAATGCACGCTTATCTTGGCGGAACAATTAATAAACTTGATAGCCCTGTTTTAATTATTGGGGGATATTCGGATCATGTTCATATACTTTGCAGGCTATCAAGAAAATATTCCATTGCAAAGGTAGTCGGAGACGCAAAACGCAGTTCATCAAAATGGATTAAAACAAAAGGGGAAATGTTAACAAAGTTTGAATGGCAGAATGGCTACGGAGTCTTTTCAATCGGTAAATCAGAAACCAGCCGCATTAAAGCATATATATCAAATCAAGAAGAGCATCATAGAAAGAAAAGCTTTAATGATGAATATCGTTTATTCTTAAAATCCTATGAAGTTGAATATGATGAAAGATATATATGGGATTAACGATATTTCACTCCTTCAGAGTTCAACATATTGTTTGATATTTATTGTGCCGTGGCGCTGCCACGGTTTTATATATATGACTCTTTCACAGTCAAAAAATCTATTCAACAAGTAAATAATAAGGTAGCCGTCACGGTTAATGCCGGGGCTTCTTTGTTATTAAAAAAAATACTTATAAATTTAATGCGAAGATTCAAATCTTCTTCCCCTCTCTGACATACGCGGATGGTAACCATTTGGTGAAGCAGGCTAAATGAGACTCGCCGGATCGGTTTTGTTTTAACTTTCACTTATTAATTCTAAGTAGAATCCAGGTAATTATAATGTAGAATTTTCCGCCTCCGGCGGGAATGCATGCAGCTTTGCCAGAGGAATTTATCTTTATACCATTCAGACATGCAATTACCCGGCGGTAAAGAAAATGGTTGTGGTGAGGTAAGAGCCTGCCATGATTAAATAATAAGTGCGAGACCATGCGAACTTCACCTTTGGACTTTTGCAAGGCTGATGTTTCCCCGGGTGAAAAAAAATAATGTTCACTATATTTTTTAACAAAAGGCATAGGAAAAAACTAAAATGAAGAAATTCTACTTCTTAACTCTCATTCTCATGATCTTCGCGGCAATGTTTGCTGGGAGCGAGTATGCTCAAACGGCAACACAGCCATCTGCTGGTGATGGAACATCCGGCAATCCATGGCAGATCGCAACTTTAGATAACCTTTATTGGATCACGCAACATTCCGAGTATTGGTCGGGAACAAATAGCAACTTTATCCAAACAGCCGACATCGACGCGTCCTCAACTTCAGGATGGAATGCCGGCGCCGGGTTTCCGCCAATAGCCCACGCTCTGACCTTCAGCGGTAAGTACGACGGAGGCGGACACACTATAACAGGTTTGTACATTTCACAGAGCAGCGGGTCTCAAGTTGGGATGTTTGCCTCTACTAATAATGGAGCAACGATTGAGAATATCGGGTTAATTGACGTAAACATTACCGGGTCGAGCGACGTGGGCGGACTTGCAGGCGATATTTACTACTCAACAGTTAGCAATTGCTTTTGTACGGGAAGCGTTACTGGTAAGTATCATGTCGGCGGACTTGCGGGGAGACTCGCGGATAATTCTGGAAACCGCTCAACAATGAGTAGCAGTTACAGCACCGCTACTGTCAACGCAAGCAGTGGTGAGTGGGTAGGAGGGCTTGTGGGTTACGACAATATTTCGCCAATCAGCGAATGCTACAGTACAGGAAACGTTGACGGCGGCGGCGCTTATTGGGTTGGTGGATTTGTCGGCCAGAATGTTAGTGCAACGTTAAGCAATTGCTACAGCACAGGAAACGTTAATGCAAGCGGCGCCGTGTATGTTGGTGGATTCATTGGTGAGAATGACTATAATGCGGTAACAAACTGCTACAGCACTGGAACTGTCAGCGGAAGTAGTTTCGTTGGCGGTCTTATCGGATTTAACTACAATTGCTCTGCTAACAATAGTTTTTGGGACACAACGACTTCCGGTCAATCTAGCAGCTCTGCAGGCACAGGTAAAACCGATGTTGAAATGAAAACATATTCAACTTTTCTGGGTGCAGGATGGGATCCTTCTATTTGGTATATCGGCGATGGAATTAATAACGGGTATCCATACCTTGCATGGCAAAACCCCGGCGGGTCACCGCTCCCTGTTGAGTTAATAACCTTCACCACGGCAAATCTTGGAGATAAAGTAGAACTCCAGTGGAAAACAGCAACTGAAGTGAATAACTACGGCTTTGAAATACAACGTTCAAACCCACCCCTTCTCTTCCCCTCCCCGGAGGGGACTGAGGGGTGGGTTAAGGTCGGGTTTGTAAAAGGCAGCGGTAACAGCAACTCACCTAAGAATTATTCATATATTGATACCAACCCTGTTAGCGGAAGTGTGCAATACCGATTAAAGCAAATTGATAATGACGGAAGTTATAAGTATTCACAAATTGTAGAAGCTTCTTTTATGAAGCCTGCTAATTTTAAATTATCTCAGAACTATCCGAATCCATTTAATCCAACGACAATGATAAGATTTGCTTTGCCATCAAGAAGTAACGTAAAAATAGAAGTGTACAATACTCTCGGCGAGAAGATAAAAGAACTCGTCAACGAGCAAAAGAATTCCGGCAATTATGAAGTAAGCTTCAATACAACCGGCTTAGCAAGCGGAGTATATTTCTATATGATTGACGCTAAGAGCATTGACGGAAAGAATGAGTTTAGAGATACAAAGAAGATGGTTCTATTAAAATAATTTCCAATATTAGTTTTACTGTACTACTTGCTAAAGAAATAATTTCCAGACAATCATGAAGGTCTGCGACATGTGACCTTCATGGTTAACGCATTTATAATTAAATTTATATATGCTAATTGAAGAAATATTAAGACAAGTTTTGGAGAACCGGGATTCCGCGTTCTTTTACACTCCCCCATTTTACAGCGATAGCTCCTCATATTATTTTAGAAACCCGCACAAAATAATTACGGCAAAAAATCTCGAAGAGATATTTAACGCACTAAATGAAATTGACAGTGAGATAAATTCCGGCAAACAAGGCTACGGTTTTATTTCTTATGAAGCAGGGTACGCGTTTGAAAAGAAATTAAATTCCCTTCTAACTAATAATGATGAAGAGCTGCTAAGATTTTGTTTCTATGACGAAGGAGAATTTACTAAAATCAATTCCGGGGAATTAGAATTTACATTTAAAGAAAACGAAAAATGCAACATATCTTTTTTGCATTTAACGAAGACGCCGGATGAATTCAGAAAAAATATTCTCGAAATAAAAAATAGTATAGCTGAAGGAGACACATACCAGGTTAATTATACCATAAAGGCTAAATTTAATTTTCATGATGACCCCGCAGATCTTTTTAAGAATTTAGTGTTTAATCAATCTTCCCAATATTGCGCTTTCATTAATAACGGTAAAGAAATAATTATATCTATTTCGCCTGAGCTTTTCTTTTCAATTAAGAATAATGAAATTACCGTAAGACCGATGAAAGGAACGATTAAACGAGGAATTAATTTAAAGGAAGATTCGTTACATAAAGAGGAATTGGAGAACAGCATAAAGGATAGAGCCGAGAACTTGATGATAGTTGATCTTTTGAGAAATGACATCGGAAAATTAAGTGAATACGGCACAGTAGACGTGAAAAAAATATTTGATGTAGAAAAATATGAATCTCTATTTCAAATGGTCACTTCAATAAAATCGAAATTGAAAGCCGGTATAAAGTTCAGCGACGTTGTAAAGAATATTTATCCGTGCGGCTCAATTACCGGGGCGCCTAAAATTAGGACGATGCAAATTATAAACAAGCTTGAAGAAGAAAGAAGAAGATTATACACGGGGGCAATCGGCTTAATTAAAAAAGACGAAATGATATTTAATGTCGCTATCAGGACAATTACTTTGGATAGGCAATCAAAAACCGGGGAGCTTGGCATCGGCAGCGGTATTGTATGGGACAGTGATCCGGGAAAAGAATATGAAGAAACCCTGCTAAAAAGCAGGTTCCTAACAAACCCTAACAAATATTTTGAACTGATAGAAACAATGCGTTTAAAAAATGGGAAAATATTTTTGTTAAATGAACATTTGCTCAGGCTAAAAAGATCGGCTGACTATTTCTTATTTCAATTCAATGAAAATAAAATTGATGATGAAATTAAACGCTCAATGGAGAATCTTGATGCCGATAAAAAATACTTGCTCCGTCTTCTTTTAAATAAATGGGGAAAAATAAAGATTGAAGTAAAAGGCTTCCCACTCATGCCAGATGAAATAAGCATTATTATTTCAAAGGAAAAAATAGATTCAGGAAACTTGTTCCAGTATTTCAAGACTACAAATAGGAAACTATATGATGAAGAATTTAAATACTACTCAGCCAAAGAATTCTTCGATGTAATATTCTTTAATGAGAGGGACGAACTGGCGGAAGGAGCTATCACGAATATTTTTTTAAGAAAGAACGGCATCTGGTACACGCCGCCAATAGAAGCCGGCATTTTAAATGGTGTTTATAGAGATTATTTTATCACCGTGAAACGCAAAGCGAAAGAAAAAATTTTATATAGAAATGATTTGACGGAAGCCGATGAAATACTTCTAACAAACTCCGTTAGAGGCGAAATAAAAGTTAATAGACTGTTCCTTGACGAAAGTACCGTGAAGAATTTATGACTAAACTTCTATTTCAATTTTATTATCTATTACAGAAACTATCCTAGAATAAATTTCTTCTACGGTATCGTTTGAATATTCCGTATGATAATTTTTCTTTAAACCAAACTCGGTTAAAGTGTAATGTATATCCGGCTTAACACCTTCATTCTCAAGGCATGCTTTTGCGCAGTGCAAAACGCATCCGTCTATAGCTATTATAGGACGACCGGATTTCGCTTTTTTAACGAGCGGCTTTACGTGACCACCGACTCCGGCAATACAAGACATTTCGGCAACTCCTTCCCTATCCATTTTTACCGCAATATTATTTGCAAGCTGCGCTATATTACTGCAGCCTGAGCATGAATATACAATCGGCAATTCATTATAATCTAACTTATCATTGTCTTCATCAGATGACATTTTGTTTTCCTATCTTTTTAATTTGGTCTATTGTTTTGATTGAATCCATCGGGCATATTACAACACAGCGAGGAGCATTGAAAAGATTACATTCATCGCATTTATTTGAATCAATATAATAATGCTCCACGGACATATAAAGCTCTTTTCTTTCATATTCAGTTAACGGCTCATCCGAAGGCTTATGCACAGCTTCTACCGGGCATTCTATAAAACACGCATTACAGTTAATGCAATCGCTTGTAATAATGAGTGACACTAAAATTTTTCTCCTTTAGCTTCACGAAATTGGCTGCCCACCGGTCTTATTCTTCCCCACATCGCATAGAAAAATAAAATTATTGCTATAACCTGAAAGATCGATGATAACGAAATCGAATATTCTATCCAGTTTGCAATAACGTAAACGCTTAAAACCTGGAAGATATATCTTAAGGAAGTAGAGACAGTCATAGTCCAGTAAGTAATGAGGATTAAATCCGGGTTATATTTTTTATCGTCTTTTTCCGCGCGAGGGAAGAACCATAATGCTACGCCCATTATCATCATCATAACGGAGCCTACAAGAATTAAGTGGGTGTGCGCCGATATTAGTTCAGGCGAAATGCCTTCATAAACAAAATGTTTTTTAAGCGACATATAAAGCCCGGTTAAAATTCCTACAAGGAGAAAGATTATACTGGTCTTAATAAAATATCTTACTGTAGTAAACATGATTGTCTCCTAATTAAATTCAAACAGTCTTGGTTATGTTGACTTTCCAAACTTCGGGACCGCTTTCTACATAGTTCCAGGAAAATTGTTCCTTCCTTAAAGCCTGCATCTGGTAATACAGCGGCATTGGATCGTGGTCGTTGATAAGCTGTAGAGTTTCATTTTTATTTAGGCTATCAAACGTCGCAAAAATAGTCGGATGTTTTTCACGGGGAGCAACCGGGCGAATGTCTAATTCTTTAATCGTACTCATAAATTTTTCCTTTCTTTTTTGATTGGAAAATTATGGAAGCAATGTTTTTAATCCTTTGACTTAAGTCAGTTTTGGTATGAATTTAAAATAGAATACCTATTCAGCAAGTTTGTTCAACTGTTTAATATCAATAATGAAAATCTTTTTACCCGTAACCCTGATTATTTTATCATCCTGGAGTTTCTTAAAAGTACGCGAAAGTGTTTCGGTAATTGTGCCCAGATATGATGCGACCGTTGATTTAGGTACATCAAGCTTGACGTGCGGTTCGGGCAGCTTATAGGTTTTATTTGCTTTAATTTCTTTCAACAAATATTTCGCTAAACGATGAACAACTTCTTTCGATGAGAAATCTTCAATTTTATTTACCATTGAGCGAAGCCTCTTTGCAAAACCGGCGAGCATTTTTAGGCTAATATCTTTATCATCTCGAAGAATTTTTAAAAATTCTGCTTTAGGGAAAAAAATCGTAATGCTGTCTTCGAGAGCTTGTGCAGACGCAGGAAAATTTCCGCCTTCAAAAAGAGGAACATCGGCAAATGTTTTAAGAGGCTTTATAATATGAAGCACTGATTCTTTGCCGGAATGTGAAATCTTGAAAATCTTGATTGTGCCTTTCAGAATAATATAAAATCCGGTATAAAGATCGCCGTCATTAAACAGTATATCATTCTTTTTGAATTTGAGCAGCTTTGAAACAGACGTTATCAACCTAAGCTGTTCAACGCTTAATTCGGAAAAAAGAGGAATACTCCGTAAGGTATCTTTTTGTTCTTGAAGTCCGGGTGACATCATTTATTTATTTTTTTATCCGCAAGAAAAATAGAGATAATTTTAATTGGTTAGAGTGATAAAAAGACAAACCGCATTTCTGAAATTAAATCCATCCCATTTTTTTATACCATTCACAGGTGCGCCTGATTCCTTCTTCAATGGAGATATTTTGATGATAGCCTAATTCCTTAACTGCTTTTTCAGTGCTGCAAATCCAGTACTGCTGCGTAATATCTCTTGCCTTTTCAATGTTAAGTGTCGCAGGCTTTTTACTGAAAGCCGCAAAGAGCTGTGCAACGGCTGCTAAGGTATAGACTATAAAGTGCGGGACTTTTACTTTAAGAGGATTTTTCTTCAGCACATTAGAAGTAACTTTTCCAACTTCATCCCACGAATAAAATTGTTCTGAACTGATAAAATAAATCTGACCGGAAGATTTTTCCGAAATGGCTGCTAAATAAAACCCTTCAACCAAATCACGAACGTGAATAATACTTAAAAGCTTTTTATCAAAGCCGATTGTTGTCATTAAGCCGCTGTTAAAAGTTTTAAAGAAAATTAAAATTTCAGTATCGCGCTCACCGTAAACAGCCGGAGCGCGGCAGATAGTAACCGGAAGCTTATCCATGAATTGCTTTGCAAGTTCTTCTTCAGCCAATTTGCTTTTACCGTAAGTAGTAATTGGCAAACACACATCATTTTCCGTAACAGCAACTTCACCATGTGAAGGACCACTTGCAGTTTGACTGCTGACAATTAAAAATTTTCTTATACCGTCTTTAAATTCAAGCGCAGCTTCCAGAATATTTTTTGTGACCTCCACATTTCCCTCAAAATATCCTTCGGGTGATTTGGATTTTACAACTCCGGCAACATGGAAGACATAATCTACTCCGCTCAATGCTTGCCGCAATCCATCTTTGTCAGTTAAGCCGCAATCGAAAAGCTCTACATGCTTGCCTTCGAGCCATTTGAGGCTGCTTGTTTTTCTGACAATACATCTGACGTTAAAATTTTTCTCTAAGAGATAATCTACAAGATGGCTTCCGACAAAACCGGACGCTCCGGTAACTAAAGCAGTATTTTTTATTTCCATAAGTTTATGATTGTTTATTTGATTTTAAGGGTATTTAATTTTACATTTTCACATTCAATTTAAGAAAATTTATAGTTATTTATTACAAAGTAATCATATAATTATTAAAAATTAAAAATCTTAAAGTGATTTTGTTTCACTGCCGATTCTTTTTAAGTCTGCAAGTGAACGCGGGGTTAAAAAAAAGCAGGATACATTTTTAGCTATTTCAAAATAGTTAACTAACATTATCCCTTTTAGTTAACATCAATTTTATTTTTATTTTTTCGCGGAGGCGTGTTGGATTTATTCACAAAATGTTATGACTTTACCAGGGCTGATGAAATAAAGGCGTTAGGTCTATACCCATACTTTAGACCAATCGAAGAAAATGAGGGACCAGTAGTTCAGATTGAAGGCAGAAAAGTTATCATGGCAGGATCTAATAATTATCTAGGTCTAACTGCTCATCCAAAAGTTAAAGAAGCTGCAATTAAAGCCGTAGAGAAATACGGAACGGGCTGTTCAGGTTCGCGCTATTTAACCGGCACACTTGATCTCCACATAGAATTAGAAGAAAAGCTAGCAAAATTTTTTAACAAAGAAGCCGTATTGCTTTTCAGTACCGGTTATCAAACTGCGCAAGGAATTATCCCTACTTTAGTTCAGCGGGGCGATTATGTGGTTTCAGATAAAGATAACCATGCATGTATTATCGCGGGAAATTTGATGGCTAAAGGTGCTACTGCCGAGTTTGTACGATACAAACACAACGATATGGAAGACCTGGAAAGAGTAATAGCAAAACTTCCAGAAGACGCAGCAAAACTGGTTGTTAGCGACGGTGTTTTCAGCACAGGCGGAGAAATTGTAGATCTTGATCATTTAAATAAGATCGCAAAAAAATATAAAGCTAGAATTTTAATTGATGACGCTCATGCAGTTGGAGTTATCGGCAAAGGCGGAAGAGGAACCGCAAGCGAGTTCAGCCTTGAAAATGAAATCGATATGACGATGGGAACTTTCAGTAAGACTTTTGCTTCGCTAGGCGGATTTGTTGCCGGCGAAGGAAAAGTAATAAATTATATAAAGCACCATTCCCCTGCACTAATCTTTAGTGCGTCGCCAACACCGGCGGCTGTTGCCGCGGCTATAGCCGCATTAGAAATTCTCCAAGCTGAACCTGAAAGAGTTACCCGTCTGATCCGGAACGCGGAAAAAATGAGAGCCGGATTGAAGAAAGCCGGATTTACAGTTCTTGACGGAAGAACTGCTATTGTACCGGTAATTGTCGGCAACGATGAGATCGCATTCAAAATGTGGAAAATGTTATTTGATGCCGGAGTTTTTGTTAACGTATTTATTTCACCGGGAGTACCGCCTGGACGACAGATGATGAGAACAAGCTACATGGCAACTCATGAAGACTCACACCTGGACGGGATATTGGAAATATTTACGGATACCGGGAAAAAATTAGGCTTAATTTGATATTGAGCATTTGTAAACTATAAAGGCATATCTATTTTTTGATATGCTTTTTTTTTATTCAATCATATAAGGTAATTAAAATGAGTTCAATAAAAATTTCTACGGTTCAATCTCAAAAAGACTTAATGAGGTTTATTAAGTTTCAGTGGAAAATTTATGACGGAGACCCTAACTGGGTTCCGCCGCTGATAATGGACAGGAAAAAGATACTCAGCAAAGAAAAAAATCCTTTCTTTAAACATTCCGAAGCAGAATATTTTCTTGCTGAACGCAACGGTGAACTTGTCGGAAGAATAGCCGCGATAAAAAATGATCTTCATAATAAATATCATAATGACAAAGTAGGTTTCTTCGGTTTTTTTGAATGCATTAATGATCAGGAAGTTGCCAATACTTTATTTGATACCGCGAAAAATTGGTTAAAAAATAAAGGGCTTGAATCAATGCGCGGACCGGTGAACCCATCCACGAACGATGAAGTTGCGATGCTGATAGATGGTTTCGATGACCCTCCAAGATTACTAATGACATACAACCCAAAATATTATTTAACGCTGTGCGATAACTACGGATTTTACAAGGCAAAAGATTTGTATGCTTACAAACTTGAAAACCATAAAGTAGTAGGCTCGGATAAAATCAGAAGAGTCGCTGAGATCGCTCAAAAAAGATCGGGCATAAAAATTTCACAGCTTAACATGAAAGACTTTAAGAATGAAGTTGAAAAAGTAAAGTACGTTTATAATAAGGCATGGGCTCCAAACTGGGGCTTTGTGCCTATGACGGACGAAGAGCTTGACGCAATGGCGAAGGACCTTAAACCGCTTGTTGAGCCATCACTCGTATTATTTGGTGAAATCGACAACAAGTTAGTCGGCTTTGCGCTGGTATTGCCGGATTACAATTATGTTTTTAAGCAGCTTGACGGCAAGCTTTTCCCGTTCGGAATTATTAAGCTCTATACTCAAAAGAAAAAAATTAAGTGGAGCAGAATAATTACACTCGGTTTGATTTCTGAATACCAAAAGAAGGGGCTTGATGCCGTTTTCTATTGGGAAATAGTTAACCGTGCCCATGCTGCCGGCATTGATTTGGGCGAAGCCAGCTGGATTCTTGAAGATAACGACATGATGAACCGCGGCGCTCATGCAATGAATGGTGAGCTGTATAAGAAATATAGAATTTACGAGAAAAATATTTAGTCATTTCATAAAAGCCTCGCACGAGGCTTTTTTTTATAAAGGCAATTAAAGCTTATGAAAATATTTATTGTAATTTTATTTTCTTGCATCTTACTTTTAGCAGAGACGTCGTTCCCACAATATACACAGCAAGATAAAGATCTTATCGGAACAACATTTATAAAAGGATTTAATAAAGATATAATAAATAAATATCTTTCGTCCAATGATGATATGAAAGTTAACGCGGCTCTGCTTTCAATAGCTCAAAGTGAAGATACGCTTTGGGTTAAAAGAATAACAGAACTAAATTTTGCGAAATATCATAAAGAAATTTGTTTCGCTTTAGGCGAGCTTGGAAGCTGTTTCCAATCTTCAGAATATCTGATCACTGAATTTGAAGCATTAAAAATAAAGGGAAATATTTCACACGATATTCTTGAAGCCTTAGGTAAAACCGGGGATAAAAATAGCTATACGGTTATTGCTAAAGATTATCCGGATAAAACTGGCGTTATCCATAACGGAATTTCATTAGCTTTATATTATTATTTTACAAGAAATATTTCCGATGAAAAAATAAATGTAAATATTTTACAAAGTGAATTATTTTATCTGCCTTCAAATCCAGAAAGATTTTTTGAAGCGGCATTTGCTTTATATAGAATTGAGTCAAAAGGAAAATTAAAAGATAAGGTTTCGACTATTCTTTCAGATTATTTTACCAGCTCTTATTCTAAAAATAAATATACTATTGCCGGTGTCTCTTATTTATTATCATATCTTAAAAAAATAAAATACTTTCCAGATTATAATCAGCTTTTCAAGAAGATAATTTCGTTAAATGATTTCTCAATTCGCGTAGCTGCTGTGCAATTGCTTTGCTACTATAAATTTCAGGATCAAAATGAATTAAAAGAATATCTTAATTTCTTAAACGATAAGAACCCAAACGTCTCACGTGAAGCAGCTATTTCCGTAAGCAATCTCTCACTAAGCGGAAGTCTGAGAAATTATCTACAAAAATTTATTTACGATAAAATCATAACCGGCAATCTAACAGTAAATACAAAGGGCGAATTATTGCTTAGTTACTTGAATTTATTTCCCGGAGACTTCAGCGATGTACTTAAGAATTTCGGCGGTAAAATAACGAAAGAATTTTTATACCGATGCGGCGCAAAATATAATTCTTCTGAAGCGGCTTTTAATTATTTAATTAACTCATTCAATAACCAGCCGGACAAAGATAAGATTACAATATTAACTTCCCTTTTAGAATTTCAAAAGAGTTTTAGTAAAAACTCAGAACTTAAGATCATAATTTTTAATTCACTCAAATCTAAATCAGCAGCCTTAATTTCAATCGCTGCTGATGGATTGGATTCAAACTTTGTTTCCCAAAATAAAAGCATGTTAAGAACGATCATTTATAAAACATGCTTAAAATACAGGGATAGCCCGGATTATATTGAAAGCATAATGTCGTTGTACGGTCTTGCGAACAAAATTGATTCTTTATTCGGAGAGAAAATTCTGAATTACATCGTATTAACCAAGGATTATTCAATTAAAAAATTTGCATTCAACAAATTAGGCTTAAGTCCCTTAAGAATTTTGAAAGCAAAAAATAATTTTGATGAATTATGGAAGAGGGCTTATAAATTTTCGGAAGCCCAAATAACTACCAACAAAGGAAGTTTTACAATTAAATTTTTGCCACAATTTGCTCCGGTTACTGTTGGTAATTTTTGTTATTTAACAGAGGAAAAAATCTTGAGCAACAATAAATTTCACAGGGTAGTTCCGGGATTTGTAATCCAGGGCGGAGACCCGGAAGAAACCGGCTGGGGCGGTCCGGGTTACGAAATAAATTCAGAGTTTTCTCCTTTAAGTTTTTCTGATTATATGGTAGGAATGGCAAGCGCAGGTAAAGATACTGAAGGTTCCCAATGGTTTGTAACAACAGGTCTTTACCCGCACCTGGACGGTAGATACACCATCTTTGCAAGAGTCATAAAAGGAATGAATATCGTCAATAATATTGATCAGGGCGATAAAGTCTTAACTATAAAGTTATTTTAAAATCCCATCGCCGCGTCATATTTTGAAGTATGCGGCGGATCAATTTTCTTTAAAATATTAAAAATACCCTTATCAGGATAGCCGGATAAATATTGAACAATCTCGCCGCTTCTTGCGTCAAAAAAAGTTTTGATAAGTATACTCAAAAAGTCAATTTTATCGCGCATAGAATAGATAGTATTAATTAGATAAACAATTTTTTGCTGCCCAACCTTTGGGTTGATCGGAAAAATATCAATGCCATAATAATATTGGAAGAAAGCTTGCCTAAATGGTCTATATTTATCGCTTAGCAAATCTTCCACTAATGCTTGCCTGTTATACCCGCCGCCGCTTCTAACCCACCCTTTTGAAAACCCGGTAGAAGTAGCCATATTAACAATGTTCAGCGCTTTATTAAAAAAAGGAGTTCCCCCGAACTCTTCGTCCGATTCCATTTCAAAGCCAATAATTACGTTTGCGTAATAATCTAAAAAACCTGTCAGCGGATCAAAAGTATTCTGGTTTGAAAATAAGCCTTGACCTTTCTGATATGTAAATGCCCAAGTAGGATCATTTATGCTCAACATTAAAGTATTCTTTTCAGAATTATAAACAGGTCTTTGGCTTGTTACAACAACCTGTGCAGTATAATTAAAATCTGTTGTACCGGTTAAGAATAATACATTAAGCGTGCAAGTGATTTTATCCCCTTCCCAATCTTGTGAAGTAAACCGGGTTTTATTCATATAATCAGAAATTGCCCTGCCGAAATCAGCAAGCAAGTCTCTGCTTGCGTTAGTAAGATTATCCATGTTGACCGTTACTCTGCAATTTAATTCTTGAGAGAATGATATTGTTGAAATAAGAATTACAAAAAGCAAAATTTTTTTCATTACAATTTCCTAAGATGCAAATTAATATTGATTTAATATATGAATTTCGGTATTATGTAACAACAAATTTTGGGGTGCATGAAATTTGCGAATTACTATTTTTACTTTTTTTGTGACACTGTGGAGCGCGGCTAATATTGCACAAATAAATCCCGGCGCGAGACAAGTTTCACTTTCAAATTCAGATGTGGCAACAAACGGCGATGTGTTTGCATTGTACAGCAATCCTGCCGGTTTATCTCAAGTTAGATGGAGAGAAATAGGAATATATTACTCTCCTGCGCCATTCGGGCTTCAAGAGATGTCAAACGCCTTTGCCGCATACAATGAGCCTTTCACATTCGGTTCGATTGCTGTTGGCGCAATGACCTACGGCTTTGAGCTTTACCGAGAAAATAAATTTTCCGCGGGATACTCTTACAATTATCAAAATAAATTTTTAGCCGGTGCGGCTATTAATCTTCATACAGTATCAATTCGAAATTATGGTCATGCTTCAGCATTTTATTTTAATATTGGCGCCATAGCTTACTTGAATAATTTTCTTCGTTGGGGATTCTTGTTTGAAAACATTAACCGTGCATCTTTTGGCAAAGAACAGAACCAAATTCCAGTTGTGTTTAATACCGGCTTTAGTATCGACTTATTAAATAACCTTATTCTTCATCTTGCACTTGAAAAAGATATCATACAAAACGCTTCTGTTAAATTTGGATTCGAGTATAATATAATTAAATATTTTTCTTTAAGAACCGGATTTGCAAATGAACCTTCAAAATTTTCTGCGGGAGTCGGAATCAATTATTCTTCATTTCGTTTTGATTATGCAGTATTTACTCATCAAGAGTTAGGGCTTACACATCAGTTCGGTTTAATTTTAAGTTTTAATTCAACAATTCAAAAGAACGAGAGTGACTAATTATTCTTTAAAACTATTCAGGTCAATATTCTTTCTAATCTTTTCGGCTAGTTTCAGTCTTAACGCTCAAACTGATTCTACTGATTACGATTTTGAAGATATCATTAATGATTTTGTAAAAGAGTCTACAGATCAAATAGATGCTGAGTCATCAATCGACTATTTTGAAAATTTGCTTAATAATCCTCTCGATATAAATACTGCCGGAATAAATGAACTTCAAACTATCCCTTATATTAATTTGCAAACCGCTGAGATCATAGTTAATCATAGAAAATCTTATGGACCATTTTTTTCAAAATCAGAGTTATATTCTATAAAAAATATCCCGCAAGAATTGGTCGCAAAAATATTGCCGTTCGTCAAGGTTTACTTGAAAATGGAAAGACAAAAAAAACCTATTAAAGATGGAAATATCTTTTCAACTCTCGGACAAAACATGAAATTTACATTTCGCAGCAGGCTTTCTACAGACTTACAAGAAAGAAAGGGATTCACTGATAATAAATTTGCAGGTTCCCCATATCATATTTATAACAGGCTAAAAATAAATTACGGTGATAACTATAGCGCCGGATTCCTTATTGAAAAAGATGCTGGAGAAACTTCACTCGCAGATTTTTCTTCATTCTATTTGGAATTTAAAAATGCCGGGATAATAGAGAATATTATTGTTGGGGACTACCAACTTCAATTCGGAGATGGTCTTGCTTTAAGCGGGGGCTACGGAATTTCGAAAGGTTCTAATGCAGTTTTCCCCCTCGCAAAAGAATATTTCAGATCATTGCCTTATGGAAGTTCTTATGAAAGTAATTTTTTCAGAGGACTTACTTGTAGTTTGTCTCTTGCCGATTTTCACTTCACTACTTTTTTTTCAGCAAACAGCTTCGACGCTAAAATTGATTCTTTAAGTGATGAAATACTTTCAACGCCATTAGGAGGCTATCATAGGACTTCAGACGAAATTAATTCTGCTGATAAATCTTCAGAAACACTTTTGGGCTCCAGTCTGTGTTATCATTTCACAAAAAATATTGCTTTTGGATTTTTATTTTATCATACAGCTTTTTCAAACGCTTTCGCCCAATCAGGATTTAAAAAGTCCGGAAGCAATTTCAATTATTATTCTTTTTATTACAATATAAATTTTGATAACGTTTTTATAAACGGAGAATCTGCTTATGATTCAAGGATAGTTTCTTCTTTGGCTTCAGTACAAATAGCGGCTTCAAAATATTTTACGTTTGTAACATCGTTCAGGAATTATCCGTTTGATTATATAAACCTGCACGGCTCAGGTTTCGGTGAGAGAACCGGCGCTACAAATAATGAATTAGGATATTATTCGGGATTCAGCTGGCGTACATTCCTAGGAACAATTAATTTTTATTTCGACCAGTTCTATTTCCCGTACGCAACTTACGATAATCCTCTGCCCTCTTCCGGTAATGAATTTTTATTTGATCTGTCCTCCCGCTTTTCGAAAGAAATTAATTTTCACGCGAGATTGAGGCGCGAGATAAAAGATATTTCTTCAAATATAAATAACTTGACTAATGTGGTGCCGGGATTAAAATATATTTCCAAATTTGAATTAACCTACAATGTTTCCGAGATATTAAAGCTGAAGGAAATCTTTTCTTATAATAATTATTCTATCGGAAGAATAAATTCACACGAAGACGGGTTTTTAATAGCGCAGGAAATAAATTATTATGTATTTAACGTGTTAAAAATAGCGAGCAGATTCTGCTTCTTCAAAGCGCAGTCCATAAACTCCGCTGTTTATGAATATGAAAATGATTTACCGGGATTTCTATCCAGTAACATTTATACCGGCGAAGGTACGCGCTTGTATTTTATTTTGAATTACGAGATTTATGATAAGTTAGAATTTTCAGTTAAATATTCTGAAACACTAAAACCGAAAGATAAAAGTCTCGGCAGCGGCTATTTAACAATTGATGGCAATCTTGATAATAAAGTAACTATGCAGATGGATTGGAAATTATAATATTTATTTTTTATCAATTACAAAATAAGTGTCTACTTCACCGTTACCGATAACATTAACTTTCTCTTTGAACTCACAAATAAATTTATGCTTGATTAATTCATAAGTTGTACTGGTTATAGTAATTCTACCGGGCAAGCTATATCTTTCCATAAGATTTGCGATATTAACAGTATTTCCCCAAACATCATAAGTGAATTTCCTAAGTCCTACAACGCCTGCAACCACATTTCCTGAATGAGCGCCGGCTCGCATTGCCCATTTGTATTTTGAAATTCTGTTTCTACCTTCAACATAGTTCTGCATTTCCAAGGCGGCGCCTACAATTCTTTCTGCATGATCGCCGTTCTCTTCTGGTAGTCCGCCTGCTACCATATACGAGTCTCCCATAGTCTTAAGTTTCTCAAGTTTATAACTATCGAGAATAGAATCAAAGTTTCTGAACATCTCATTAAGCTCATTTAGTAAAACTTGCGGCGGCATCTCAGAGACCATTGAAGTAAAACCCTGGAAGTCTGTAAACAAAAGAGTGACCGAAGGAAATTCACGCGGTTTGATAGAGCCGTTTACTTTTAGTTCTTTAACGATCTCCGCCGGAAATATATTATGCAAAAGCTCGTTGGATCTATTTTTTTCATTCTCCAGTTCTAATGTACGCTCTTTAAGCTGGAGGTTTATTTTATATTTATACAAAGCCATTTCAATTGAAGAGTGAAGCGTTCTTTCATCGAATGGTTTTATAATATAGCCGAAAGGTTCGGTAATTTTTGCCTTATGCAGCGTTTCATCATCAGCGAGAGCGGTTAAATAAATAACCGGAATATCCAGATTTTTCATAATTGTCGTTGCCGCCTCTATCCCGCTCATTTCACCGTCAAGTATAATATCCATGAGCACGAGGTCTGGTCTCAAATCCTCAGCTTTGCTGATTACATCAATTCCAGTTCGCGCGGTTCCTAAAACTTTATAGCCCAACCTTTGCAGTGTCTTGGATATATCTATCGCAATAATATTTTCGTCTTCAGCAATAAGAATTTTTGCGTCAGTAACCATTACTACCTTTTAAGATATTATTGATAAATTAAAATCAATAATCTTTTATTTTATTCAAATGTTTTATTTGGAAAATCAAATATAAATTCTTCAACAGTTAAAGTCTAATGTTGATTTAGTTTTATTTAATAGATAATTTATTTTTAGAAAAATCATGTTAACATGTATCAAGTTAGATAATAATAAATGATTAAGTTTTATAAAAAGTTCGGAGTAATTAATAATGCACAAAAAGATTTTTATAAACGGAAAAATTTTCACATCAAATGATAAGCAGCCTTATGCAGAAGCTGTCGCAATTGTAGATAATAAAATAGTTTTTGTAGGCAGCAATAAAAAAGCAAAAGAATTTTTTGATAATGAAACAGAGATAATTGATCTACAAAACAAGTTAATGATTCCCGGGTTGATTGATAATCACACACATTTTATTTACGGAGGATTTTATTTATTAGGATTAGATTTACGCCCGGCAAAATCAATTGAAGAGTTTAAATCCTTACTAAAATATTTTATTGAGAAAAATAAAGGCAAATGGATTATCGGCGGCAACTGGAACCACGAATCATGGGCTGAAAAAAAACTTCCGGATAATAAAATGATTGATGATTTTACGCAAGATACCCCGGTATTTATTAATCGAATTGACGGGCATATAGGGCTTGCTAATTCATTAGCACTAAAGCTCTCAGGGATAACAAGAGATACGCAAAATCCTGAAGGCGGTGTAATTGAAAAATATAATAACGGAGAACCGACAGGGATATTAAAAGATAATGCAATGAATCTTGTTACATCAATAACACCAATTCCACCGGAAGAAGATTTTTATAAGGCGGCTTTAACTGCTCTAAACCATGCGTGCAAATTTGGTATAACTACTGTTCAAGATATTACACTTTGGAAAGATTTTGAAATTTATCAGAGATTGGAGAACGAAGGAAGACTTTCTTGCAGAATTTATACTAGACTTCCTATTGCCGATTATAAAAAACTTGTAGACGCCGGAATAAAATATAATTCCGGCAGCGATAAATTAAAGACCGGTTCACTAAAAGCCTTCTCCGACGGCTCGCTGGGTGCCGGTACCGCATGGTTTTTTGATTCTTATTTAGATGATTCATCAAATTTCGGTTTGCCGATGGATATAGTTACAAACGGAAACCTTGAACGATGGGCTTTTGACGCTGATAGGAATAAACTGCAGGTTTCCGTTCACGCTATCGGAGATAAAGCAAATGCGTATCTTCTGGATTTATACGAAAAAATTGAGCACGAAAATCCATCGTGGGATAGAAGATTTAGGATTGAACATGCGCAGCACATTCGCAAAAAAGATATTGAGAGGATTTCAAGATTAAATGCAATCGTTTCTGCGCAGCCTTTTCATCTTTATGATGACGGCAACTGGGCTGAAACGAAAATCGGGAAAGAAAGAATTCAAAAAGCATATACATTTAATTCATTTCTAAAAAATAAAGTGAGATTATGCTTTGGCAGCGATTGGCCGGTTGTTTCGTTGAACCCTATGCTTGGTATTTATGCTGCTGTAACACGTCAAACTTCTGATGGCAATAACTCTAACGGCTGGATATCCAAAGAAAAAATTTCAGTAGAGGATGCAATTAAATGTTACACAATCTATAATGCCTACGCGTCGTTTGAAGAGAATATTAAAGGCAGTATTGAACCCGGCAAACTTGCTGATCTCGTTGTATTAAGTGAAGATATTTTGACAATCCCGCCGAAAAATATTAAGAACGTAAAAGTTGATATGACCATCTTTGACGGCAAAATAAAAAAGCCGGATTAAATCCGGCTTTCAAAATAATCTTATAACTTATTTTTATTTCATCAGGATCATTTTCTTTGTTTCTACATAATTTCCCGCTTGCAATCTGTACAAATAAATTCCGGTAGGCAGTGTAAATCCTCTAATGTTTGAATTAAATGAAACTGTATATTTGCCGGCATTCTGTTCTTTATTAACAAGAGTTTCCACTTCCCTACCAAGAATATCATATATCTTCAAGCTTACAAAACTGCTGTGAGGTAACTGATAATTTATAATCGTACTTGGATTAAACGGATTAGGATAATTCTGTTGAAGCGCATAATTTTTTATCTCATTAGGCTGACTATCGTTTATTCCTGTAACTACTGTAGTATCAGGGACAGGCAATTGTACCGAAGTAAAAATATGAAATTCACCCGGAGCTAAGTTTAATGCGGTTGAGCTAGAAACATTCAGAGGACTTCCGGTAAAATAATCATACCATGTACCGTTAGATGAAAATGGATTTGCCGTTTGATTAACTACATCAAAATTCCCCACTACCACAACGTTCGTAGAGTTATCATAAATTGTTATTTGCTTAACAGCTCCGCCTAAGTTTGTATTGAAGCCGTTACTCTTAAATGCCGGATATTGAGTTTTAAGGTGAATTATTGCAGCAGCAACTTTGTACAACGACATTCGTCTCGGATCAGTTTTATAGTCCCATCGAATGGGCATATCGCTCATTCCATATATATTTTTAGAATAATCATATCCTAGCTCTTGAAATTCCCAGAGCATTTTCGGTCCAGGTATTGTATAGAAAAATGCATCACACAATTTTATACGGTTAAGACCTGTGGCAATATCTTTAATATTATAACTTCCACTTGAATTACCGTACTGTTCATTTTTATACATCAATCTTTCTTCATCGTGGCTTTCCATGTAACCAACTAAACCGGGAGTGCTCCAACCCCATGACTTGTATGAAACGCCGGATATATCCCACGAAGGATTTGAATATCCCATTGCTGCTTGTTCATAAGCAGAGCTCATATTATCCCAAACCATCATTCCGTAATTTGCAACAGTTTGTTCTTCATTACCGTCTACGAATTCTTCAAGAATAACATAAGCACCGGGACTGACACTCCACATTGCATTTGCAATTCTCTCCTGGTTAGCAATTCTTGAAGCATCATAGCTCTGCCATGCTCCGGCATTATTTGGATTATATGTTTGCGTATAACCACCCGCTAAATCAAATCTGAATCCATCCGCATGATATTTAGTAAGCCAGAACTTGGTTGTAGCGTCTACAAAATAATGCGTAGCAGTACTTGTATGGTTAAAATCATAACCAACATTATAAGGGTGAGTTGGATATTGGTTAAACCAAGGATTATTCGCCGCCGGAATATTATTGGCAGCATCCCAATAGAGTCTTACCAGCGGACAAGATCCGAAAGCGTCATTAAAAGGAATATCAAGTATTACGGCAATTCCGGATTGGTGTGCCATATCAATAAACTTTTTCAAATCATCTTTAGGCCCATAATATTTATCAGGTGCGTCAAAAAAATTAGGATTATAGCCCCAGCTATCATTACCTTCAAAATTCATAATAGGCATAAGCTCAATTGCATTAACACCTAATGTCTTCAAATACGATATAGTATCAGCGAGAGTTTTATAATCATGTGAGGCAAGGAAATCTCGTATCAGCAGCTCATAAATAACGAGATTTGTTTTTGCCGGTCTAACAAAGCTTGAATCATGCCATTGATACGGTGTTTGTTCAGTTTCCAGTACAGAAGCAATTTCAGTAGTTTTCCCGGTAGGATACTGAATTAAATTCGGATAGGTAGCGCTGGAAATATATTTGTCATTATTCGGATCGCTTATCTTTTCAGAATAAGGGTCAGCAATTCTAATCGTGCCGTCAACTAAGTACTGGAAAATATATTCTTTCTGCGGAGTAAGATTATCTATTTCAATCCACCAGCGATTTCCGTCAGGAGTCTGCTTCATATAATAACTTGAATCGACAACCCAGTTATTAAAATCTCCTATTACATATACGTTTTTCTTTTGAGGAGCGTAAAGTGAAAGCACTACCGAGGTATTGCTTATATAATTTATTCCGTCAATAATTCCGTTTGGCTCAGCTTGAACTGTTATATTTGGATTGACTACAAAATAGCTCGAGTCAGTCTTTGTAAAATTGCTGGTATCAACTGCGACTGCCTTTATCCATGTATCGCCATATGTAGTTGCTTTAACTTTGAACGTTGTATCCATGCTTGCAGTTGTTCCGATAAGCGCATTGTTTAAATAAATTGAAACGGATTTTGCGCCTACGGAAGATACTTCTACGGCAACGCTGTCATTTAAGTTTACAAAAAGCGGAGCGACCGGCTGAAGAACTTTTACATTCAAACCGCTTGTAAACAGCGGGACAAAAATGTCAGGTCTTGTTTGTTTTGTAGCATCCGCACTTCTAAAAACAAAATCGAGAGCAGTTATCTTTTCGTTTGTATCTGTAATCCCGTAAAACTGGCGAAGATGCGCGATAGTTAATTGATATAAATTTGGACCAAGCCTCGTTAAAGCAGGCTGTGTCGTATTAACGGGCCAAGTTCCGATAACATTCTGCCACTGAGCGTTATTCGCTGTAACGCCAGTATGAGCGTAAATAGTTCCGGTATAATTTAAAAGTTCTGATGCACCTGACTGCGTTGCATCTAAATAAACGATGATGGAATCATTTACAGTTGGAAACTGCGGCACTGTAGTTACAACCTGTGCTAAAGAATATTTAACTGTAAAAAGTAACAGTATTAAAATAGAAAGCTTAATTTTCATAGGTATCCTTGATTAATAAAATTATTTCATCTCTTTAAAACTTGGCTTGCCTGCGTTTACCCACGCAGTATATATTAAAGACGCAAGGTCTTCTGCTGCGTGATTAAACTGAACTTCCGTAATGTATCCGGTTCTAGACCACATCAGTTTGTAATATTCATCGCTTCTTCTCGAAGTGCTCTCCTTGTACGCTAAGTTGTCCGCATCAAACAAAACTCCGCAGACAGAATTAGCATCGGAGATATAATTAAAAATAAATTTTTCAGGGTCTTTAACATACGGCGCGGCAATAGGCTGAAAACATTTTTCCAATTCCGGTAAATGGTCGTCAACCATATTAATTTCATATCTTGCGTGAACGCCTTTCTGATCAGTCAACTGCCCGTTATAATTTACAACCGTATGCATCGGCTGATGCCCGTCGGCAACATAATGACCGAGATCGGCGGCGTATTTTAACGCATCATTTGTATTATGGTCTTTAAATGCTTTTGTTAAATTCTGAAAAGACTCAAGAGTTGCCCAAGGTAAAATTCCGTTTTTAACGACTTCGCTTTTGCCGTATTCTGAAATAAGTGAATCTTCATTTTCAATCATCTTGCCTGCGTTAAATTCTTTGTAAAAATCTATATCAATAAAATGTTTGGGACTTTCAGTCTTATCAGTTTTTTTGCGGTTGTCCGGATCAGGCGCATGCTCGGCTAAATAGTTTTGCCATGCTATAAATGCTTTCATTTCCGGCGGAAAAAATTTAACGGACATTTTATTTATGATTTTATGACCTTCGTCTCCCCAAGCCAACGCTGGTTTTATGGCTATAGAAAAAATCAAAAGTACGATTAATAGAATTTCTTTGCTTTTACTCCCAAACTTAGTATTGATCATAAATTCTTTCTTTTTATTCTTCTTGAAATATATCATTAAAATTAGCAAATAATTTCCATAAAAAAGGCTCAAATAAAAACTACCCAAATAGAGTGTTTTTTTATCAGCGTTAAAATTCTAATTCAAAGAAAAATTTGATAAATTTGTGCTGTGAAAATTCTTCGATAACAAATAAAAGGTTTTTTATGCAGACCAAGGACTTCATTGAAATAGAAGAAAAATTTGGAGCGCACAATTATCATCCGCTTGACGTAGTTATAAATAAAGCTCAAGGAGTGTGGGTTTATGATGTTGACGGCAAAAAATATTTAGACTGCCTTGCCGCTTATTCAGCGGTAAATCAAGGTCACTGTCATCCCCGAATCTTAAAAGCATTAAAAGATCAGGCTGAAAAAGTTACTCTAACTTCGCGCGCGTTTAGAAATGACCAGCTTCCGATGCTGTACAAGGAACTATGCGAATTGACTGGTTACGAAACTGTTCTTCCTATGAACTCCGGCGCAGAAGCTGTGGAAACGGCTCTGAAGGCAGCTAGAAAATGGGGATATAAAGTAAAAGGAATTAAGAATAATGCAGCTGAGATAATCGTTTGCGAAAATAATTTTGCCGGCAGAACAATTTCTATCGTCAGCTTTTCTTCTACTGAACAATATAAAGATGGATTCGGACCAATTACTCCAGGCTTTAAAATAATTCCATACGGCGACAGTCCCGCTTTAGAAAATGCAATAACGAAAAACACTGCTGCATTCCTTGTAGAACCCATTCAAGGCGAAGGAGGAGTTATTGTGCCACCTGAAGGCTACTTAAAAAAAGCCTATGAAATTTGTAAAAAGAATAATGTGCTGTTTATTGCCGATGAAATACAATGCGGCTTTGGACGCAGCGGTAAATTATTCGCGTATGAATATGACGGAATAAAACCTGATGCGGTTATAATTGGTAAAGCTTTATCAGGCGGATTTTATCCTGTGTCAGCAGTGCTTTCAAACAAAGTAGTGCTCGGTGTTTTTCATCCCGGCGACCACGGTTCAACATTCGGCGGAAATCCCTTAGCGGCTGCGGTAGCGCGCGAAAGCATCAAAGTTCTTGTTGAAGAAAAGCTTGTTGAAAATTCCTTAAATCTTGGTGAATATTTTAGGGAGAAGTTGCGCGCTATAAAATCCCCTCATGTAAAAGAAGTCAGGGGCAAAGGATTATTTATTGGAGTTGAATTGTATCCCGAAGCCAAAGGAGCAAGGAGATTTTGCGAAGCACTTATGGTTAAAGGAGTCCTCTGCAAAGAAACCCATGACGATGTAATACGTTTCGCTCCCCCGCTTATTATTAAAAAAGAAGAAATCGATTGGGCAATGGAACGTGTTGAAGAAGTTTTAAGGATGCCGTAATTATTAGATAATAGTCCTTTTTCAATACGGTTTGGAATAAAATTCTAAACCGTATTTTTTTATAAGAAAAGTTGAAGCTATAGAAACAAAGTTACCATTGCCAGTATTTAGTCTCTATTTAAGTTTAAATATCAGTAATTTTATAGCTATTAAATCAAATGGAAATAAAGGAATGCCAGATAAAATATTATCTTGCAAAAAAATTTCCGAAGATGGATGATAAGATAATTTATTGTGCGATTGACAAAACAAAATCCGGTGAAGAAATCATTATCAAAGAAATATATTTATGAACTTTGTAAAAATTTAATATACATTTATATTCAGCGTTGACAAAAAAGTTTTTTTAAAATGAATGAATTATCAAATGAAGTTCATCAATATTTGCATTTACTAACTCAAACTGACGACCCGGTTTACTATTCACTTCTTTTCGTCATTATACTTTTTATTCTCCTCATTCTCATCTTTAACTACATTATTTTCCCTCTCCGGAAAAAATATCTGCTCGAGACTCACGCGTTAGAGCTTAAAAACACCAGGCTTATGGCTCTGTTTGCGGAACTTGATCCGGATCCTGTAATTAGAATAGATTATAAAGGCAGAATAATATTTTCAAATGATTCTGCTAAACACCTGATTAAAGAAAATGTGCTGGAAGGAAGATTGATTTCCGAAATAATAAATAATATCGATTTTTCCGTAGCAAATTATATTAGTCGTGATCAATCAAAGAGTCTTATTTATAAAAACGATTCTAATTATTATTCGGTATTATTTAGAGGAATATCATCACTTCAAATTGCTCAAATATATTTTCATGATATCACTGAAAAGGTTGTATATGAAAATAAATTAATTAATTTGTCTAATAATTTACAAAACTCAATTGAAGAAGAGAGACAGCGTATCGCAAGAGAATTGCATGATGGAATCGGGCAAAATCTTTTGTTGTTGAAGATGAATCTTATTAACAATAATAGAAACGTTTCAACAAAACCAGAAATGAACATTGCTTTACAAGATTCACTGGATTTGTTACACAATACTATTCATGAATTAAAAAATATTATATACGGACTTAAGCCTTCGATCTTGGAAGAAATGGGATTAGGTCCCGCAATAGCCTCTCTTATTAATAAAATATCTGATGAAAGCTCTATCCAGGGAAATTTAAAAATAACCGGGCTTGAACAAAGACTGGACAAAAAAGTAGAGTTGTCAATTTATAGAATAATTCAGGAAGCATTAAACAACATTATCAAGCATTCTGACGCTTCATCTTTTTTTATTCAGCTGGATAATTTCGGTAATAAAATAAAAATACTTGTTTCAGACAATGGGAAAGGCATATCGAATTATAATAATAACAATAAGGGATTCGGTTTACTCAATATTCAGGAGAGGGTCAAGAGTTTTAACGGAAGCTTTATGATTGGACCACAAATAGAAAACGGAACATATTTGAAAATTGATATACCCTTAGGGCAAGAAAAATGAATGTCAATAACATAATAAAAATACTGATAGCAGATGACCATAAGCTGTTTAGAGCGGGCATAATAAAAATGTTATCCGATTACCCGGATTTTTCTGTTATTGCTGAAGCTGAAAATGGAGAAGTTTTATATGAAAAATATTTTGAAACAAAACCAGATGTAACTCTGGTCGACATTTCAATGCCGGTACTTTCAGGAATGGATGCCGTAAAGAAGATTAGAATCGCTGATAATAAAGCTAAAATTTTATTTCTGTCTATGTATGATTCCGAGGAATTTATTTATTCTTGTTCAATAATTGGCGCAATGGGTTTGGTGAATAAGAATGTAATGGAAAGCGAATTGGTATATGCCATAAGGTCAGTCTATAACGGTGAAAAATATTTTGGCAAAGATATCGATGAAGATAAATTACTATCTATACTATTAAAATATGAATCTATTTATTTAACTGATTCAAATCCCACTATAAATAGTTTCACAAAGAGAGAAATTGAAATATTAAAATTAATAGGCAGCGGCGATACAAGTGCCGATATCGCTGAAAAATTATTTATAAGTATAAAAACTGTTGATACACACAGGGCACATATGGCGCATAAATTAAAACTGAAATCCTTACCTGAATTACTGAAATTTGCTATCCAATACAATTCAAAAGAAAATAACTAAATCAAATTATAAGATTAAAAGATATAATCTTTAATATAATAGCAATGACATTAAATATTTTTTATAAAGATATCTATTGTAAAAATTAGGAAAGAAAATCTCTCATTATTTCTTTAGTTTCTTCAACTGCTTTTTGAAGCGGATCAAATCTTTCATTTACACTTAAGATGTCATTGTGCTTGCCGGAAATTTCTATGCCGTAAGCTTCGTCACCAATCTTAGTAGCGCCGACAGAATAACTTGCCCCTTTAATTGTATGGGCTTCTGCGATAATTTTTTGAAAATCTTTTGCTTCTATATTTTCTTTAAGTTTATTTATTCTATCTTCTACATCAATGAAATAACTTCTAATCAAGTCGGTTTGAAATTCTTTATCTCCTGAACTCATATTTTCAAAGTGGTCAAAATTAAAAACCGGCTTTTCATCTGTTATCACCTCGGTTGTCTTTTGTTTAGCGGGCTCTTCTTTTAAAACCCAATGATCGATCATTCCGATCATTTGATCTGCAATAATAGGCTTAGAAAGATAATCATTCATTCCAGCTTCTATACATTTTTCTTTGTCTCCCGAAAGTGCGTGAGCAGTAATAGCAAGAATAGGTATTTTATTTTTTTCATTGTCAAGGCTTCTGATCATTTTAGTACCGGTAAACCCGTCATATTCCGGCATTTGAATATCCATTAGAACAAGGTTGTAATCTTTATTGCACACTGCCTCGTAAGCTGCCTTGCCGTTTACAACCGCGTCAGTAAAATATCCAGCGTCGCTTAAAATTCTTAAAGCGACTTTTTGATTTATAAAATTATCCTCCGCAAGCAAAAGTTTATATTTTGATCTTTCTTTTTTGAGTGCCGCTAAATCTGCTGTGCTTGCTTGTTTTGCCTGTTCTTTTGTTTTCACACCAACGGATTTGTTTGATGAATCAAGCAATGATTCATCAACCGGTGATTTTAATATTATTGAAAAATAGAATTTACTTCCCTTCCCGACTTCGCTTTCGACGTTTATATCTCCGTTCATCAAGTTGATAAATTGTTTAGAGATTGCAAGACCGAGTCCTGTGCCGCCGAATTTTCTTGTGTATGATCCGTCGATCTGTGAAAAAGGCTGAAATAAATAAGCTATCTTTTCTTTTGGAATTCCAATGCCTTCGTCGGTTATGGAAGCATTAATTAAGAAAGTATTATCTCTTGAGCTCTGAGCTGCAACATCAATCGTAATTTTGCCTTTATCCGTAAATTTAAGCGCATTGCTTAGAAGGTTTATAAAAATTTGTCTTACTCTTACCGGGTCACCGTGGAAATTGGTCTGTGAATTATCCGCATAATTATTAATTATAGTAAGTCCTTTTTCCTTAGCGCGCATAGAAAGAATAGAAATAGACTCTTCAATTACGAGCGGCATGTTAAAATCAACATCGGCTAAACGCATTTTCCCGGATTCGATTTTTGAAATATCAAGAATATCATTCAGTATCTCAAGCAAGGATTCAGCCGACTGTTTTGCAGTAAGCGCAAATTGTTTCATCTCATCCTTACTTGTGTACGCTTCTTTTTCGATCAATGTGAGGAAGCCAAGAATACCATTCATTGGAGTTCTAATTTCATGGCTCATATTGGCCAGGAACTGACTTTTCATCATTGTCGATTCAGTAGCTTCTTTTGCAAGTATATCTGACTTAATTTTTTCCGCGCGTAATTCTTCTTCCGCTTTTCGTCTTTCTTCTTCGGCGATCATCTGATCCGTAATATCTATTATTGTTCCCTCAAAATAAAATTGATTATGCTCTTCATCCGACAAAATAGTGGCATTCATGCTGACAATAACATCGGAGCCGTTTTTCTTTTTAAAATAAAGTTTATAATTTTTAACCATTCCCTTTTCTCTTAGCTCGCCGATTACTTTGTCGCGGTCATCAGGATACTTATATATATCTTCCGAAATATTAACTCTTAATAATTCTTTTTCATTATCGTAGCCTAATATTTTTACGAGGGCAGGGTTTACAGTTAAAAATCTTCCTATCATACTTGATTGAAAAATTCCCTCGACAGAGTTTTCGAATATTGCATGATATTTCCGTTCCGACAATTCCATCTTGTAAGACCGTTCAGCAAGCTGCATGCGGAGCTTAAAGTTTACAGCGCTTCCAACTACCGAGATTAAGCTTAAGAAAAGAACAAAGATCACCGATTCATACATGTGCGGTAGGAAATAGATGGAATGATCGTTAAATAAAATTGCCGCCGCGAACACAAGGTTGTAATAAATAGCCACAATTATTTGATGCTTAACATCCCAGCTTAAAAATAATGCGGAAGTAAAAATCATAAGCCCGACTATTTGCGAATTGGGAACCAGAGTTTTTGGAAGGAGAAAAATCATGAATGCCGACGAAAGTATAATGTTTGCAAGCAATGCATGAACAAGTATAATCGGCTTTGTTATTCCCCATTTCGTATAAAGTGAAACAAGAATTAAAAACGCCACTAAAGTTGCGCTAAGCCTTGTGAAATAAACCTGAAACGCAAACGACGAAAAATACCTGACTTCAAAAATCATGGCAAAAAGTCCAGAGATTGCGATAAGCAAAGCCATAACTTTTAAAGGCGGGATTAAAAGTTCTTTTGTTTCTCTCCTTACCTGGTCGTATTCTTTTGCTGAAAAAACAACATCCCCGTGATATATATAATCAACTATCGTTTTGCTGCTGATACTAGACATTTTGCCTCTGGATTTTTGTCTTAAAAGTAATAAAATATTAATTCAAAAAATATTAATCGAAAAAATTCCGTAAAATGATTTTAAGCAAAATTCCCTGCCTCAAATATAAACTAAATTTTTAAATAAATTTAAAGTGTAAAGGCTATGGTGTTCAATTATTTTTTATATAAATTTCAGCCTACTTTATAAATAAATTGACATAACTATGATAAACTTTTTTTATTCAATTGATGTCGCTGTTTTTTATTTTTTTAACCACTCAATTGTTAACAATGCTTTTGATAAATTCTTTACCATTATAACAAATGTAAACAACTGGTACATTGCTTACATAATTCTTTTAGGAATAAGTATAACAAAAGGCGGAAGGCGCGGGAAGATTGCTGCAATAGGTGTATTGCTATTAATTCTTGTAACAGACCAATTTGCAGCGAAAGTATTGAAAGAAATATTTGAGAGAATTAGACCGTGCAATGCTTTGCCTGATGTTAGAACTCCACTTGGCTGCAACGGAACTTTTTCTTTCCCGTCAAACCATGCCGTAAATAACTTTGCAGCCGCGGTGTTTTTTTATTTACTTTTTCCAAGACTGAAATGGGCTTTGTTCATTGCCGCATCTCTCGTTGCAATTTCAAGATTATATGTCGGATTGCATTATCCATCAGACATAGCCGGCGGCGCTATAATAGGTTCAGTCTTCGGCTACTTATTTGGAATTGCCGCTTTAAAGATCGACGAACGATTAAAAAATTATTACGAAAACAAAAAGATAAAACAGAGTTAGAAAGATGGAATTTATTTTAAGCGATAAATTGGTTATCCGTAAAGCTAAACAAACAGATGTTTCTTTAATCTTATCAATGATTAAAGAATTAGCAGAATACGAGAAATTATCCAAAGAAGTTATTGCAAATGAAAAAATGTTTAAGGAAAATTTGTTCGGTAAGAGGAAATTTGCCGAAGTATTCATAGCTGAATACAACGGTGAAGATGCTGGATTCGCCTTGTTCTTTCATAACTTTTCAACTTTCGTAGGAAAGCCCGGGATACATCTTGAAGATATTTTTGTCCGCCCGCATCTACGAAGCAAAGGAATTGGAAAAGCATTGCTGCTTGAAATAGTAAAGCTTGCAAAAAAAAGAGGCTGCGGAAGAATCGAATGGGCTGTACTTGATTGGAATGAACCTTCGATTAATTTTTACAAGAAATTAGGCGCTGTTCCGATGAACGACTGGACGGTCTTCAGATTAACTGAAGAACAAATAGACAAGTTGTCCGATCAGAAATAATTTGGATTAACAAAAGTAATTTTACTGCTGTAACTCTATCTTTACCGGGCTCACAAATTTATATCCTACTTTTATTAAAGCATAAATTTCCGGTTTAACGGTAAGATAATCCTCTGCGCGCAATTCCAACAATATTTGTTTGCCGCCGTCTATTTGATGAGCAAATTGACGAAGGAATTTTTCCGCATTTCCTTCGATATGAGCAAAAGAGCTTTCCAGCACTATTCTAATATTTCTTTTTTGCAATTCATTTTTTATAAAAATAAATGCTTTTGATTTATATAGCTTAGAATTATCATCTACTACAAAGAATAAGGCTCTGGAGTAATTAACTATTATACTTCTAATCGCATTGCCCAACCGATCATCTGGAAAATTTGATTGGAGTTTAAAATCCATATCACTTATATCGTCATTTAACAGGATAACATATTGCTTGCGATTTGAATAAAGTGAATCAGCAAGCTGTGTGTCTTTTTTTGATGGCACTATGGCTGCCGTAAAATTTTCGGGAGCCATTATAATTTTAGAGACTTCATTTTCATTTAGATTATCAAGACCAGTAATAATCAAAGCAATATCGCCGGCATTTCTTTTTATATCATTACTATACTCAAATAATGCCTTCAGCTTTGCTCTTTCATTTGAATAAATTGTTATATCGTTACTTCCACCCATGGATTTTTCATGACAAACCATCTGAACATTTTCACTGTAGAAAGCGCTAAATATTTCCTGAAGTATTTCTGCTACCGGAAGATCTTTAGGAACCTCAATCGAATACATATTTATTAATGAATCCGAAGTGCTGTCATGAACTTTTTTAATATGTACCCATTGCTTTTCAATTCCAAAATCATAAACAGCGGAAAGAAATTTTTGATTAATTTCATCCACAGTAATTTCATTTACAGAAGGAACATATTCTTTATTTAATAATTTTGACGCGATAAGATTCGCAGCCAAAAGAATAATCGCAATAGCAAAGAGAATATTGACTAACCTTTTTTTATCGATTGGAAAATTCATTTAGGAGATATTCTATAAGACTTTTTATTTATTTTTAAAAACCGGTTTTCTCTTTTCAAGAAAAGCAGTTGTTCCTTCTTTTGCATCTTCAGTGCCGCAGCAAAGCGCGAACAAGCTTATTTCATATTTTAAACCTTCTTGAAGAGAAATTTCATTTGCACTCTGCACGGCTTTTAACGAATACTTTACAGCCGTTTGTCCTTTTGAAGCTATAGCTGCTGCCATGGTTTCCGCATTTTTCATAAGTTCATTTTGTGGATAAATTTTATTAACAAGGCCGATTCTATATGCTTCATTAGCATCGATCGTGCCGCCTGTTAAAATAAGTTCCATTGCTCGTCCTGTGTTTATTAGTCTCGCAAGTCTTTGAGTACCGCCGTAGCCGGGAATTATTCCTAAATTTATTTCAGGCTGGGCAAATTTTGCATTATCAGAAGCTAATCTTATATGGCAGGCAAGTGAAAGCTCGCAGCCGCCGCCAAGCGCATAACCATTTACCGCGGCAATCACCGGCTTATTTAAGTTTTCAATAAAATTAAAAATCTCATGTCCCTTTTCAGAAAATTCTTTCGCGCCGAGTACATTGAGCTTGTTTATTTGGGATATATCGGCTCCCGCTACAAAAGCTTTTTCTCCGCTTCCTGTTAGAACTGCCGCAAAAATATTTTGATCATTTTTAATATTAGCAAAAACACTTTTTAGTTCATCCAAAGTTTCAGAATTTAAAGCATTTAGTTTTTCAGGACGATTAATAGTGACTATTACTATGTTCCCTTTTGTTTCAACAAGAAGATTTTTATACATAAGATTTCCTTAAAGATTAATGTACAATGGAAGACGGACTCTCAAATCGACAGAAATAAATTGATTGGTTTGCACATAATTATAAGTGGCAAGCACTTCGAGAACAAACATAGAAACGCCGGCACCTGCACTGAAACCAAACTTTGAAATATTTTCAAGATAATTACTTTTGCCGGAAGTCAGCTTGAACTGATGTAGTTTTTGATAATAGGTATAATCTGCCGAAGCCTCTACCACGGGCATTAAAAGCACTACGCTGTTTATAAGCGGCGGGAAATAATATCTTGCACCAAAGCTTAAAGGCAGGGCATTTGTAGAATAATTTGAATAATCCGTAGTTTCATAAAAAGACTGCGAGCCGGGAAATTGATCAAACCCAACTCTTGCAAAGAGAAATGCGGGCAGGTATTCGTTATCGGTATAAGAAATCTCAATATTAAATCCGTAGCCCAAATCCGAAGAGTTTGCAAAATAGTTTAAAGGCATGCGCAGACCAACTCCAAAAGCTAGAAAAAATCCACGTGCTTTATCAACAGGTTCTTTTTGTGCAAATAAAATTGCCGGTAAAAATAATGTTAGTAAAAATAATTTTTTCATCTAAAGAATTTTTTGTTCATTGCAACTTACAAAATTTTATCAACCGCTGAAAAACTATAATTTGTTTTTTGATGCGGATAACGTGACCGTAATTAATAAAGCCGCTAACAATATTTGCGCTGGAAGTAAATAAGGAACAAACTTATCTGTAACCGTAAAAAAACCATCCCATGAATGATAACGTGCAGCAAAGAGAATGTTGATCAGCATTTTCGAGTTACTTCCAAAAGCAAGAAGACACTCCCAGAACAAAGTGAAAACAATTATTGCAAACCAATAAACATTTTGAAAATATTTCATTATTAGACTTGCCGAAATGGCAGATAGAACAATCACTAGAATATTTAGCCAATCAAATTTTTCTTTACCAAGCGGAATTATTTCATAAGCAAAGATGAGAATGGTTATAGCAGCAATGTTAAAATATTTTTTCCCAAACATATTAATAACAATAAACACGAAGAATGCGAAGAACAAAAGTTGCGGAAGATTCCATAATAAATAAATCGGATAATCAACGATTGAAGAAAGCCCGAATTCATAAAAGTAATCAGGATCATTCAAATCAATATTGTGGGAAAGATAAAGAATGCTGAGCAAGATAATAAGCGGCAAGAAAATCCAAATCAACTGTAAAAGCACTTTATTATATTTTGGATGAGCTAATACATCCTTAATCATATTAAAATGACTTTCCCTAAAAACTATTAAAAACGGAAGAACAAAGCTTAAGTGAAAACGAAAGCCTAATAGGATTAAATATGTATCCAGCTTAAGAAATCTTAGCAGCAATCCGGCAGCATTTGTTAAAATTACTGCTGCAATTATTCTAAAGATATTTTTCTTTTCCACGAGTTTTATTTTTTAATTTCCGTTTTCTTAAGCTGGGTGCCGATTCCATAATCATAAACTAATTTACCGCCGTAAAGTCCCGTTTGAAAAATAAAGAAAAATCCGACAATGGATAATACCGCAATAAAATATTTTACTGAACCGTTAAACTTTTTCTTAATTACCAAAAAAGTTCGCAGCACAAGAAGAGCGGCAAAATACCAAAGACTAATGTTGGCGTAGGTGCTGTGTGTTTCTATTGCATCAAGATTTATGTTTGCTCCTAATTTAGCCCACTGATGCGCAACATCTTCAGCTTGATTCCCGGTAAGCACGGCTGCGAGGGCTGCTAGTACGCCTAAAAATAAAATTAAGTGCGCAGTTTTTGAAAAAAAATCTTTTCTAAAAATTACTCCTATTAGTTCCAACAAAACATAAACCGACAATAGCGCCACCGGGAAATGAACAATTTTAGGATGAAGTTGTGCTAAGAATTCCATTCACTTTTCCTTTCGTAATAAATTAACCGCATAAAATTGAACCGCCGTTTACATTTAATATTTCACCATTAATATGCCGTGCTAAATCCGACGCGAGAAATAAAACCGGTCCGGCAATGTCTTCTGCTTCGGCAATTCTTTTTATAGGGATTTCATTCCTGACTTTTTCTTTATAATTATAATCGGAAAAAACTCCAGCAGACATATCTGTTATAACCCATCCTGGAGCGACGCAATTAACAGTAATATTAAATTCTCCAAGTTCAGCGGCAAGAGATTTAGTAAAAGAAATTATCCCTCCCTTTGACGAAGCGTAATGTGAATAAAACGGCTCGCCTCTTTGTCCTGCTGTTGAACTGATATTAATTATTCTTCCATATTTATTTTTCTTCATAGACGGGATTACAGCTTTAGTAAATAAAAAAGTACCGGTAAGATTTATTCTAATTGTTTCTTCCCATTCTTCAAGACCCATCTCATCGGCTTTGCCATATTTCCAAACTCCCGCATTGTTAACGAGTATATCTATTCCGTTAAAATCAGAAATAATTTTACTCGAAGTATCAATTATCTCTTCCGAATAATTAAGATTAACTTTGTAGGGTTTAATTATTACATGTGAAGATAAATTATCAACCAACTTTTTAGCAGCCTCATAATCCTTATTATATGTAAAAGCAACATCGGCTTTTGATTGAGCAAACAATTTAACACAAGCAGCGCCAATTCCTCGCGAACCGCCGGTTATTAAAACTTTTTTCTTTGCAAGGTTAATCATTATTAATATCTCACCTTAAAAAGGAACAGTCCGTTTGCCGGGACAGACTCACCAGCCGCTTCCCTATCCTTTTGTGCAATAATTTTTTCAATAAACTTTTCATCATATTTTTTTTCCGAACAATAAAGCAACGTCCCAATAATCGCGCGAACCATTCCATGCAGATATCTATCAGCTTCGATCTTAAAAAAAATTAAATCCCTGGTATATTTCCAACTGATATCGTACACATTACAAATTTTATTTTCGGTATCGCACTTTTTAATCGAGAATGAAGTAAAATCATTTTGTCCGATCAAACTTTTACTAAGCGAATTTAGACTATTACATTCAATTTTATTGTGATAAAAAAAGGAATACCTGTACAGAAATGGAGATTTAATTAATGAGAAAAGATAAATGTAGCTGCGTTTTTTCGCATCGTAACGCGCGTGAAAATCCAGACTTGTTTCATCAATTTGTATTACAGAAATATCTTTCGGCAAGATTGAATTTAACTGATGCTTAAATCTAAAAAGGTTTATCGCGGTTTCTGTTCTGAAGTTTGCAGTCTGCCCAAGAGCATGCACACCCGCATCAGTTCTGCCGGAGCCTATAAGATTAATTTCTTCTTTTAATATAATCTTAATTGCCTTAGAAATTTCCTCTTGAATTGTACGGGCATTCTTTTGAATCTGCCAACCCGCATACTGCGTTCCATCATATTGAACCAAAAGTTTGTAATTATGCAATTTTAAATTCGTCAATAATTATTTTATATAAACAGTTTTAATGTTTACAAATTCTTTAATACCGAAAGATGAAAGTTCGCGACCGTAACCAGAGTCTTTAATTCCGCCGAAAGGCAAGCGGGGATCTGATTTTACAAATTCATTTATAAAACAAGAACCTGCTTCTAATTTTTCTTTCGCGATTTTTTCTCCTTTTATTTTGTTTAATGTAAACACTACGGCGCCTAAACCAAATATGGAATCGTTAGCTACTTTAATTGCCTCTTCTTCGTCCTTTACTTTTATTAGTGCGGCTACAGGACCAAAAAGTTCTTCATCATAAGCGGGCATACCTGGGCGAACATCCGCAAGAATTGTAGGAGGATAATAGGCTCCAGGAATCTCAGGAATAAAACCGCCGAGTAAAAGCCTGGCTCCTAATTTAATACTCTTTTTTACTTGCATCTGAAGTTCATCCCGGAGATCAACTCTTGCTTGCGGACCTAAATCGTTCAATTCGTCTAATGGGTCACCCATTTTCTTTCTTTGCATATTCTCCATGAAAAGTTTCACGAATTCATCATAAACTTTTTCTACGATGATAAACCTTTTAGCAGCAATGCAGCTTTGTCCGCCGTTTATTAATCTTGAATTTACGCATGACTGTGCCGCCATCTCAAGATCAGCATCTTCAAGCACCAGGTAAGGATCGCTGCCTCCTAATTCAAGCACTGTTTTTTTTAATACTGCTCCGGCAATTGCTGCCACGGATTTACCAGCGGGTACACTGCCGGTTAATGTTACAGCTTTAATATTTTTGTTTTCAATTACCTCTTTAATTCTTTTTGACGAGACAATCAAAGTTCTAAAAAGATTTACATTGAATCCTGCTTCCATAAAAATATTTTCAATCGCTAAAGCGCAGCCTGTAACATTTGATGAATGTTTTAGCACAGCGGCATTCCCAGCCATTAAATTCGGTGCGGCAAAACGAAAGACTTGCCAGAATGGAAAATTCCACGGCATCACTGCCAGTACCACTCCAAGCGGCTGGAAAGTGACAAAGCTTTTTGAAGCGTCCGTTTCGATAATTTCATCCTTCAAAAAATTTTCGGCATTGTCAGCATAATAATCACAAACCCAGGCGCATTTCTCAATCTCTGCTTTTGATTGAAGAATTGGCTTACCCATTTCTAAAGTCATCAATTCTCCCAATTCTTGTTTTTTTCTCCTTAAGATTTCAGCAGCCCTTTTCATCTTTGCTGATCTTTGCTTGAAATCAATTTCCTTCCATTCAAGAAAGGCTTTATTAGAGGAAGATATTGTTTCTTCAATTTCCCTTTTATTCATTTCCATGTATGACTTAATGTCTTCGCCTGTTGCCGGGTTAATTGAGCTAATCATTTTCCACCTTCTATATTTTTAATTCTGCTAATAAAAAAATTTATTTAGCTTACTCTTTTAATAGCTACTAATGTTTTGTCATCCGAATAACTGCCGTTCTTTGAAAAAACAATAAGCGCATCCAAAATTTTATAAACGATTTCTCTTGGCGTTAAGTGCTTATTGCTTTTTAAAATACTGCTGATTCTCTCTTCTCCAAAGCTTTCAAATTCAGCGTTTGTAGAATCTACAACTCCGTCTGAGAATATTAATAAAACATCGTTCATGTCAAAATTAATATTTTCAATAAGATACTTTGCGTTAGGAGTAGGTCCTAACACTGGTCCGGTAGGATATAAATATTTTATCTCATCTGTATTACTCTTTATAAACATCGGTGGATTATGCCCAGCATTTGCATATAGAAATAAACCGCCCTGGTCAACGGATAATTCACCGTAAAAAAGTGAAGCGAACTTATCATCTTCAAATATTTTATTTACGAGAGAGTTCATACGCTTCATTAAAACAGCCATCTTTATTTCAAAATTGCAAGCCATCCTAAGCGCACCGGAAATATACATTGCCTCCGCGGCAGCGCTTACGCCTTTGCTGGCAGCGTCTCCAACGGTTACACCTAATATATTTGATTCACCTCCTATTTCAAGATAATCAAAAAAATCTCCTCCTACTATTTCCGCCGGATCGGTAAGCCCGAATAAAACGTAGTTGCTAAATCTATACTCGTGCTCAGGTAAAATACTTTTTTGGAGTTCGCGTGCTTTATCAATATCAGCCTTTAGCGAATTTGCGCGAAGTGAATATCTTATTTGATTTATCTGCGATGTAAGAGCAGTAGCTATAATATTTAATGTTAACCTTAAATCCTCATTTATGTTTTCTGAGTTCAGAGCAATTAGATATTCATAATATTGTTTTCCGTTTATTCGTGTTTTTGATCCAACTCCGGAAGCAGAATACTGCATAATCCCTATGCCGCGTAAGAATATATTTGTCTCATCACCTAAGACTGTCCTTTCTTTCGCAATTAAATCGAATAAAGGATAATCAGAGATTTTTACACGGAAATGCTTATCTATTTTATCAAGGCTTCCTGTTTGATACATCAAAACATATTCACTTTGTACGGAATCAAGTTTCCATATTCTGCCGCCTGTTACTTTTATATCCTCAAGCTCAATTATTTGATTGAGAACGCTCTCGATCATTTCTGATTCGTTAGAAAATTTTTGCGACGCTATTGCTTCAACAGTCTTGTGTAATTTTTTCTGATCCATAAATCCTATTCGATAGTTATTTGAAAATTTTCTTAGAACCCGGTTTAACGAGAGGCAAATTTCTTTTACATAATTCACATTCATCCGGCGTAAAAGATACGGCGTCAATTTTCATAGCGCTCATTTGCGGAAATCCGAAATTTACTTTTCCGTTACTGCGGTCAACAATAAAACCAACACCGCTTACAATGGCGCCCGCATTTTTTACAATATCAATAACTTCAAAGACGGAACTGCCGGTTGTTACTACATCTTCGCAGACCAAAATCTTTTCGTTTTCTTTGATCGAGAAACCTCTACGCAGCGTAAGAGATTTATCTTCCCTTTCCGCAAATATAAATTTCTTGTTTAACTGCCTCGCAACTTCCTGACCGACTACAATCCCTCCTATAGCCGGCGCAATCACCGTGTCAATTTCAAATTGCTTAAAGTATGCCGCTATCTTAGCGCTCAACATCTCGTTATATTCCGGATATTGCAAAACCTTTGCGCATTGAAAATAAACATTGCTGTGCCTGCCCGAAGTAAGTAAAAAATGTCCTTCAAGAAGTGCTTCTGTCTTTCTAAATATTTCTAAAATTTCTGTTTCATTCAATTTCATTGAGGAAATCCTCCATCTCCGAAACCGCGCGTCTATCACCGGCTTCCTTGGCTTTCTTTATACCGTTAATAAATAATTGTTTAGCTTCTTCAATTTTATTTAAGTCAGATTTAAGCAACGCGAGCTGCATGTAAGCCGGAATATAGCTGGAATCATGCTGCAAAACGCGGCTTAAATATTCTTCCGCTTTTCTAAAATCCTTTAAGGATATATATTCGAGAGCAATGCCATATAATATAAACGAGTCCGCTGGTTCCGCCGTTTCTAATTTCAATAGCGATTCTAAACGGTTAGCCATTTATTATTGCTTCGATTTTTTGGGCAAGATTAAAATCATTCTGAGTAACACCTCCTGCGTTGTGTGTAGAAAGAAATATTTTCACTTTGTTCCATGAGTGCAGCAAAATGTCCGGGTGATGATCCATCTTTTCAGCTTCTACACCTGTTTTAATTATAAATCCAAGTGCGTCTTTGAAATCACTCAATTGAAATTCTTTTTCAATTTTATTGTCGGAAAAGTTCCAGCCTTTCAAAGTTTTCAGCTTCGCGTTAATTTCAGTGTCGTTTAGAACTTGCATATAGACCTCACTAAAAAAATTATTACGAAAAAAAAGCGTACTAAAAATAATACGCTTTTTTCATTTTTGTTATTTTAGAAACATTTTTACTGTCAAGATTCCGATGTATCGCTTTTCTCTTTTTCTTCATGCGGAGAGTTTGGCGAACTGTCGTCTTCAAGAAAAATTACTTCGTCTGTATTTTCAAAATGCTTGGCAATAATTTTTGCGCCTTCTTTAAATGAGCCTCGCAAAATTTCTTCGGCAATTGTATCTTCAACATATTTTTGAATTGCTCTTTTCAATGGTCGGGCGCCGTATTTCTGATCGAAGCCTTTATCAACAAGAAAGCTTTTCGCTGTATCATCCAATGATAATTCCATCTTATTATCGTGCATGTTGGAATAGAGATCCTTCAGCTCAATGTCAATAATTTTAAGAATATCATCTCTGTCTAAATTTCTAAATACGATAGTTTCATCTACTCGATTTAAAAATTCGGGATTAAACAATTTTCTCATGGCATCTTCAACTGTGTTTTTCAGATTGGAATATTTATCCGCAGTTGACTCTTCGCCAAAACCAAACGAGCTAATATTTTTAATATCACGCGCACCAATATTAGTCGTCATAATAATTATAGTGTTTCTGAAATCTACTTTTCGTCCAAGGCTGTCCGTTAGAACTCCGTCATCAAGCACTTGAAGCAGAATGCTGAAAATATCAGGATGAGCTTTTTCAATCTCGTCGAAAAGTACCACCGCGTACGGACGTCTTCTGACTTTTTCAGTCAGCTGACCTCCTTCTTCGTAACCAACGTATCCCGGAGGCGCGCCGACTAAACGTGAAAGTGAAAACTTCTCCATGTACTCGCTCATATCTATTCTAATAAGCGCGTCATCTGAATCAAAAAGATAATGAGCAAGCACTTTGCACAACTCTGTTTTTCCAACACCGGTAGGACCTAAGAAAATAAAACTACCGATAGGTCTGTTTGGTCTTTTCAAGCCTGCCCGTGTTCGTCTAATTGCTTTGGTCAGCTTCGTTACCGCTTCATCCTGTCCAACAATTCTCTGCTTAAGCGCGTCTTCCATCTTCAATAATTTTTCAGATTCTGTTTGAGCCACTCTGTTAACTGGAATTCCCGTCATCATTGCTACAACAGTGGCAACATCTTCTTCGCTGACATCATGAATAATATCCCTGGTCTTTGCTTCCCATTCACGCTTTGCTATTTCCAGATCAGACTGAAGATTTCTTTCTTTATCGCGCAGCCTGGCAGCTTCTTCATAGTCTTGCTTTTTAACAACGGAAGCCTTTTCCTGCCTGACTTTTTCAATTTCATCTTCAAGAGTTAAGATGTCCTGCGGTACTTCAAAATTTCCCATGTGAACGCGGGAGCCCGCTTCATCAATAACGTCAATCGCCTTATCAGGCAAATGACGGTCGGTAATATACCTATTGCTAAGCTTTACCGCAGCATCAATAGCATCTTTTGAATATCTTACATGATGGTGTTCTTCATATTTAAATTTTATATTGTTTAAGATTTGAATGGTCTCATCGTAGCTTGGCGGTTCCACCATTACCTTTTGGAACCTTCTATCAAGCGCACCATCGGTCTCAATATATTTCCGGTATTCATCTAATGTAGTAGCGCCTATACATTGAATATCGCCGCGTGCTAATGCAGGCTTAAACATGTTTGATGCGTCAAGAGAGCCTGATGCCCCGCCCGCTCCAACTATCGTATGAAGCTCGTCAATAAAAAGAATTACATCTTTAGCCTTTTCAAGCTCGTTCATCAAGGCTTTCATTCTTTCTTCAAACTGACCGCGGTATTTTGTTCCTGCAACTAACCCTGCAAGGTCCAAAGTAACGACACGTTTATCCTGCAAAATTCTCGGCACTTTCCTTTGAACGATTCGCAACGCCAGACCTTCTGCAATCGCTGTTTTACCAACACCGGGCTCGCCAATAAGAACAGGATTGTTTTTCTTCCGCCTGCTTAGAATTTGAGCAACACGTTCGATCTCTTTTTCTCTCCCTACAACAGGATCAAGCTTATCTTCAATAGCAAGCTTGGTTAAATCTCTTCCGAAATTATCAAGCACAGGGGTTTTAGTCCGCTCTATCTTTTTATCAGGCGGAGGCACAGCAGTGCTGCCTGGATCCTTAGGATTTTTGTTGGTAAGCATAGCATTCAGTTCCGAACGCGCGGCATCATAAGTAACATTGAACTGATGAAGAATTTGCGTCGCAATGTTGTCTTCATCTCTTAAAAGAGAAAGCAAAAGATGTTCTGTCCCGATAACATCAGCCTTATAAATTTTTGATTCAATTTGCGTAATCTTTAAAACTTTTTCAGCTTGCTTTGTTAAAGGTATATTGCCAATTGTTAATGTTCCGCCCGAAGTTCTGACTGTGTCTTCGATAGCTTTTTTTAACTTCATTAAATCGCAGTCAAGATTTCTAAGAATTCTAACGGCGACTCCTTGTCCTTCTCTAATAATTCCTAACAGAAGATGTTCCGTACCGATATAATCGTGACCCAATCTAAGGGCTTCTTCGCGGCTTAACCGGATAACATCTTGCAGTCTATCTGAAAAATTTCCTTCCATAATAGTACCCAATTTTTGTTTATAACAGAAACAATTTTCAAACCAATTGTTTTAACTAAATATAAAGATTGATTTCCCAGCAATCAAGCCGGGTTATCTAACCTTTTTTTCTTTAATATTTACACAAATATAGATAATTTTTTCTTCCTAATGTATGATTTTATTTTAATGCATGAAAATTATGATTTATAACATAATTGTTCCTGATTACAAAACAGAATAATTAAATATTTCAAACCTACCTATTTAGGGTGTTTTTAGTAATTAGTATAAAATAATTAGGACTTATATCATCATTTAATTTATTTTTAGACACTATAATGATTACACCAAATAAAGGACTGACTAATGAGTAAGCCTCGTCTTAGCTTCTGGCAAATTTGGAATATGAGTTTCGGGTTTCTGGGAATCCAATTCGGATTTGCTCTTCAAAATGCTAATGTAAGTAGAATTTTTGAAACACTCGGCGCTAAAATAGACGCGATACCAATTCTCTGGATCGCGGCTCCCATTACGGGCTTAATTGTACAGCCTATTATAGGGCACATGAGCGATAAAACATGGGGCAAACTTGGAAGACGGCGACCTTATTTTTTGTCGGGCGCTATTCTCGCCTCGCTTGCTTTATTTATTATGCCGAATTCTTTTGTTCTATGGATGGCAGCCGGCATGTTATGGATAATGGACGCATCAATAAATATTTCAATGGAACCATTCAGAGCTTTTGTCGGCGATATGCTTCCCTCCGGGCAAAGAACAGTCGGCTTTTCCATGCAAAGTTTTTTCATCGGCATCGGCGCTGTTGTTGCCTCCGCACTTCCCTATATAATGACCAACTGGTTTGGTGTAAGCAATACTGCTCCGGAAGGCATGATTCCTCAATCTGTAAAACTATCTTTTTATATCGGCGCAATTGTCTTTTTTCTTGCCGTGCTTTGGACAGTCGCAAGCACAAAGGAATATAATCCTGAAGAATTAAAAAAGTACAGCGAAGAAAATAGAATTGAACATCCTGTTGAGCTTAATAAAGAAGGATTTATTCCGCATAATAAATTCTATTCGCGCGGATTGATATGGAGTATAACCGGCATCATTCTTTTTCTTGTATTTTATTTCTTCATTTATATGGACTATGGCTTAGGAGTATTTTTTATCGGCATTACGGTTTTTGGGTTGCTCCAGATATTAGTTGCATTCCTAACTCTGCATAAAAAAACTTCGAGCGGCTTTGTTGTTGTAATGAATGATCTTTTCAAAATGCCGAAGACGATGGTGCAGCTTTCGTATGTACAATTTTTTTCATGGTTCGCTTTATTTGCAATGTGGATTTACACTACTCCGGCAGTAACGCATCATATTTATCATGCGACAGATACCTCATCGGCGCTTTATAATGAAGGCGCAGACTGGGTCGGAGTTTTAATGTCGGTGTATAACGGCTTTGCAGCAGTTATGGCTTTTTTATTAGTTTATCTCGCAAAGAAAACAAGCAGAAAAGGTGTTCATGCAATAAGCTTAGTTATAGGAGGCATCAGTTTAGCTTCATTTTATGTTATTCAAAATCCGCATTTGCTATTAATTTCCGAACTGGGAATAGGTTTAGCGTGGGCTTCAATTCTTGCGATGCCTTATGCTATTTTAACCGGATCACTGCCTTCTAATAAAATGGGAGTTTATATGGGAATATTTAATTTCTTTATTGTTATCCCTCAAATAACCGCTGCGGCAATTTTGGGCTTTTTTGTAAAACATTTATTCGGCGATGAAGCAATTTACGCTCTTCTCCTCGGAGGAATTTCATTTATAGTAGCGGCTGTTCTGGTGTTAAAAGTCGATGACGTAGATGAAAAATAATTGAATTATTTAAACTTTGGAATAAGACGCACTTAATAGTAGATTTTATTTTGTAGGTTTTAAATTGTTCTAGTACTTTAAATTTTACAAATCCCTCTATTTTCGCTTAAATTAGCATATTTATTTCCAAAATAGTAATATTCATAAAAGCTAAGTAGCCTTTACGAATGTCACCTTGCTATTGCAAAAACTAACTAAGCCTCTGCAAGCATGTACTTTGTGATTGCAGAACATAACTTAGCCTTTGCAAACACGTACTTTGTGATTGCAGAACGCAACTTAGCCTCTGCAAGGACGTACTTTGTGATTGCAAAACGTAACTTAGCCTCTGCAAGGACGTACTTTGTGATTGCAGAATGTAACTGAGCCTCTGCAAGCATGTACTTAGCGATTGCAAAAGTTAAATGAGCCTTTGCAAATACGCAACTTGTAATTGCAAGTATTTATACGGACAATTATTCTTTAAAAAAGCACTTTTATGTTTAGAGTAATATAATTTTTCATTGTGATACCCTAAAATTTTTAATAAAAATGTTATTTCAATTTTTCGCTGAACGCCTTTTCAAACTTTTCTACTTTAGGCGCAATCACAAAAGAGCAATAACCCTGGTAAGGATTCTTTTCAAAATAATGCTGATGATAATCTTCGGCAGGATAGAACTTCTTAAATTCTGAAATTTCTGTAATTACATTGGCGCTAAACGCTCCGGTTTTATTTAATTCTTCCTTGTAAAATTCAGCCAATTTCTTTTGCTGCTCATTGTGATAAAATATTACCGAACGGTATTGAGTTCCTTCATCGGCGCCCTGTCGATTTAAAGTTGTCGGATCGTGAGTCTTCCAGAATATTTTTAGTAAATCTTCATAAGATATTTCTTTCGGATCAAACTGTATCTGGCAAACTTCAGCATGTCCAGTTCTTCCCGTGCAGACAGCTTCATAGCTTGGAAACTGAACTGTTCCCCCTGAATATCCGCTTACAACAGACACTACTCCTTTGATTCTTTCAAATATTGCTTCGGTGCACCAGAAGCAGCCGCCTCCAAAAGTTGCCGTTTCAAGCCCGGTTTTTTCAGATTCCATAAAAATCCTTTGTCTTGTTATATTTTAAATATAATACTGATTTTAAACTCTAAACTCGACATGTAACACAGGATAAGACGGATGTTTTTTTGATAAAGACACCTTTACTTTATTAAATATTTATTATAGCTTCTACTTTCAAAAATGACGCGGGATACCAATGGAAATAAAAAATATTACTAAAAGAAACAGCTGGAGTTTGATAGTAATTTTCGGGCTTTTGGCAACTGTAATACTTATTGCAGGACTGCTATTTTACAACAAAGTTAAAAATGACGGGAAGCAGGACGTCTACAGAAATCTAAAAGAAATAAGTCAGTTAAAGACCGAACAAATAGAAGGATATCTTGGCGAGATTAACAACAACGCAAAATTTCTGCAAAATAATTTTGCGTTGAAGAATCTGGTAAAAAAAATTCCCGCAACGCCTCGCGGTGAATTCCAAAAGGAAATGACCTCTTTCCTTCAAACTATGAAATCGAATCATGATTATTCATGCATCGCAATTTTATCAGAACAAGGAGAAATTATTTTTTCGCTTAAAGATACCGGGGTACACATCGGCGCTAAGAATATCACAGAGGCTTTATCATCGTTTAAGACAAAGAAAATAATTTTAACAGACTTCAAAAGAAGTAATCAGCGTGAAGGAAATTACATCGATAACTACGTCCCGGTATTTACCACCGGGAATAAAGTTCCCCTCTTCGTAATATTGTTAAGAATAAATCCCGATAAAATATTTTATAAGTTAGTTCAATCGCGCGGCGGAGTTTTTAATTCTATTGATTATGTTTTAATCAAGCGTGACAAAGACTCGGTTTTGTTTTTAAACAATATCCGCTTTCTTAAAAATTCAGCGATGAATTACAAAGAAAGCCTGAGCGATACGAACATTGTAGCAGTAAAAGCCGCGCTTGGCAAATCCGGCATTCAAGAAGGAACCGATTACCGGGGCAAAGATATACTTGCTTACATTGACAAAATTCCTTCGACAGATTGGCACTTAATTGTAAAAGTCGATTCGGATGAAATTTTCGCGACTTTAAAGCAGCGAACTATCTTTATAACAATAATAATTGCGTTCTTACTTTTACTCGCCGCGTTAAGCGTCTTTTTACTCTGGAAATTTCAGCAGACAAAATATTACAGGCAATTATATAACACCGAAGCCGAGAAGAAAGCTCTGAGCAAGCACTTTGAATATTTAATCGAATATGCAAATGATATAATTTTATTAATGGATGAGAACTTAAGGATTATCAACGCGAATAATAAAGCTTTGTTAACTTACGGATATTCCAAAGATGAAATAACGAAGCTAAATATAATGGATCTTAGAGCTTCCGGAGGTAAGAATTCTTTTGATGAAATAATAAAAGATTATAGAGTAAAAAACGGAGTAATATTCGAGACAATTCATCAAAAGAAAAACGGGAACACTTTCCATGTTGAAGTAAGCGCACGGCAAATTGAAATCGAAGGGAAACAATTCTTTCAGAATATAAACCGTGACATCACCGAAAGAAAATTGGCTGAACAAAAGATAAATAATCTCAACAGGATTTACTCCGTTCTCAGCAATATTAACCAGGCTATAGTCAGGGTTCATGATAAGCAAAAGCTGCTTGAATTAGCTTGTGAAATTGCCATAGACAGCGGCAAGTTTGATCTTGCGTGGATAGGTTTTTATGATAATGAATATAAAATAAATATTGCCGCGAGAGCGGGCGCGCCTAAAAATTATTTAGAAAATTTGAATCAATTATTAAAAGAGCATAAACCCGATTCCGGTATAATTAATAATGCTATTCGAAGCGGCAAATATTTTATAAGCAATAATATTTCTAAAGACATTGCTTTAGACCAATGGTTAGCCGCCGGCTTGAAATATAACCTTCGCTCCGCAGGAGCTTTCCCGTTGACACGCTTTAACAAAGCTATAGGCTTATTTATTTTTTATTCAAACGAAACAAATTATTTTGATAATGAACAGGTGGCGCTGCTTGAAGAACTTTCAAAAGATATTTCTTTCGCGCTTGAATTTATCGAGATTGAAAAACTAAGGCATCAAAATGAAATCGCTCTTTCCAACAGCGAAAGAAGATATAAAAATCTTTTCGAGAACAATCCTAATCCAATGTGGGTTTATGATCTTGATACTTTAAAAATTGTAAGCGTTAACGATACCGCTATTAATCATTACGGTTATTCAAAAGAAGAATTCCTTTCATTTACATTAAAAGATATCAGACCTGAGGAAGAAGTTAATAAGCTGATGGATAATTTGAACAGCGATAATGATAGAATCCAACGATCCGGATTATGGCAGCATAAGAAAAAAGACGGCTCAATTATTTTTGCTGAAGTTAATTCCCATTCTCTTCCTGATGAAAATGGAAAACATTTGCGGATAGTAATTGCTAATGATCAGACTGACAAAGTAATGGCAGAAAAAGCTTTGAAGCATAGTGAAGAAAGATACCGTACATTAATTGAGCAAGCGTCTGATGGAATATTTATTTCAGACATTAACGGTGATTTCATTGACGTTAATCCAAGCGGCTGTAGAATGCTCGGCTACGATCTTGAGGAATTATTAAAAATGAACGTGAGAGATACCAATAATAATAAAGGAGATGCTTTACCGAAAGGTTTTATTGAAGTCTTAAAGGGAAAATCCGTTTTATTTGAAACTTCTTTAGTTAAAAAGGACGGAACTATATTCCCAGTTGAAATAAGCTCAAAGAAAATATCGGATAACTTGGTGCTTGGTATTGTAAGAGATACTACCGAACGGAAAAAAATAGAGGATGAAATAAAACAATTAAACGAACAGCTTGAAAGACGCGTTGAAGAAAGGACTGCACAGCTTTTAGCTTCGAATAAAGAGCTTGAGGCTTTTTCATATTCTGTTTCCCACGATCTCCGAGCACCGCTGCGCGCGATTGACGGCTTCTCAAGAATTATTTTGGAAGATTATACCGATAAGTTGGACAACAACGGGAAAAGATTATTAAATGTTATTCGAAATAATTCGCAAAAGATGGGACAGTTAATTGACGACCTATTAGCTTTCTCACGCACCGGCAGAAAAGAAATTGTTCTATCTGAAATAGATATGAACAGCCTTTTTAATTCGATTTATTATGAGTTGAAAAATTCGGTTAATGATAGGGATATAAAATTTGTGCTGAATGATCTTCCGCCCGCAATGGGAGATTTAGCGCTGCTAAAACAGGCAATAATTAATCTTTTGTCCAATGCGATCAAATTCTCGAAGACCAAGCGGCAAGCGCTAATCGAGGTCGGATGCATAAAGAACAATCAGGAAATTATATATTATGTTAAGGACAACGGCGTCGGCTTTAATATGAAATATAAAGATAAATTGTTTGGAGTATTTCAAAGGCTTCACGCTGAAGATGAATTTGAAGGAACGGGTGTTGGACTCGCAATCGTACATCGGGTTATTCAAAAGCATAACGGCAATGTCTGGGCAGAAAGCATATTAAACGAAGGAACAACATTTTATTTTACATTGCCCCAGCAAACCAAAACTTTATGAACTTGAGAATAAATAATTTTAATTTTTGTACAACTAATTAAAGGAAACACAATATGTCTGCCGAAATAGAAATTCTTTTAGTTGAAGATAATCCTTACGACGCCGAAATGACGTTGAGAGCTTTGAAACAAAATAATCTTACAAATAACATTTCGCATGTCAAGGACGGCGAAGAAGCATTAGAATTTGTCTTTGCTACCGGAAAATTTGAAAAAAGAAATCGCCATTCACTTCCAAAAGTAATATTACTCGACCTAAAGCTTCCTAAAATCAGCGGTATGGAAGTATTACGCAGATTGAAGAATAATGATGAGACAAAAACAATCCCGGTTGTTGTTTTAACATCATCCCAGGAAGAACCGGACATTAAAGAATGCTACGCTCTTGGAGTGAACAGCTACATTGTTAAGCCGGTTGAGTTTGAAAAATTTATCAAATCGGTTTCCGACATTGGACTTTACTGGCTGCTTCTTAATAAGCCTCCTGTTTGATATTACTGGATGAATATTTATTCAGAACATGTGTTCTTGATTTTTCAATTTTAATTTGAGAACTTTGATTGTGAAACGTTGATCCGGTATTTTTTCTTTTCAATATATTAAAAAGTGTTATTAGCGCGGTGCTTTATATGAATGACAAATATAAAATCTTATTTATCGAAGATAACATAAACGATTATGAGCTTACTATCAGAGAAATAAGAAAATCCAAAATTGAATTTGACACTAAATTAGTTTCGACGAAAGAAGACTATGAAGCCGCCTTAACAACATTCAGACCCGATATTATTATCTCCGATTATATGCTGCCCAATTTTAATGGAATGGCAGCTTTAGAGATAAAGAAAAAGGTAACCCCGCTTACACCTTTTATAATATTAACCGGCTCAATGAACGAAGAAACAGCCGTGTCCTGCATGAAAGCAGGCGCCAACGATTATTTAATAAAAGAACATCTCGCAAGACTTAGCTCGGCAATTATTTCGGCGGTTGATAAATCAAAAATCCAGATACAAAAAGAGCTGACCGAAAAAGCATATCGAGAAAGTGAAGCGAGATTCCGCATCCTTACAGAAACAACAGCCTCTGCAATTTTTATTAACCATGAATATTTTATCTACGCGAATAAAGCCGCGCAGGATTTATGCGGATATTCGCTAGAGGAAATAACAAGGATGAAGTCATGGGAATTTGTTCATCCGGATTTTCAGGAGGTGGCAAGATTACGCGACATTTCCCGAAGAAAAGGCGAAGCAATTCCTGATAGATATGAACTAAAGATTATTAGAAAAGACAAAGAAGAAAGATGGATAGAGATCACTGCCGGTACTATTGATTATGACGGGCAAAAATCTGTTATCGTTACTGCATTTGATATAACAGCAAGAAAATTAGATGAAGAAGCTTTGCGCGAAAGCGAAGAACGGTACAGAAACTCATTTGAGAATGCCGTAATTGGAAAAACAATAATTAATGCCAAAGGTAAATTCTTAAAAGTTAATAAATCATTTTGCCAGATGATCGGCTACTCAGAAATAGAGCTTTATAAAATGTCTTTTGTAGATATTACACACCCACAGGATATTGACAGAAGCTGGGACGAAGGCAACAGGCTTATTAGCGGACAAGTAAGCAACGTTACGTTTGAAAAGAAATATATCAGGAAAGACGGCGACACTATATGTGTAATAATGAGCTTTATCGTATATTCAAAAGTTAACGGTATACCGCATTCATTCGCATCCGATATTATTGATATAACCGAAAGGAAAAAGGCTGAGGCTGCTCTTCGTGAAAGTGAAAGTCTTTTTCGTATTTTACTTGATACAACTACAACATCAATTTTTATATACCAAAACGAGAACTTTATAGATGTAAATAATGCTACGCTTAAATTAACCGGCTACACTAAAGAAGAATTTCTAAAAATGAAAATTTGGGATATTGTACATCCAGACCATAAAGAATTAATTAGGCAGAGAATGTACGATAGGATGCAAGGGAAAGATGTTCCTAACCGTTATGAATTTAAAGTAATTGGTAAAGACGGAAGAACATTGTGGGTTGATTTTACTGCCGCAAGAATTATTTATAAAGAAAAAAATTGCGTTATTGGAACCGCATTTGACATTACCGGACTTAAATACGCCTTTGAAGAGCTTCGTAAGCTTACCCGCGCTGTGGAGCAAAGTCCAAGCTCAATTATAATTACAAATTTAGATGGAAACATTGAGTATGTTAATCCAAAGTTTACTCAAGTATCCGGTTACACTTTGGATGAGGTAAAAGGAAAAAATCCAAAGATTATTCAATCAGGATTAACACCACTTGGCACTTACCGGGAAATGTGGCAAACTATTTTGAATGGAAGCGAATGGAGAGGAGAAATTCTTAATAAGAAAAAGAACGGAGAGTTATACTGGGAATCCATGATAATATCCGGCATAAAAGATTTTAATGGTAAAATATCTCACTATCTCGCAGTAAAAGAAGACATAACAGAAAAGAAACAATCACAGGAAATGATTTTAAGATCGGAAACACAATTCCGTTCAGTCTGGGAAAATTCTTTTGATGCTATGAGACTTACGGATGAAAACGGTGTTATACTTGAGGTAAATGCCGCATACTGCAAGCTTGTAGGTAAAAGTAAAAGTGAATTAGAAGGCAAAACATATAACAGCGTTTATACCGAAGAATATCCTCACCTGGTTGATGAGTTTAAAAGAGATTTTAAATCTCGTACTATTAAGCTTAATTATGAAAACGAAGTTACATATTGGAACGGTGAAAAAATTTGGCTGGAGATCTCTAATTCGTTTATTGAATTAGAAAATCAGCCTACAAAACTTCTGACAATATTTAGAAATATCACTGCCCGGAAAGAAGCAGAGCAGCAACTGATAGTGGCTAAAGAAAAAGCCGAAGAAGTAAGCAAATTAAAATCTAATTTCCTGGCAAATATGAGCCATGAACTAAGGACACCAATGATCGGCATCCTTGGCTTTGCTGAAATTTTACGTTCGGAACTGGGAAATGATTCACAAAAAGAAATGGCTCTAACTATTTATACCAGCGGGAACAGACTGCTTCAAACTCTCAACCAATTGTTAGACCTTTCCAGGATCGAATCCAATAAGCTTGATCTTAATATGACTGCGATAAAGATTGAAACGTTTATTTCTCAGCATATCAAGCTTTATCAAAGCGTGGCTACTAATAATAATCTTCAGTTGGAAGAAAAAATCTCTAAACGAAATGTAACAGCGTTATTAGACGAAAGATTCTTGATCCAAATTTTGGATAACCTTATTAACAACGCGTTAAAATTTACTAAGCAAGGAAAAGTAATTGTAGAAGTAGATGAAGAAATTCATGATGCTAAAAATTGGGCGGTTATAAAAGTAATTGATACTGGCATCGGCATATCGGAAGAAAATATTCAAATTATTTTCGATGAGTTTAGACAAGCAAGCGAAGGCTTAGGCAGAAACTATGAAGGAACCGGGCTTGGTCTTACTATTACAAAAAAATCTATCGAGATTATGAACGGCAAAATTGAGGTTGAAAGCAAACTTGGCGTTGGCTCTACATTTAAAGTAAGCTTCCCTTCAATAAGCTATTCTCCCGATATGAGAGTTGAAACAAATGATATTGCCCATAAACATAAAAGCTTTGAAAATGGAACCGGAAGAAAGCCAAAAATTCTTTTTGTGGACAACGACAAGTTTAGCAGGGATTTCGTTAGACTTTCTCTTAAGAATTTTTATGAAATTGATCTTGTCGATGATGGCGAGACAGCGATACAAAAAGTTAGTGAAGCTTTATACGATGCTATATTAATGGATATAGGATTAGGCAATGGAATGGATGGTGTTCAAACTACGCAAGAAATAAGGAAGATAGAATTTTATAAAGATGTCCCGATAATAGCGGTTACAGCCTTTGCTATGAAAGGCGATAAAGAAAAAATTCTTTCGGAAGGGCTTACTGATTATATCTCAAAACCTTTTACGCGGAAAGAGTTAATTGACTTATTAAAGAAAAACCTCTCTTAATTATTTACGGGAATATTTTTACAAATTTATTTCATTTATAATATAAATAACTTAATTTCGTTTTGAATAATTTAGATATTTTAGGGTAATATGCGGAAAGTCCTCTTAGTAGAAGATGATGAGTCCTCGCGCGATATTATGAAATATCTGCTCAAAAACACCTGCGAGTTAGAAATAACATACAGGGGTGAAGAAGCTATTGCTTTAGCCAAAACAAACAAGTTTGATTTGATCCTAATGGATATCAAATTGAATTTCGGGATGAACGGAATACAGGCAGCTAAAGAAATTAGAAAAATAAGCGGATACGAAAATGTCCCGATAATTGCCGTAACAGCTTATGCTATGAAAGGCGACCGGGAATATTTTCTCTCACAAGGATTATCAAACTATATTGCCAAGCCATTTGACTTCAAATACTTTCTCAGCACGGTAGAATCTACACTCGCATTAGATAATTAGATTTATATCTTCCCCATCCTTTCAAACAATAAGTTAAAATAGTATCCGGGTACAATACAGTGTCTATTGTCAAAATAAATACCGCACTTAATTATTATCTTTAATAAATTTCTTCGCCGCAAGCGGCGGGGAATTTTACCCAAACACTTTCGTCCGCCAAAGTCCGCAGGACGAAGGCGGAATAAAAATTATATGCCAAGTAAATTTTATTGTGGAAGGACAATTCAGAATCTTAACGAATAGCCATTCAATTTCGTATCAATTAGGAAAAGACAACCTTGACGCTTTTCTTTTCAAAAGAAGCAATCATATTCTTTTCAAGAAAAAAAGCTTAAAGCGTAATACCAAAAATATTATCTGGATCAACAATCCGCATACTAAATTTGAAGTTGAAGCGCTTAGTTCCTACAATAATATTTTCTTAAACAATACTCCGATATTTATTACCGGCTGTAATTCATCTCTAATTCCGTTTCTTGAAAAAAATAATTTTGAAATAATGAAGACCGGCAAAGAAGCAGTACTGAATTTAAACCACCCGCATTTTAAGAAAAAATCATTAAAAGAAATCGTTAGAACAGGATTCCGGAACGGAGTTGTAAAAGAGATTCCGTATTCTGAAGAAACATACAAAAGGTTGGAACAATTCAAAATAATGTGCGCGCATGGAAACGAACCGCAATTAAAATATTTATACAACGATATTCTTTTGCCTTCAAGCAGGCTTTTCGTTTTTGAAGATAAAAACGGCAAATGGTTAGGCGCAATTACTATTCAAGCTAAAGACGAAGGCAAAGTAAATACCGAATTAATTTTAAGATCAAAATTTGCAGCTAAAGGAATTATGGAAGCGCTGATCTACTCCATATTTTTCAAATTGAAGGATGAAGGATTTAGCTCGTGGAGCCTTGGTGAAGTTCCGTATATAATTTATGACAGCCCGAAGTTGTCAAAAGAGTTCTTAATTAATTTTGCAGGCAGAAGACTAAAATTTGCTTATAACTATCTCGGACTTTATAACTTCAAAAATAAATTTGAGCCTGTCTGGCAGGAAATTTATACTTGCGGCAAGCCGAAGCTGAACTTAACTACATTTCTAAAAGCGGCTTCAATAAGCAATATGACCGCTTTGATCATAAGCAAAATAATTAATAACTAATTTATCATTGCTGCTTTTCATATTCCGCTAACTTACCGGCGTAAATCCCAAATTCATCTATTGAAAGTTTTATAAAACATAAATCAATTGTAATTTCACATGACAAAAAAATATTATTAAGAATGAATAACAATATTGTAATACAGGTTAGCGGGCTTAAAAAGGTTTTCAACGGCGGAGGAAGACGCAAATCCAAATCCGTAGAAGCTGTAAGCGGAATCAGCTTTAATGTAAACGAAGGAGAAATATTCGGTCTTCTCGGACCAAATGGCGCCGGCAAAACCACAACAATGAGAATCCTTTGTACACTTATCTCCCCCACTAACGGAAATGTTTCCGTCTTAGGCTGCGATTTACTAAAATATCAAAATGAAATTAGAAAAAATATCGGCTACGTCAGTCAAAAAGGAGGATTAGAACTTCGTTCAACAGGAAAAGAAAATCTAATTCTTCAGGCAAGGCTTTACGGAATGAGCACGGCTGATGCAGAACAGCGAGCCGCTGAATTAATTGATAAGCTTGATCTTAAATCTTTCTCGGATAGAAAAGCTAAAACTTTTTCCGGCGGGCAAAAAAGACTCTTTGATCTCGCTACAGGCATAATTCACAAACCCAAAATTCTTTTTCTCGATGAACCGACAACAGGGCTTGATCCTCAAAGCCGCAGCCATGTCTGGAACGAGGTTAAAAAGCTTCATGATGATGGTACGACAATTATTTTAACTACTCATTATCTTGAGGAAGCGGACGTACTTTGTAACCGCGTTGCGATAATTAATCTCGGTAAGATTGTGGAGCTTGATAATCCCGCGCTGCTTAAACGAAGAATAATCGCCGGAGATATTATAATGCTTAATTTCGGCAGCGGCGACACGCTTGAATCTGCAAGAAAAATGCTTTCAGCCGAAAATTTTGTAAAAGAAATTCAAACTATCGATACAATGCTTCACGTCTATGTTGATGAGGGTGATAGATCGCTGCCGATTGTTATGAGCTTGATGAATAAAAATAATTTACATATTCAAACCGTCAGCCTGTCGCGTCCCACTCTTGATGATGTGTTCCTTAAATTAACCGGCAGGAAACTAATTGAAACTGAACAGGCAAACGAGAAAGGCTGAGAAATGAAAAAATTTTTCTTAGATACATATATAATTTTCAAAGAAGAAATTAGAATCTTGATCCGCAATCCGTTCTGGATTTTCTTCGGTTTATTTGAACCCGTTGTTTATCTTTTATTATTCATGCCGTTTCTAAAAGGCGTAACGTCTGCGCCGGGATTTCCAGCTGAATCCACATCGCGTTTTTTTGTACCCGGTCTAATTGTTATGACGGCAATGTTCAACTCATCTTATGCAGGTTTTGGCGTGCTCGATCTACTTGAATCAGGATTCATTGAAAGACTTCGCGTAACTCCGGTAAACCGCCTGTCGCTTGCGCTCGGGTTTGTAATGCAAAGTGTTGCCGTGCTTCTGATTCAAAGCATAATAATATGCCTGGTATCATTATTTTTCGGATTCAGCCCAAATTTAATCGGAATGATTTTCCTTCTTATGCTTGTTCTTTTGATGGGAATATTTTTGTCTTCGATTTCGTATTCCGCTGCTTTCATAGTTAAAGACGGCGGAATGCTCGCAAGCGTAATCAATTTTTTCGTTCTGCCTCTATTTCTGCTTTCAGGCATAATGCTGCCGTTAAGCTTTGCTCCGAAAATTCTTCAAAACATAGCGATGATAAACCCGTTTACTTACGCCGTTAATGCTTCAAGATATTTAAGCGCCGGCGCATTCGGCGAAGGCACGGTTATACTTTCATTTTTACTTTTTTCAGTATTAAGCTTTGCCGCTCTGCAGTGGTTCATAAGAGTTATGAAGGAAACTGTGGCGTAAAATAATAGACGGTCATAGGTAATCATAATATAATTCTGTCGCCGTGGCTTTTAGGCTGCGATATAACCAGAAATGTCAAATCTTTTTTACTTTCATTTCGAAGTTGATGAGCTGTAGCCCGCTTAATAAAATACCCCTGGTGTTTTTTTAGCTTAATTGATTCACCGTTTACCTCAATTGTTGCGACTCCGGAAAGGACAAAGAAAAACTGATTTGACTTTTTATGGTAATGCAAAACCTCCTTCTTCCCTGCCGGCACTTTTTCTTGGATAACACTTAATCCTTCTGTTTTAACAAGATGCCAGCCGTCGCAATTCTCTCCCCATAAATAATGCTCTGCATTTTTAGTCGAGATATTTTTCATATTCTAAAAAGATCCTTTAATGAAATCTGTCGAACAATAATTTAAGAGTAGTTAACACAACCACGGTAACAAAAACCGGGCGAATAAACTTTGCACCTTTTTTTATTACTAAACCAGACCCCAGTTTAGCGCCTAAAATTTGTCCTGCTGCCATTGCAATGCCGGCAGAAAAAATTATTTTGCCGCTGATTAAAAAAAGAAAAAATGAAACGATGTTGCTTGTAAAATTCATAACCTTGGTAAAGCCGGTAGCTTTTGTAAAATTAAATCCGAGAATAGCAACAAATGCAATTGCCCAGAACGATCCGGTTCCCGGTCCGAAGAATCCGTCGTAAAATCCGAGCAGCAACCCGAAGATTGCGTAAAATAATTTCTCCGGCATTCGCGGGCGTAAATCAAAATCACCAATATTGGGTTTTGTAAAAGTATAAATTATTATCCCGATAAGTAAAAATGGAATGATGTTGTTCAAAACTTTTCCGGGGATTTGCTGAACAGTCCAAACTCCTATAGCGGCACCGACGAATGTAAAAATAATTCCGGGTAATGCTTCCTTTAAAATTACTCCTCCTTTTCCAACATAATAATATGAAGCCGTGAAGCTGCCGAAGCTTGCTTGAAATTTATTTGTACCCAGCGCAAAGTGCGGCGAAAAGCCTACAGAAAGCAGCGCGGGGAGTGTAATTAGTCCGCCTCCACCTGCTATTGAATCTATTAAGCCCGCTAAAAATCCCGTAAATAATAAAATTGGATAAAGTATGAAAGGATTTATCATGGCTGTCAATCAAAATATAGCGAATATGGGCGCGCAATTTCAAACTCTAATTCAGCAAGGCTGACGTTTCTTGATTTCCTCAGTATTTCTTTGCCGTCAAGAAAAAATAAAATTGTTGGTACAGCAAAAATATTATTTTGTGCCGCTAACTCTTTAGACTTATCGCAATCGACATAAATAAATTTCATCAATGGAAATTTCTCATTTAATAATTCAATTATTTTAGGCTTTAAAACCTTGCACACATTGCATGTTGGCGTGCTAAAATAAACTACTGCGCCTTTATTGCCGGAGATAAATTTATTAAAATCTTCTTCCGTAAAAATATCTGATCTTGTCATTTACGCATCTCACTAACCATGAAAACTTGAATAATTAACTACCCGCAATTATCGCAGTTGCGGCAGGCTGTCTCATCCTTAAAACCAAAATAATCTGAAATGAAAACTCTTCTGCAATTCTCGCTTCTAAAATAATTAACAACGGAAAGCAGTTTCTTATTATCGCTCAATAATTTTTCTTTTAATCTTGATTCGTCTTCAAGTTGATGCGGAAGCTCATCTATTAATTTTAAATTATGATTCTCAACCGAACCTTCAGTTACGTTATATCTATCGAACATTCCAAGCGCAGTTTCTATTCTGAAATCATTTCTATTTTTAAAATGCATTTGTTCATGAAGGAAATCTATTCCTTCCGAATTGACAACATGCGTATCTCTTTTCAGTAAATCAAAAAGAGCAGAATAGAAATTAGCGTCCGGATTAGACCATTTAATAAAATCCATCTGGATATAAAGGTCTTGCTGGTTGTAAAGCAGCAAGCAAAGAGAATCTTTTCCATCTCGTCCTGCGCGCCCGATTTCCTGGTAGTATGATTCTATTGATGACGGAACTTCGGCATGTATAACGAAGCGGATATCAGGCTTATCTATCCCCATCCCGAAGGCATTGGTTGCGAGGATAAGATTTTCTTTCCCGTTTATGAAGTCGCGCTGCATTTGTTTACGCTGTTTATCCGGAAGCTTGCCGTGGTAAATTTTATGGATGTAGCCCGCAGTCGAAAGCATTTGACAAAATTTTTCAAGTGTTTGAATTAATGAAAAATAAATTATCCCCGAGCCGCGGTAATTATCAAGCACAGACTTAATCGCCGCAAATTTCTCTTTATCATCTATTACATCAACAGCTTCAAGACGAAGATTCGGTCGTTCTATACCCTGATGAAATATCTTCATTTCATCTTCATTTAGGTTTAGCTTTTCGATTATATCTAGTTGGACATCGTGGGTTGCTGTAGCGGTTAAAGCAATCGTCAACGGATTACCAAGAATTTCTCTAAACTCTCCGATACGCGAATAATCCGGGCGAAAATCATGACCCCATTCAGAGATACAATGCGCTTCATCTACAGCAAGAAGCGAAATGTTTACGTCTTTAATTTTCTCGATAAAATCCTTTTTACGAAATCTTTCCGGTGTAACGTAAAGCAGCTTCGTTTTTCCCTCTAAAAATTTGGCAATCCGTTCATCCCTTTCCTTTTTTGATAAAGTTGAATTGACGAACGAAGCCGGAATGTTTTTTCTCCTAAGCGCGTCAACCTGATCCTGCATCAAAGCGATTAAAGGACTTATAACTATCGTTCCTTTTTCAAAGATTAAAGCCGGTATTTGATAGCACAATGATTTGCCGCTGCCTGTAGGCATTAAAACCAGGCTGTGTCTTTTCTGACTTATTGTTCTTTCAATAATTTCTTCCTGCAAACCACGGAAGGAATCATAATTAAAATATTCTTTTAATATCTCGTTTGGAGTAGGCATTATATTATTTCATATATTGAGTTGTAAAGATAAATGCAGAAAAGGAAAGAAAACAGGAAGCGGAAGCGTTATAACTTTAAGCGGGAATTATCATTAACAGGTAATAGGCAAAATATTGGGATCAAAATATGGCACATAAAGCCCAAAATATTTGTCATTTTGAATACTAAATAATTATATTTGCACTAATGTTAAATGGTCGGTTGAAATCTGATCTAATAAATTATTAGGAAACAAATGCAAAATTCAAAAATAGATTTCCTTAATAAGACAAGCAGTCTTTTAAAGTTAGCTGTTGGCGCTTCACATGATTTACCAAATGAAGTGTGCGAATATTTAGTTAGCGAATTTGAATTGCAGGCTGCCGTTGTTTTCAAAGTTGACGAACTGAACAAGTTAACTTTGATCGGGAAATCTAAAGATGCGAAAAAATCTTATTCCTCTGATGGAGTTTTTAACTGCAAGTCTTGCAGCTTACTAAAGGAACAAAAAGCTAATTCATTTATTTCGCATTCGGACTGTGAAATTCAAGCGTCTGAATATATTATTTATGAAGGTTGTTTTTTAATCAAGCTTTCATTTAATAGCAAGGTGCTTCTGAAAATCGCTAAGAAGTCTGTAATTACGTCTGTCGATAAAGAAAACGTAGAAGCTTTAAGCCCGATTTTGTCAACCGCTTTTAATATTTGGCTGAATAATAAAGGACATGTAAATTTCTCCACCGATGAATTAATATCTGAGATAGCGCACGAGCTTAGAACGCCGACCAACAGTATTATGGGATTTGCTTCACTTTTGCAGGAAGACAATTTAACACCCACGCAGTCGGAATATGTTACTACGCTAAAAGAAAGCGCGTATAATCTACTGTCAGTTCTCAATGATCTTATTGATATAGCGAAAAGTAATGCCGGCTCAAACAAGCCAACTTATTCCACAACGAATCTGAAAACTTTCATTGAAGATGTTTTGAAGCTCTTTAATGAAAAAATAAACAAGAATAAAATTGACTTTATCTTAAGCATAGATAAAGATGTACCGGAGACACTAAAAATAGACGCACAAAAACTTCGATATATTCTAATAAATATTATAACCTATTCATTGCGGCTTACCGAGAAAGGAAAAATTACTATCATTATTTCCTTTAGCGCGCCTAACAAATTAAATTTCAGGATAAGCGATACAAGTTCGGGAATATCCTCAAATAAAATAAAAGATATTTTTAAACCGTTTGCCTTAGCGGAACTCGGCAACCCAAAGATAGGATCAACAACAGGACTTAGCTTAATAGTTGCTAAAAAATATATTGAAACATTGAACGGCGAAATTGAAGTTACAAGTTCACTTGGGAAAGGGACAGTTTACAATTTTAACTTAAATATAGAAGGCTCTTCGGTGATTGAAACTCAAATTAGCGCTCTGCCAAAACCCGGCAAGAAAAATAAAGTTTTAGTCGTTGAAGATGATTACGCAACTTCTAAGCTTTTGAGCAATTATTTAAATAAATGGGGTTACGAACCTACTATCGTAAACTCCGCCGAACAAGCTCTGAAACTTGTGGAAAAAGAAATCTTCCTGGCGATTTTAATGGATATTGTTTTACCGGACGCAAATGGCTTTGAACTGCTAAAAAGAATCCGTGAGCATAAGAACGCGAAGAACACTCCGGTTATAGTTTGTTCTGTTGAAGCCGAACAACAAAAGGCTTTTCTGATGGGCGCTGTTGAATATTTTGTAAAGCCTATTCAATATAAGTTTCTTGTCGAGGTTTTAACCAGCTATAAGCTTAGAAAAGATTCAAACATTTTAGTTGTTGATGACGATGTTCCAACTTTGAACTTGATTAAAGGCGCTGTTGAACAAGCGGGTTTTAACGCTATTGCCGAGTCTCATTCAATCAAAGTAATGGATATGATTGAATCAATACGCCTCGATCTCGCCATTATCGATCTCGATATGCCTGAGCTAAACGGCTTTGATTTGATTAAGCAGATAAAATCCAAATCTAATTTTGCAAACCTTCCCATCATAATTTATACAGGCAAAGAAAATTACCAGGACGACTTGAAAAAGATCGATGGAATGTTTGCCGATCTTCTTCAGAAAAGCAGCACAAACATAGAACAGCTTTCAGATGCGATTAACCAGATGATTAACCGTTATGATGAGCCGCCGAAACCTGAAGAGGTTACTGCTAAAAAAGATGCGGTTAAAATTCTTCTTGTTGAAGATTACAAGCATTCGCAGATTATTGTTACCCGTTTACTAAAGAAAAATAATTTTGATTCAATAATTGTAGTGGAGAACGGCGCCGAAGCTGTCGATGCGGTCCAAAAACAAAAGTTCGATTTGATACTTATGGATATGCAGATGCCTGTTATGAACGGCTTTGAAGCTACCGAAAGGATCAGGCAAATGGAAGAATACAAAGAAACTCCAATAATCGCGTTAACCGCTTTTGCTATGAAAGGAGACCGCGAAAAATGCCTTGAAGCCGGCGCTACTGACTATATCCCTAAACCAATCGACAGCCAGGAGTTTATTGAGAAGGTAAAATATTATACAAATAATAATAAAATGGCTACAGTTTAATTTTCTTTTCTGTCTTTAGAGAGAATAACCTTCCGCATTTTACTATTTAATTTATTAGCTAATGGTTTTCTTAAATTTCCTTTTTTACTTCAATAATGATTAACAAAGAACCACGCGTAAGATTTGCGCCAAGCCCAACCGGCTACCTGCATGTAGGAGGATTGCGCACTGCACTTTACAATTATCTTTTTGCAAAACGCGGCAACGGTAAATTTATTCTTAGAATAGAAGATACCGATAGGAACCGTTATGTTGAAGGCGCCGTTGATAATTTAATAGCTTCACTTAAATGGTGCGGACTTGAATATGACGAAGGACCTGATATTGGCGGTCAGTACGGACCTTATATGCAATCGCAGAGGCTTGATCTTTATAAAAAATATTCCGAAGAATTAATTACATCCGGACACGCATATTATTGTTTTTGCACTCATGAACGGCTTGAGGCTTTAAGAGAAGAGCAGCAAAAGCAAAAGCTTCCTCAAGCGAAATATGATAAGCGCTGTCTTCATCTTTCAAAAGAAGAAATCGAAAATAATTTAAGCAGCGGCATTCCTAAAGTTGTTAGACTAAATGTTCAGCCGGAACAAAAAATTATTTTTGATGATATTATCCGCGGCAAGGTTGAATTCAACAGCAGCAATGTTGACGACCAGGTATTAATTAAAAGCGACGGTTACCCGACTTATCACCTTGCCAACGTTGTTGACGATCATCTTATGGAAATTTCTCATGTAATCCGCGGAGAGGAATGGCTTTCTTCTACTCCGAAGCATATTTTGCTGTATGACTTTTTTGGATGGGAAAAACCAATATTCGCTCACCTCCCTCTTCTCCTTAACCCGGACAGATCAAAATTGAGCAAGCGCCAGGGCGATGTGGCGGTGGAAGACTACCGCGCAAAAGGTTATTTAAAAGAAGCTCTCGTCAATTTTGTTTCATTGCTCGGATGGAATGCAGGCGACGATAAAGAATTTTATTACATGAATGAGCTGATAGATAAATTCTCGCTTGAGCGCGTTAATAAAGCGGGAGCGGTATTTGATCTTGAAAAATTAAACTGGCTTAATGCTGAACATTTACGCAAGAAGCCTGACGGTGAAATTCTTAAATTGTTGAAAGATGAAATTAGCGGCACGTCATTAGACAACAGTCATTGGTCATTAGTCATTCGTCAATATTCTGACGATTACCTGTTGAAGGTTATTGCCGCTATGAAAGAAAGAGTTTCATTCGTCAAAGAATATCTGACAAAAAGCCCTTACTTTTTTGAAGCGCCTAAAGAATACGATAAAGCCGCGTTAGAAAAAAATTGGAAACCGGAAACATTTTCTTACATGCAAAAGTTAAATGAAGCCTTTTTACAAATTGTTAACCCGTCTAAGGAAGAATTTGAAAATGCTTTGACAAGAACCGCCGAGGAGTTAAATATCGGCAAAGGAAAACTAATTCATCCACTGCGTCTTGCCGTTTCCGGTATTAGCACGGGTCCGGGTGTATTTGATATTCTAGTTATCATAGGCAAAGATGAAACGATCAAAAGGATAAATGCCGCTTTAAGTAAGATCAAATTATAATTTTTCTGTTTTTTCATCTACTTTGATAGAATGTTGTATAAGATTTTTTTTCTCTTTAGTTTACACCTGGAAATGTTAAACCTGTCTCGCACTTGGCATGTCAAGACGGTAAGAATTATTCTATACAAAAAATATAATTTGAAAACTTATATTTAATATTCAAAATTATTGGGAATTTTGGAAACTTTTCTTTTCCATGCTTCATAAGATAAACGACATACTTGGAATTGTAACTACCCTGCTGATCTTAATTTTTTCCTTTTTTCTAATAACTATTTCAGAGTGGAAAAAGTTAAATATTAAAATTTTATTCTTTTTCCTTCTTGTTAACGTTGCTTACTTAACGGCATATCTTTTATTTTCTATGACTCGACCGCCGAGTTATTATATAGTTTCTTTCTCTTATGTACTGCATACAACGGGTTTTCTTTTCGGGACTCTGCTTTATCTTTATTCAAAGAATGTAATTTATAATATAAATAAACTGAATAAAAAGGATTTATTAAACCTTTTACCTTTTTTAATTGCTTTGGTTTATATGCTTATCAAGGCTTTCATTTTGTTTGGAAAAAATGGGAATTGGATGACCAAACAAGAAGCTTTCTTCTATGAATTGTTATTTAATCTGACTGTCCTTTTTTATATGATAATCGCCCTTAATAAATTTAGAAAATATAGAATAAAAATCAGAAATTTTTATTCTTCTATCGAGGAGCTTAAATATTCCTGGCTCGCAATAGTACTTATAGGTTTTTTATCTATGTGGGTTATCGATTTTTTACATTTCATTGCCAGGTGGTTTTTTGTAATGAAACCTGAGTTGAATTCTTTGCTGGTTATGCTTTCATTATCAATAAACCTTGTTTTTGCAATTCTTATTTACTACAAAGGATTAAAACATCCACCATTGTTCCATCCGGTTGAAATTATTGAACAGAAACCGAAATACGAAAAATCGGCTTTAACAGACAACGAAGCAGATTTGTATTTAGAACAATTGAAAAACTTTATGGAAAAAGAGAAACCGTATTTAGTGCCTGATATTACTATTAACCAGCTTTCAGAGAAGGTTCAAATACCATCAAGATATATTTCGCAAATAATAAACAATCATCTGCATCAGAATTTTTATGAATTTATAAGCTCATATAGGATAGAAGAATCAAAAAGATATCTATCCGATCCCAAATTCGGCAGGAAAACCATTCTTGAAATTCTCTATGAATCCGGATTTAATTCAAAATCCGCTTTTAACAAAGATTTTAAAGATTATACAGGGCTTACGCCATCTCAGTTCAGGCGACAATACTTACCGTCTTCAAAAAAATAAAATAAATTTAGTCCATTCACATGAGTAAGGACGAATCCCTCTTTCTAGTATCCTAATTTTGACTTCAAAAATATTTTTATAATAAAATTATTTGGAGATATATGGATACTTTAAAGAAGAAGATAATTTCCGTCTCGTTTAAAATAATTGTAACGGTAGGCGCTGCTGCAATACTCTCCGGTTATTCTTTGTGCATTGCTCAAACATCTGTTGCTGACGCCCACGAGCAGGTTGTTCAAACAGAAAAAGCTTTTGCGTTAAGTATGAAAGACCGCGACTTCGAAGCTTTTAAATCGTTCATATCGCCTGAGGCAGTCTTTTTATCCGGAAAAAATATTTTGAGAGGTACTGAGCATGTGGCGGATTGGTGGAAACACTTCTTCAATAAGCCAAAGGCACCGTTTAGCTGGGAGCCTCAGACCGTAGAAGTAATCAGCTCAGGCACCCTTGCATTAAGTACGGGGCCCGTGTTTGACTCGGAAGGCAAGCAGATCGCCACATTTACATCAATTTGGCGTCTGGAAACCGGAGGCAAATGGCACATTATTTTTGACAAAGGATGCCCGCTGGCTCATTAAGTACAACGCTTCTTAAGAATGATAATTAAATTAAAGCAGCGATATTATAAAAAAAATTAAAATAGTTTCGATAATTTTTTTACCGGGAATTTGTCAAATACTTCTCGAATAAAAATGCTGTGAGTTAGTAATATAACATTGATAAAAATTTGAAGATTAATATGAAATATCTCGTAACGCTTTTCCTAATTACCTTTTCGGTTTATTCCCTTGCTCAGTCATCGGGTATTGCTCTTGGTGTTTATGAACCTTCACAAGGCACATCCGGGAATGCTATAGACATATACACAAACGAAGTAGGTAGAAAGCCTGCATTTGCCTGGTTGCCGATGACATGGCAAGATTTTTATGGAAATTATAAGCAATTTGACCCTGCCGTGCTTGATCAATTTAGAACACGGGGGATTATGCCAGGACTAACTTGGGAGCCGTCAAAAGGACCGGCAAGTAGTACTGGGTCAAACCAACCCGATTTTTCATGGCAGCAAATTAATTCCGGAAGATATGACGAATATATTACTCAGTTTGCTAAAGACGCAGCTGCCTATCACTATCCATTTATCCTGCGTATTCTTCACGAAATGGATGGCACCTGGTATCCGTGGGGATATGGAGTGAATGGTAACAATAACTTGGCAGATTTTGTCACTGCCTACAAACATATTGTTGATATCTTCCGGGCGGCGGGGGCAACAAATGTTCAATTTGTTTGGAACCCAACGGCTTGGTCCGCTTCCAATATTGAAGCATTTGGCGATACGTTAAAACAAGCATACCCCGGAGACAATTATGTTGACTGGATTGCCTTAGATGGATATAACTTGTCACTTGACAATTGGCGGTCGCTTCAAGAAGTCTTCCAACCTAGTTATCAATTCCTCACCAGCTTTTCCAATCGTCCCATGATGCTTTTTGAAGTAGGAAGTATTGAAAATCCGCAGGACTCCACGGCAAAAGCCAACTGGATAACGCAAGGATTTCTAACGACAATACCCGATAAGTTCCCAGACGTTAAAGTGGCTGTTTGGTTCAACTCAGAAGATGATGCGAAGCGCGATAACTATGCGATTGACACATCGCCAAATGCTCTCAATGCGTGGAAGCAGGTCGTCGCAAGCCCTTTGTATCAGGGAAGCTTACTTACTGATATTAGGAAAGGAAATAATGATATACCTTTTAAGTACAATTTGTCCCAGAATTATCCGAACCCATTTAACCCGACAACAGTTATAAATTATTCAATTCCTAAAGCAAGCTTTGTAACAATTAAGATATATGATATTCTGGGAAATGAAATAACAAGTTTGGTCAATGTAGAAAAACGAACAGGAAGATATTCAGTAAACTTAGATGCTAGCAACCTTGCCAGCGGAGTCTACTTCTACCAGCTAAAAGCTGGCAATTATTCTTCGATTAAGAAGATGGTATTACTTAAATAAAGAATATATCACTAATGCATGTGTAAGAGTCGCTTCGTTGCGGCTCTTACATTATTTAAAATATTTTTTCGTTTAGCTTGATTTTAACTAAGTATTTGCCAATTTTTCCATTGTAAAAATTATAGTATACGGTGGTTAAAGAAAATTTAAAATATTATCTTCTATCTGTATTAGGCGGACTTCTCTTTTTCTCTTTATTTATTCTTCCTCCTCAAACTTCCCAAACCGGGGACGATCCGGATACTATTTCCGATGCTCAGCAAATTAATTACACCTCATCATCATGTACTTATATAGGCTCTGTCGAAACGGTGTCTTCCATAAAGCACAAATTTGTAGCTCAAAGACATCAAACCCAAAATAAGCTTAAAGTAACCGGCAGAATTAATGCTAAGTTTTTATCTTCTAATTTTTCCAATTCATACTGCAAAGAATTCTCTCAATCACGACAACTCGACAAATCCAATCACTGCTGTTTTCTCATTTGAGATTGTACCGGCGTCATCCGTTTTTAACCGGGTGCCGCTGAAAACTTTCTCTTAAACTTACTCTTGAACATGGACAAAGTTTAAGATCACGTTCAAGTAAGTAGAAAAAAATAAAACAAAAAATAATTTTTAAAGAGATGCCGTATAAATTAAATAGCCGCATCTCTAATTTAATAACAATATAAAACGGAGGTTACAATGGTACCCAATAAAGTTAGCGCAGATCTTGAGCAAACAATTGCAGATGAACTGATTGCAAATGTAAATGAACAGGAAGCAAAGCTTCCATTCCTAATTACTCTCACTGAGACCGAGAGAAACACATTGCCTCGTTTCGGCGATGACCACGCACAGTTCTTTAACCAATCTTATCAAACTGTTTTACAAAATCCCGAGATGATGCTCGGCGACTTTGACACAGCGGAAATGAAAAA
>Ga0187812_1000005_pt1 | contig 82776 bp, 67 predicted proteins | sample NC_S_2_FD_130582 | JGI IMG/M metagenome (GOLD analysis project Ga0187812, IMG submission 130582) | Wetland sediment microbial communities from Neuse River Estuary, North Carolina, USA - ASW-S_2 | ecosystem: Environmental > Aquatic > Freshwater > Wetlands > Sediment | place: USA: North Carolina...
TGTGTTTGTTGATTATTAAATCGTTTTAAACTAATTTTTCAATAAATATATATCTCGTAATATTTAGAGATAACTATGAAATTATTTTTGGCTCGCTTAATTATTTTTTTTATGCCTATTGTTTTCTTGAACTGCTCAAGTTCTCCGAATAATAGCGTAACTTTTCAAAACATGTCTTCAGGAGATGTGTATATTAATTTCAGAGGACAGATGATTACCATACCTGCAGGAAAAACATCTTCTGTTAAAAACATACCTAACGGTACTTATTCGTACTCTACCACATACAGCGTGCCTGCCGGAGTTACTAGCACAAACTCACAGGGAAATGTATCGGGAACACTACAAATTAAGGTAGGAACAAAAATACTTTTTGTTTATTCAAGCACGATGTTAAGCGGAACCTATACGATATATGTAACTATTTCTAACAGCGATGATCAAAGTAGTTCTACACCAACAGGACCTTAAGATTAAGAACCACAACAATGCAAATTTACGTCTTCTTTTATTGAGATTAGGTAGTATTTTTAGTAAATTTCATCACTTCTATAGGAGAAAAATTTAAATGGAATTTAAAGTAAATAGTAAGATTTTAGAAAGACTTTTATCTAAAATAATTCCGGCTGTTCCAAACAGAACTCCAATGCCGGTATTAGAAAATTTTCTTTTTGAAATAAAAGATGGTGCTTTAACAGTATGCGCAACAGATCTGGAAATATCTTTAAGATCCTCTATAAATGTAGCGGCAGATGAAAATATAAAAATGGTAATTCCGGCAAGATTGTTATATGATATAATTAGATCATTGGCAGACACACAAATACATTTTGAAACGGAATCAAACTCTAAAATTAAATTGTCTACGGAAAATGGTGTTTACAATATTGGATTTTCTTCTCCGGAAGATTTTCCTGCAATTCCATATGTGTCGGGTGAAAACGAAATATTACTTAGTGGAGTCGATTTAAAAAAATCTATCGATCAAACTTCGTTTGCGATGAGCAAAGAGGATATGAGACCGGCAATGACAGGCACTCTTTTGGAGTTTGCGGAAGAAGGATTAAGATTTGTTACTACCGATGGACACAGGCTGGTCAAATATTTAAATAAAGAAATAAAAACTTCTAAAGAAGAACAATATATAATTCCAGAGAGAGCAATATCCGTACTGTCAAAACTTTTAAATGAAAATGAAACTAAAATATTTCTGAGCAAGACAAATATTTCTTTCCATATCGGCGATCTTGAGTTTATTACCCGTTTAATTGGAGAAAAGTATCCTGCATATAACAGCGTAATTCCGCTTGAGAATGAAAACATAATGAGAATTAAGACAAACGATCTGCTCGGCAGCATTAAAAGAATGATGCTCTTTTCTGCTTCAAATTCAAAGCAGGTTAAGTTTTCAATAAATAAAAATTACGTCGATATTTCCGCCGAGGATATCGACCATGGCTCAAATGCAAAAGAAAAAATTTCGTGCGAGTATGCCGGAGAGCCGATGGAAATAGGCTTCAACACTGCTTATGTAAATGATATTTTGTCTCATGTAGGCGACGACAATGTTATTTTTAAACTTCATTCGCCAACAAAAGCTTGTATTATTGAGCCGTCTGATAAAAAAGAAAACGAAGAGCTTTTGCTTTTATTGATGCCTGTTCGCTTAAATAATTAGTATGGTATTAACTTCAGTTAATCTGAAAAATTTTAGGATTCATAAGAAAGCCGAAATAAAATTTTCACCAAGATTAAATTACATTGTTGGCGGAAACGGTCAAGGCAAAACATCTATTTTAGAATCAATATATTATCTCTGCACAACAAAAAACAGCAACTCTAAATCAGACGGAGATTCCGTAAGCTTTAATGAAAACGAATTTGAAATAAACGGAACATTTAAGGATTCGAGCGACAGCCAGGTAAGAATTTTTTATTTATTAAGTGATAACAAAAAAAATTATTTTCTTAATGGAAAACCTATCACAAAGTCTGCGGATGTAATAGGAAAATTTCCTGTTGTTATTTTAGCCCCGTCAGATCATGCTATAACCCAGGGCGCTCCTGGAGAAAGAAGAAAATTTGTTGATTCGGTTATTTCACAAGCGAGCGAAACATATTTGAAAAATTTATTAGATTATAATAAAACACTGCGCCAAAGGTCTTCGCTGCTGTCTCAACTAAAAGAAAGCAAAAGCAGAAATCTTTTGGATGAACTTGACGCGTGGTCGTCAAAGCTAATTATTTCGGGGAAAGAAATTATTTATCATAGAATTAATTTTATAAAAAAATTTAATGAATTTATTAAAGAGTCCTTCCGGGTGATTCTTAATAACGATGAGGTTCCCGAAGTGGATTATTATTTCCTAAGCGGAACAAGCAGCAGTGAAAACATTGAAGAAAAATTTTTTGACATGCTTGATAAGCGGAAAGAAGAAGAAATAAGGCGGGCAACAAATCTTATAGGACCGCATAGGGATGATTTTATATTTAAGATAAACAACATTGATTTGAAAACATACGGCTCTCAAGGTCAGCATAAGACATTTCAGGTTATACTGAGATTTGCACAGTTTTTTTATTTAAAGGAAATTACCGGCAAGACCCCAATATTTTTGCTTGATGATGTTTTTGGAGAATTGGATGCTATGCGTTCCGATAGAATCAGCAAATACCTGAGACAGGTTGGGCAAGCATTTATTACGTTAACGGATTTCGCCAACCTTGCATTTCTAACAAGAGAAAGCGAAGATTCGGTAATTAAGCTTAAAGAAGGGCAAATAATTTATGCCTAAAAGTTTTTATAGTCTCGGCGAAATTATAAACGACAACCCCGGCTTAGCATCACTTAGAAAAACATTAAAACAGTCGGAAGTTGTTGATTTATTTCCCGATATATTTCCTGAATTTAGAAAAGTAGTTTCCGCAGTAAAGGTTGAAAAAAAAACATTGTTTATTTCGGCAGAAGGTTCGGCGTGGAAAAGCGAATTAAAATTTAAAGATCAATTGATAATAGAAAAAATTAATAAATATTTCAAAGAAGAAAGAATAAAATGGATTCGTTTCGTGTGAATTATGAGTCCGGGAAAAATTTAAAATAAGTTAGGTTCCAAAAATTATGGCGAATGCAAATAGTAGTAATGAATATAGTGCAAAAAATATTGTAGTATTAAAAGGATTGGAAGCCGTCCAGAAGCGTCCCGCAATGTACATCGGCGACGTTGGGACGCGCGGACTTCACCACCTGGTAAATGAAGTAGTTGATAACGGTATCGATGAAGCTCTTGCGGGTTACGCAAATTATATTTCAGTAACAATAAATAAAGATGAGTCGGTTTCGGTAGAAGATAACGGAAGAGGAATTCCCGTTGATATATTGCCGGAAGAAAATCGTTCTGCTCTTGAGGTCGTAATGACGGTTCTTCACGCCGGTGGTAAGTTTGATAAAAACACGTATAAGGTTTCCGGCGGACTTCATGGTGTTGGAGTTTCTGTTGTTAACGCTCTTGCAGAGTGGCTTAAAGTTGAAGTAAGGCTTCATGGTAAAGTGTATTTCCAGGAATACCGCCGCGGCGTTCCCGTAAAGCCGGTTAAAGAAATTGATAAAGCAAAAAAAAACGAAACAGGAACCAAGGTTACATTTTTACCGGATAAAGAAATATTTAAACTTAATAATAAATTTAAATTCGATACTCTCTCCGAGAGGATAAGAGAGCTTGCATATTTAAATAAAAATATTACTCTTAAAATAAAAGATGAACGCAGCGGTGATGAAGAAATATATCACTTTAAAGGCGGCTTGGTTGAATTTGTAAAATATCTTGATGAAACCAGGGAACCTCTTCATAAAACAGTTTACATTGAAGGAGAAAAAGACAACACCCCGATTGAAATAGCATTTCAATATAACAACTCATACAACGAAAATATTTTTTCTTACGTCAACAACATAAATACCCACGAAGGCGGAACACACTTGGTAGGATTTAAAACCGCGCTGACCAGAACACTTAATAATTATGCTTATAAAAACGGTTTACTTAAAGAAGGCAAAATCAATTTAACTGGAGATGATTTTAGAGAAGGACTAACCGGTGTAATTTCGGTAAAGGTTGCAGAGCCGCAGTTTGAAGGACAAACAAAAACAAAGCTTGGCAACAGTGAAACAAAATCCGCAGTCGAAACTATGGTTGGCGAAAAGCTTGCGGAATTTTTGGAAGAAAACCCGGGCGTTGGAAAAAAGATTATTGAAAAATGTCTGCGTGCTGCCGAAGCACGCGAGGCTGCAAGAAAAGCGCGCGATCTTGCAAGAAGAAAAAATGCTTTAGATGGAATGAACCTCCCGGGCAAGCTTGCCGACTGCTCCATAACAGATCCTGAGCATTGCGAAATTTATATTGTCGAAGGTGATTCTGCAGGCGGTTCCGCGAAACAAGGACGTGATAGAAGATTCCAGGCAATTCTTCCTCTTAAAGGAAAAATTTTAAATGTGGAAAAAGCAAAGCTCAATAAAATTTTAGAGAACAACGAAATTAAAGCTATAATTTCCGCCATTGGCGCCGGGCTTGGCGCAGAATTCGACGCTGCAAAAGCGCGTTACGGAAAAATAATTTTAATGACCGATGCCGATGTCGACGGCAGCCATATCAGAACGCTGCTTCTTACTTTCTTCTACCGCCACATGCAGGACTTGATCAACGAAGGGAAAATATATATTGCACAGCCGCCTCTTTATAAGATAAAAAAAGGCAAGCAGGAATTTTATGCGTTTGACGATAACGAAAGAGACGATATTTTAAAACGTTTGAAGTCAAACGGGAAAGAAGCCGACGAGGAGATTGGCGAAACTTCCGGTGAAGAAACACCGACCAAAGGAGTTTTAATTTCTCGTTACAAAGGCTTGGGTGAAATGAACCCGGAACAGCTTTGGGAAACAACAATGAATCCTGAAACAAGAACGGTGCTGCAGGTAAATCTTGAAAGCGCTGCTACGGCAGATAAAATTTTCGAAACTCTAATGGGTGATGATGTTGAACCGCGCAGAGAGTTCATAGAAAAAAATGCAAAGTATGTAAGAAATCTTGACGTATAATTTAGATAACTGTTTTAAAAATAATATAGAAACATAATGGCAACAATTTTTGAAAAAATAATTCCCGTTTCGCTTGAAGATGAAATGAAATCATCGTACATCGACTACTCGATGTCAGTAATTGTAGCGCGCGCATTACCGGATGTTCGCGACGGACTCAAGCCGGTTCATAGAAGAGTTCTTTATGGAATGCATGAGCTCGGCGTAGCTTATAACAAGCCGTACAAAAAATCCGCGAGAATAGTCGGAGAGGTTCTCGGTAAATATCATCCCCATGGCGATACTGCCGTATATGATACAATGGTTAGAATGGTTCAGGACTTTTCTCTCCGCTATCCTTTGGTTGACGGACAGGGAAATTTCGGTTCTGTAGATGGTGATTCGCCCGCAGCAATGCGATATACCGAAGCGAGGCTTTCAAGGATCGCCGAAGAGATGCTCCGCGATCTGGATAAAAACACAGTCGACTTTGTTTCAAACTTTGACGATTCTCTTCAAGAGCCTACTGTTATGCCTTCTTATCTTCCAAATCTTCTTGTCAACGGCTCAAGCGGCATTGCCGTTGGAATGGCAACAAACATTCCGCCACATAATTTAACTGAAGTTATAGATGGCTTGATTGCATTAATAAAGAACCCGGAACTTACTTCAGAAAAATTAATGAAGTTTGTTACAGCTCCGGATTTTCCTACGGGCGGAATTATATACGGCTACGGCGGCGTGAAGGATGCCTATACTACGGGACGCGGCAGAATTATAGTGCGCGCAAAGGCAAATATTGAGAGCCTAAAAAACGGCAGAGACAACATTATTATAACAGAGCTTCCTTACCAGGTGAATAAGGCAAATCTAATTGAAAAAATTGCTGATCTTGTCCACGACGGAAGCATAAATGATATTTCAAATATACGCGACGAATCGGACCGCGACGGAATGAGAGTGGTGATTGAGTTAAAACGCGACGCACAGCCGCCAGTTGTGCTTAATCAATTGTTCAAGCATACGCAAATGCAAACAACCTTCGGCGTAATAATGCTTGCGCTTGTAAACGGTGCACCGAAGGTTCTTAGACTTGATGAAGTGATGAGCCACTTCATTAAGCACCGTATGGATGTTCTTATCCGGAGAACAAAGTTTGAGCTTGATGCAGCGGAAAAACGCGCGCACATTTTGGAAGGTTATATAATTGCTCTCGATAATATCGACGCCGTTATAGAAACGATAAAAAAATCTAAAGACGTAGATACTGCAAAAGTAAATTTGATGAAGCGCTTTAAGCTGAGTGAGATACAAGCAAAAGCAATTCTGGATATGCGCCTTCAAAGACTTACCGGACTTGAAAGAAAGAAAATTGAAGATGAATACCGCGAGGTTATAAAGCTTATCGAAAAGCTGAAAGGAATTCTCGGCAGCGAAGAAAAAAGATATTTGATTATTAAGGACGAGCTTCTCGAAATAAAAGAAAAATACGGCGATGCGCGCAGAACAGAAATCATTTATAATTACGAAGAATTTTCTCTTGAAGATATAATTGCAGAAGAAGATGTTGTCGTTACTATTTCACATAACGGTTTTATAAAAAGATTTCCGGTAAGCGGGTACAGAAAACAAGGTCGCGGCGGTAAAGGCGTAACGGGCGCGGGCACTAAAGACGATGATTTTATCGAGCACATGTTTGTTGCATCCACACATCACTATATTTTGTTCTTCACGGATAAAGGTAAATGCTACTGGCTTAAAGTTCATGAAATTCCTGAAGGCGGAAGAGCGACAAGAGGCAGATCAATAATTAACCTCATTGAAAAAGACAAAGAAGAAAACATTACTGCGTTTGTTGCGGTCAAAGAATTTAAAGACGATACCTTCCTCGTAATGGCGACCGAAAAAGGCACGATAAAGAAAACGGTTCTTTCCGCTTACGGTAATGTTAGGAAAGGCGGAATAAACGCTATTAACATTGCTCCTGGCGATAGACTTATTGCGGTTAAAATGTCCGAAGGCAATAATGATATAGTTCTCGGCACGCGCAGCGGCTTTGCAATCCGCTTCCACGAAAACGATGTCCGCGATATGGGCAGAACGGCAACGGGCGTTCGCGGCGTTAGACTTGGTAAAGATGATAAGGTTGTTGGACTTCTAATTATTAAAAGAAATGACAGCATTTTAGTAGTCACCGAAAAAGGATATGGAAAAAGATCGGACATAAATGATTACCGTATTACAAAGCGCGGCGGCAAAGGCGTTATTACTGTTAAGACAAGCGACAAAGTCGGCAAAATGATTTCCTTGATGGATGTTGTTGACGGCGACGAGCTTGTAATTATTTCATCGAAGGGAATGGTTATAAGGCAGACAGTGAAAGATATCCGCGTGATGGGCAGGAATACTCAAGGCGTCAGAGTAATCCGCTTGAACGAAGGAGACTCAATTGCAGACATCGCTAAGGTTGTTCCGGAAGAAGAAAGCATCGAAGAGAATCCGGCAGAATAATTATTAATAATTAATCAGCAAATAAATTCCGGAGTTTGATAAATCGAACATCCGGAATTTTATTTTTTAAAACCAAATTTAATATTATTATATTCATTTTGTGTAATTAGTCTATTCTTAAAAGAGTTTTTCATTTTGAATGAATAATTAAATAATGAAAATAGATATAAAAGAAGTTGCAAAAAGAGCAGGCGTTTCGATTGCAACAGTGTCAAGGGTTTTTAGCAACAGCGATGCGGTTAAGCCGGAGACAAAAGCAAAAGTATTAAAGATATCCAGACAGTTAAATTACGTACCCAACCCAATAGCAAGAAGCCTATCAAAACAGTCTACCGAAACCATAGGAGTAATTTTGCCGGATCTTGCCGGAGAATTTTTTATGGAGATCATTCACGGTATTGATGAAGCGGCATATAAGCATAATTGGTTTGTTATTGTTTCAAGCTCTCACAGTAAAAGAAATATTCTTGAAACGCTGGTTGAATTTATGGGAAGCGGGCGGGTAGACGGCGTAGTTTTAATGGCTCCGCAAATTGACGAGCGTATGAACGAAATAATTAAGAAGAGCAGAAGACCGATTGTTTTTATCAATGCAGGCAACGAATTGAAAGATTTTGTTAATGTTAAGATAGATAATTTTAACAGCGCGTATAACGTTGTTGAACACTTTATTAAAAAACACAAGTTCAATAAAATTGGTTTTGTAGAAGGACCGTCGAATAACTTTGACGCTATTGAAAGAGCTAAGGGATACTACAAAGCTTTGGCAGATAATAAAATTAAAATCAACGGCGAGCTTGTTCATTCAGGTGAATTTACAGTTGAAAGCGGGTACAGCGGCTTTAAGACATTGATTCAAGGTAAAGTAAAGCCGGAGGCAATATTCTTTGCAAACGATATGATGGCTGTCGGCGCGTATCAAGCGGCAAAAGAAATGAATATTAATATTCCCGCGGATATTGCAATAGCGGGCTTTGATGATATAATATTGGACCAATTCCTGGTGCCGCGTTTAACGACTGCGCATGTTCCTACGCTTGACCTGGGAAGTAAAGCGGTAACACATTTGATTGACATTATTAAAAAGAAAAAGAAAAAAACCCTTATGGAAATATTGCCTGCAAATCTTGTTGTCGGCGGGTCATGCGGGTGCAAATGAACATGGCAAAATATTTTTAACCAGCCGATCGAATCTTAATTCCACCGAAAATAATTTTATTCTTCATCCTTTGATTTAACCCAAAATTTACTAAATTTATTTTGCCTTTTATAAGGCGAGAAAAAGATATTAGTGGTGGTAATCTTTTTGGTAAGAAACTGTACGGAGAAGTTATGGCTAATAAATCTAACAAAGTAAAATCAAGCGCCGTTAAGAAGCTTGTAAAGACAGAGCTATCTTCGAAAAACAAAAGAGGAAAACGTTCTTCGGGGATAATTCACAAAAAAGAAACTATAGATTTTGAAGAAGCATTTATAAATGCGCCAAGCGGGATAGCAATCTTAAACTCGCAAAGGAAGATAATTGAACTAAACAAAGCGTTTTATGAAATGCTCGGACTTCCCAAAGAAAAACTGCTGAACAAAAAGATAGATACCTTTATTTATTTGTTCGATCTGGAGGACCACAAAAAACTATTTAAAGAATCTCTTTCCGGTAAAAATGTTTCTTATATAAAAGATCTGCGGTACATAAATAAGGATGAAAAAATTATCTGGGTTAAGGAAAAAGTAAGTAAAATAAATTCCGGCACAAAACAAGAAACGCTGTTCGTAATAGCTGCCGAAGACATTACAGAACAGACAAAGAGCCGGAATAAAACGGCTTCGGAACTTTACCTGCTAAATAATTTTATAGACAATATTCCCGATAATATATATTTCAAAGATCTTAACAGCAGGTTCATAAAAGTAAACAAAGCCACCGCAGCAAAGCTGGGGTCAAATCATAATGGCGATCTTATCGGCAAATCTGACTTTGATATTTTTGATAAGGAAAACGCCACCGGTGCTTTTAATGACGAACAGGAAATTATTAGGACAGGCAAATCCTACATCGGTACTGAAAAAAAAGAAGTTTGGAAAGACGGAAAAATAACATGGGCAATCTCCCATAAGATGCCCATGTACGATGAGAACGGGAACATCATCGGCACCTTCGGCTTTACGCGTGATATTACCGAAAGGAAAAAAGCAGAAATAGTTCGTGAAGCGCTTCTTAATATTTCTGAAGCGGCGTATACGGCTTCAGATATGGAATCTCTTTATAAAAGAATTCACGAAGCGATTATCACTCTTATGCCCGCAAATAATATTTACATAGCAATATATGATGATAAAACTCAGCTGATTTCATTTCCGTATTATGTAGATGAGTTTGATCCGCCACCAATTCCAAGAACCCTAAAGAACGGAATGACCGAATATATTTTGCGGACAGGCAGCGCCGCTTTAATAGATCAAAAAAAACTTAAAGCATTATCAAACAGCGGAGAAATAACGGTGGTGGGGACAACACCTAAAATATGGCTCGGCGCACCGCTGAAAGTAGGAGGTAAAACAATAGGTGTTATTGTTGTCCAGGATTATGAAAATGAAAAGTCTTACAATACAGATGAGCTGGATCTGCTTATTTTCGTTACCGAACAAATTGCTCAGGTAATAGAAAGAAAAAGAAATGCCGACGCAATTCAAAAATACCTGGAAGAATTAAGGCAGCTAAATGTTACAAAGGATAAATTCTTTTCTATAATTGCACATGACCTTCGCAGCCCCTTTAACAGCCTGCTTGGTCTCAGTGAATATCTCGCAAACCCGGATGAAGAACTTTCAGAAGCTGAAAAAAGCGAGTACATAAATGATATTTACCACCTTATAAAGAATGAGTACGAGCTTCTGCAGAACCTGCTTGAGTGGGCTGCTATGCAATTGGGAAAAGTGGAGTTTAACCCGGTTAATATAAATTTGCACGACGTAGTTGCAAAAAAAGTAGAGCTTCTTTCAATTCATGCTGAGAAAAAAAATATCGCGTTGATAAATATGGTCGAAAATAATATTTGCGTTTTGGCTGATAAAAATATGCTTGGCTCAATCATTCAAAATTTTATTACCAATGCGATAAAGTTTACGAATAACAGCGGCACAATAAAAATTTATTCTGAAGTTCAGAACGGTTCTGCTGTTATTTCGGTTGAAGATAACGGCATCGGGATGAGCAAAGAACGAGTTGAAGAAATCTTCAGGTTAGATTCGACCAAGTCTTCCAAAGGCACCGCAGGAGAACCCGGAACTGGTCTCGGAATTATTCTTTGCAAAGAAATGATCGAAAAGCAGGGCGGAAAATTAAAAGTGCTTTCGGAGCTTAATGCCGGAACAAAAGTTATTTTCGATGTTCCGGTGGCGAAAAATTAAAATGCTCAAGGAAACATTTCGTTTCTAAAAGCATCTTTTAGGGATAGACAAAATATTTTGAAGGAAGATAAGCATGAGCAAAGTGGCAAGCAGGGCAGCAGCAATTCTAATTTCTATTATTTTACTTTCCACATTTACTTATTGTCAGAACAAACCCGATACAACTTTAACCCGGGCAAAGCTTTTGATGATCGATGGCAAATACGGCGATGCCATTACATTGTTAAAATCATTAATTAAAAAAGACTCAGCGAATGTTGATTTACTATTTGAGCTGGGCGTGGCTTATCAGTCAACATCCGATTATTTGAAATCTGCTAACGTTTTTGAGAAAGCAATAAAGTACGGTCAGCCAAATGCTAAAATCCTGCTTGCGCTTGGTGATGATTATTTTTCTCTCGGTATGGCTGAAGAAGCGGAAAAAATTGTTTTAATAGCACGGAAAATAGATTCGACCGATAATCAAATTAACATTTTCCTCGGTAGAATTTATACATCGGAAAAAAATGGGATAATGCTGCGCGCATTTATTCAGACCTTGCCGGAAACTACTCAGGCAACAGCTACATATTTGAACGGCTGGGGAAGTGTAAATCTTCTCTTGGTGATGTTGATGGAGCAATATCTGCATATAGAAAGGCAGATTCGCTTAACAAACAAAATTTGGGCATCAAGCTCGATCTCAGCTACTTATACTATTTGCAAAAACAATATGGCTTAGCCAGAGATGTTGTTTATGAAGGATTTAAATATTTCCCGCGTTCAATTGAGCTGTGGAATAGAATGGGTGATATTTATTTTACTACGCTCAAATATTCTACCGCCTCGATGTTTTATTTTCACGCACTTGAATATGGAGATTCATCTGCTTCTACTCTTAAGAATATCGGGATATGCTATTACTGGCAGGGAGAATATGATTCAGCTGAAACCTATTTAAGAGAATCTGTCAGCCAAAATTCATCAGACGCAATTTCATATTATTATTTGGGATTGTCGTACAAGGAACAAAAAAAATTTAAAGATGCAATTAATTATTTTGAACAAGCGTCGGCATTACTGAGGAATGACTTTCTTTCAAATGTTTATATTCAACTGGCTGCTTCATATCAGTTTAGCAAAAAATATCAACCGGCTTTAGATTTTTATAAAGATGCATTAAGGGAAAATCCGGATAACAAGTCAATGCTGTTTTATATAGCGTCAATTTATGATAACGAAATCCACGATAAAAGCAGTGCGGTATTTTATTATAAAAAGTTTATAGCGGAATCGGTAAAGCCGGATATAAAATTAATCAATTATTCTAAGGAAAGATTAAGCATTCTAAAAGGTAAATAAAATATTTTTTAATGAGAGAAACATTTTTGCCGCATAATCATCTCTTATAGTAAAAAGGAAATGTTTGAAAGATACTTCACACGATATAATAGAGTTTACACTCGTTTATAACAACCATAAGACTAAGGTTTTTAATTATCTCTTAAAGATGATTAACGACCGCATGGCGGTTGAAGATATTATGCAGGATGTCTTTCTAAAATTGTTTGAAAATTTACAATCGATAAAAAACAAGAACAGCATTTCATTCTGGATTTTTACTACGGCGAGAAATGAGGTGTTCGGGTATTTCAGAAAGAAGAAGATTAAAGTTGACCAGTTTAATGTTGACGACAGCGAAGATATTGAAATAGAAGTTGAGAACGATCTGCTGGAGAAATTAGAGCATGAAGAAATAAAAGAGTTCATCTTAAAAGAACTGAATAATATCCAGTTTGAGCAAAGGGAAATATTTTTATTGAAGGAATACGGGGGATTAAGCTACAAAGAAATTGCCGCAGTTATGAGCATCGACGAAGAGCTTGTAAAAAGCAGGCTGCACAAAGCGAGAGAAAAAATAATTCAAAAGCTGTCGAGATTTGTGAATGAATAATTTATTTGATAGGTGAAGATTATGGAAACCGCACAATTGAAAAAGATGATAGATTTATTTTTTGATAAAGAGCTTGAAAAGAACAAAGAGCCGCTGTTGTTTTCCCTTTTATCGCAGGACGAAGAAGCGCGCGAATACTTTAAAGAACTAAACTTAATTAAAACATCCATAGAGGGAAGCAGAGAAGAAGTTCCTTATAGTTTGGAGGCGCGCATTCTATATTCAATAGATGAAAAGGAAGGAAGAAAGAAAAAATTAATTATAAGAAGATTGTCATATTCATTCGCTTATGCAGCGGCACTGCTGCTGCTTGCGGCAAGCATATTTTTATATTCTAAAGTAAACGATTATAAAAGTGAAGTTGAAAATATAAAAAGCCAGGTGCAGTACCAGGCGCAAACGATTGAGCTATTGTATAATGCACTTCCGCCGCAAGTGGTGCAGGCAAAATTCAGCAACGAAGTAATTGTAAAAGCAAGAATGTGAGGCATAGAATGAAAACACTAAAAATAATTATGATTTTGTTATTTGCGGAAATATTCATTTCCGGCTGTAAAGAAAAACCGAAAGCAGTGGAAATAGTGCCTAACCTGGAATCGATTTATTTACCCAGTCAATCTGCAGATATTCCAGTAAAGGAAGAGGACAAAAAAATGATTGACAAAGATATAATTGAAGCTATTAAATCGTTAAGAAAAGAAGGATTGAAAGGAACGATTCCAATCATCGGAAAAGAAAAGGGTTGGAAACCCACTATATTATATATAGTTTCTTTGAGACTATTTATAAATAAAAATGGGACAATAGATAAAATCAAAGATTTACCCACATTTGGTGCTACTATGCTTGATACCGGTGAAACATTGTATACCGATGCAGAAACACTGGACAAAGAGCTAGCTTTGAAAATGGTCAATTGGAAATACAAGCCAGCAAAAGAGTTTGGGCATGCAATTAAGAGTTGGGTAGATTTATTTGTCAAAGTAAAAATGAAACCAGATGATTCTTATAATATAGAATCATCCAATTATGCTTCGAATTTACCAAATCAATTTAGCCGCGATACGTTGTATAAAATGCCAACAAGAGATGAAGCATTTATTAGGCTAGATATAGAGCCTAAGCCTATTACTAAAATTAAACCGAAATATCCCGAACAAGCCAAGCTTAACGGTATAAGTGGAACAGTGTATGTGAGAATTCTTATTGATACAACAGGTAAGCCCATTACTGCTACAATAATAAAAAGTGACAACGAAATATTTAATAAGCCGTCAATTGATGCCGCAATGAAATTTAGATTCTCTCCTGCCGAAAGGGATAATAGACATTTTTCAGTTTATGTTGTAATTCCATTTAAATATAAGCTTTAAAATAGATTACTTTATATCAAAATGAATGTTTGCCGGAAGATGTATATTAATATATAGAACATTAGGAATGAATAATTGTTTTTAATCCGTGTTGCTGTCTTTATAATCCTTTTATTTTTAATTGAGTTTTATTTTCTTAAAAAACTCATAAAATCATTTAAGGTTTTTACCGGCTCATCCTTATTAACATTTAAGCGAAGGCTTTTAATTTCATCTCTGGTTTTTATTAATCTCTATCCGCTCTTCCTTGTTTGTGCGTGGACATTTTCTGATTTAACCGGAACGCCTGTATTAGTCCCGCAAAATATTTTCTTCGATTTTCTGCTCATCTACCCGTTCTGGATTTTTACTTTTATAGAGGTTCAAAACATACTTCTTTTTTTGTTGATCGAAATTTTTAAGCTGCTGCTTTTTCCTCTTTTCAAAAAATTCAAGCCGAGGCTTATCCGCAGTGAAGCGGGAATTATACTTCTGCTTGTTATGGCTTTTATCGTTTATGTTCCCGCCCGATGTATCCACGATTATTACGCGGTTGAAATAAGACATGTTGTTTATAAGAAGCCCGCTCTTCCGGATGCGCTTAATAATTTTAAGATTGCTTTTATATCCGACATCCACGCTGATAGATATACCAACAAAAAACGTCTTGAAAATTATATCTCAAAAGTAAACGCGCAGCATCCTGATCTGGTTTTAATCGGCGGCGATTTTATTTCTTCAACTCCGGATTATATTAATCTTGCCGCCGCAGAGATAGGCAAAATAAAATCTAAATATGGAATTTATTCATGTGTCGGCGACCATGATAACTGGGCTTATCATGATGATTATCAAAGAAGCCTGAATCAAATTATGGCTGCGTTGAAAGAACATAATATTTATATGAATGATAACACCGATCTAAAACTTTCCCTGAATAACGTTCCGGCGCTCATTACTTTTACAACCGATACTTACGTAAGACGAATTGCTAAAGCCAAGCTTGACAGCCTTGTGAATGATACAAACAAATACGGACTAAAGATTTTTCTTACTCATCAGGCGGGAAAATATTTGATCGATACTGCCGAAGCTCACGGCTACGATCTTTTCCTTGGCGGTCATACACACGGCGGACAAATTACCTTTCTCTTTCCATTTAAAAATCTCTCACCAACCCTGCTTGAAACCAAATATGTTCGTGGCGATTTTCATTTCGGCAAAATGCTTATGATTGTTACCCGCGGGCTTGGAATGTCTCTCGTTCTTCTTCGCTATAACTCCACTCCGGAAATTACAGTAATAAAATTACTTACAGAATAAAAGGCTCTAAATTTTTAAATAGCTTAATTATATCAAGAAAACCAAAACACTCTATTTGGGTAGTTTTAATTTCAATTTTTATTTCTGAAATTAACCGCCGTTGTATTTATCCGCGGAACAAAGAATTTCCTTTCATAAACGAAAGAGCTCGAATGAAAAAAAATATACAAAGAATATTCCTCTTACTTTTTACTTCAATATTTCTTTTCGGATTCGTTGGTAACAATGCTAAAAAGGTTTCATCGAATCCTCCGATCTATATTGCCTTTCTATGGCACATGCATCAGCCCATTTACTGGCCGTACGAATCGGTAGTTCAAACGCAGGCAAACAACCGCTATCCTTTTTCTGTATTTGATATTTTTAATCAGCGCATTGGACCTTATACGTCATGGCCGGCTGGCGCGGTAGAAAAAGGAATTGCCGCGAATCTTTCACACTTCGGCGCGCAGGTAAGTTTCTCCGGCTCGCTTATGGAAAACCTGAATAATCTTGAAGCGGATGGAAACCAGAATTTCCAGAATTGGAAATCATCATGGACGTCGATCAGACCATTGAAAACAAGCCTTGGAAATCCCCGGCTTGATATGGTCGGCTTCGGATATTTTCATCCGCTTATGGGATTGATCGATTACCTTGACATTCGCAAGCAGATTGAAATGCACAAGCAGGCAGTCGCCGCTAATTTCGGCGGAACTTATTCAAAAGGAATTTTTCCTCCGGAGAATGCATTTTCAGAAAGGATGATCCCCGCCCTTGTTGATGAAGGCTTGCAGTGGGTTCTTGTTGATAATATTCATTTTGAAAGAGCGTGCGTAAATTATCCGTACAGCACCGGCGGAAATATTTATGAGCCTAATAAAGCCGATCAGCTAAATCCCGATCCGGGCGATTGGACGCAGCTTAACGGCGTCTGGGAAGGAACAAAAATTTCTGCCAAGTGGGCGCATCTTCCGCATTATGATGAATATATTGATCCTTCAACAGGAAAAATTTCTAAGATGATCGTTGTCCCCGCTGATAGATATCTCGGTGTTGAAGACGGGCGCGGCGGCTTCGGAGCCTTGAATTACGATGCGGTAATGAGCCAGCTCGAAAGCTATAATACCGATCCTAATCATCCGGTATTAATTGTGCTTGCGCACGACGGCGATAATTACGGCGGCGGAAGCGATTCATATTATAATTCTAACTTTCAGAATTTTGTTGATTGGCTTCAATCTAATCCAAGCAGGTTCGTCTGCACTACGATCCAGGATTATCTTCAAATGTTTCCGCCGGATTCAAGCGATGTAATCCACGTTGAAGACGGCAGCTGGAGCGGCGCAGATAACGGTGACCCCGAATTCAAAAAATGGCTCGGCGATCCCGATGCATCCGGATACAGCCCGGATAGAAATTCCTGGGGCGTTATTACTGCCGCCAAGAATTTTGTCTTTACCGCCAATCAAATTGATTCTACAAATTCAAACACTCAAAATGCGTGGAAGTATTTGCTCGTCGGTGAGTCAAGCGATTATTGGTACTGGGATAATTCTCTCAACGGCATCTGGGATGCGCATCCTACCGAAGCGTCTAACCAGGCTGTTCAGTATGCAGAGCAAATTAAAGGAACTGACTTAACCCCGCCTACGATCTTTTTGCCGCAGCGTATTCCTTACGATCCCGGCGCTACTATGTGGGGAATAAATCAAACTAATAATGTTGATGTGTGGAGCTATGTTTATGATATCAGCGGACTGAAATCAGTTACTCTAAAATACCGCACCGATAATGATGGGACTCTCTCTGATGAAAATTATACTTACGCCGGAGGCGGCGGCGTCAGCGCGTGGACGAATGAAACCATGACAGGCGCTGTAAAGGTTTCTAATACGAACCCGCAGCCTTTATTTAAAGCGGAAGAATATTCCGCCGCCATCAGCGGGCTTAATGATAAGATGATAGATTATTATATCGAAGCTGTTGACAGCAACAACAATATAGCAAGATCGCCCATCAGGCATTGCTGGATTGGCGCGAACCAAACCGGTCAGGGCGGAGGCAGCGGCGTTTCATGGTCGCCTGCTTCTCCAACGCAAAACGATACTATCTTGATTACAATTAAAGGCGCTTCTCAAGGCGCTAAGCTTCATTGGGGAATTAATTACAGCGGCAGCGTGTGGCAAAAACCGGATTCCGTTTACTGGACTCCCGGCTCTGCTTTATTCAGCGACGGTATAGCGGTCGAATCTCCTTTTGCCGGTCCCGATACAGCAAACACTTTGCAATTGAAGTTAGGTCCTTTTAATAATGTAAAACAGAAAGTTCAAAGCTTAGCGTTTGTTATTCATTATAACGACAATACCTGGGATAACAACAACAATCAGAATTATGATATTAATTTCGGAGGAGGTTCATCAGGAAATACTTTTGTTATGGACGGCGCTGTTGATACTTCAGCTCAGTCCGTTGCTTCTAACGGCAGCGCAAATTTATATCTCGGCTGGAACGGAACGGATTTATACGTGGCTACTCAATCCGCACAGTCCGCTGGAAAAGATGTTTTTATTTTTGTTTCCGATACGCTTGGGGCTATGACAAATGCGCCCTGGGCAAAGGTCGGACAGGTTGCGGGTTACTCTGCGTATCTTGCAAATGAAAGCACAAACAATTTTGTAAGCTGGTATAACGCTACAGGTACTACAAACAAAGCCGCCGGCAATTATCTTGAAGGAACTATTAATATCCAGCAGCAGTTCGGCTTTATTCCCGCCAAGCTTTACATTTCGGTCGGGCAGTATCAAACAGCGGACGGCGGCGCGCTGCAAGGGCAAATCCCTTCCGGAAACGGCGACGGCAATATTGATCCGGGTGAATTTTATTCATTTAATTATACTATTACTTCCGTTAATGATGCGCGCCAAAATATTCCTTCGCAGTTTTCTCTCTCGCAGAATTATCCCAACCCGTTTAATCCAAGCACCGTAATCGAGTATTCGATTCCGCAGAGAGAAAAGGTATCTCTAAAAATTTATGATGTATTAGGCAAGGAAGTTGCCTCGCTTGTTGACGAAGATAAATCAGCCGGAAAATATTCGGTAAGATTTAACGCCGGCTCACTGTCCAGCGGAGTATATTTTTATATATTACGCGCTGGAGATTTTATCTCAGCGAAGAAATTAATTTTGATGAAGTAAGAAAATTTTTATAGATAAATTAAAGCCGCGGCAGTGCGGCTTTTTTAGTATTAATATATCCACCCTTATTTGCGCTTTTATATTTCTAATCTTAATTTCACTGTGAAATATTTATTGATCTGTTTGTATTGTCTTTCAAAAACATTAAATCAATTGGAGAAATGATGGCAACGTTACCTGCGCTAAAAAATTTTCCGATGAAAACTGTAAGCTTTTTAAAAAAGCTTTCTAAAAATAATTCACGCGAGTGGTTTGAAGCTCACCGTGAAGATTACAATTCCGATTTTCTTGAACCGGCGCTTCAGCTTGTGGTTGATATCGGCGAGAAGCTTTTGACAATCACTCCGAACATTCAAGTGGTGCCGAAGATCGATAAATCAATATTCAGACTTCACCGCGATATCCGCTTCAGCAAAGATAAGTCGCCTTACAAAACCAATCTTGGAATTTATTTCTGGGAAGGGAAAAAGAAAATGGAAAGTTCCGGATTTTATTTTGAAGTTAACACGAAAGGATTTTTTTACGGCTCCGGTATTTACATGCCGTCGAAAGAGCAGTGGAAGCTTTATCGCGAAGCAGTTTCAAATCCGCAGCTCGGTAAAGAACTTGACGGCGCTGTAAAAAAGGTTTTGAAGAAAGGCAGCTATGCAATCGGCGGGAAGAAATATAAAAAAGTTCCGAAAGGATTTGATCCCGATTCGCCTTACGCGGAATATCTTCTCTACGAAGGGCTTTATGCTTACTACGACAGCGAAAACATAAATGAACTAACTAAGTCGGATGTGGTGGATTTTTCTTTTAAGAAATTTAAAGACATGCTGCCGGTGCATCAATGGCTGGTGAAAGTGCTGGACTAAATTTTTTTCAGCCGCAGATTAGCTTTTAAGACCATTCAAAATAATGATGCGGAATTTCATCAGATTTCTCTGTTCAACGTCAGAATTGAATTTTATTTTCAACAGCAATAATTCTTCAGACAATAAAGTTTAGAAGGAGTAAAATGATTTCGATTAAAAATGTTACCAAAAATTTTTCAACCGTTACGGCGCTCGACGATATTTCTCTGGAAATAAATAAGAAAGAAATTTTCGGACTGCTTGGACCGAACGGCGCGGGCAAATCAACTTTGATGAATTTACTTATCGGCTATCTCGATGCCGACGAAGGCGAACTGGTTGTTGCAGGCGAAAAGGTCACGCGCAACAATCTTGAATCGAGAAAGAAGATCGGCTTGGTGCCGCAGTCAATCGCGCTTTACGACGATATTTCCGCGCAGGAAAATCTTGAAATATTCGGATCGTTTTTCGGGATAAGAAAGAATCTTCTTCGCGCCGTCATCGCAGAAAATCTTAACCGCGTAGAGCTTTACGACAGGCGGAAAGATAAAGTGAAAGGATTCTCCGGCGGCATGAAACGCCGTTTGAACATTGCCGCAAGCCTTCTTCACGATCCGGAAATACTGCTGTGCGACGAACCGACAGTCGGCGTTGATCCGCAGTCGCGCAATGCCATCTTCGATTATCTTGAGAAGCTGAATGATGAAGGCAAGACGATTATCTACACGACTCATTACATGGAAGAAGCGGAACGGTTGTGCAGCCGTATCGCAATAATCGATCACGGAAAAATTATTGCCGCGGGCACTCTGGATGAATTGCTGCTGATGCTGCCGTACGAGCAGACAATCATAATTACCAAGAACCAATTGACGGAACATAAAAAAGATCTGTTCAACAAGTTCGGCTCTCTGCTGAATGATCAGGAAAAGTACGAACTGAAGCCGAATGAAAAGCTGAAGCTTTCGGAGTTTTATAAGACAATGGAAGAAAACGGAATCGGATATAATTTTATTGAAGTGAACAAGCCGTCGCTTGAAGCGCTTTTTCTTCACTTAACCGGAAGGAGACTAAGAGATTGAAAACAGTTTTACAGCTCATCAGGAAAGATTACATTTTGTTCTGGCACGATAAACCGGCGGTCAGCCTTACGTTCATCGTTCCTATATTTCTAATTTTTTTATTCGGATCCATTTTCAGCGGCGTAAGCAATGGACCAACCGGCATCGACATCGCCTTCATGAATAACAGCGACGCTAAAGTTGCAAAGAAGCTTGAATCGGTTCTCGATACCACTCAGGCGTTCCATCTTGTAAGAGAATTCCGTGACGACAACGGAAAGATGGTTCCGTTCGATACTAATTCGATTAAAGATTATATTAGAAAAGGCAGCGCGGTTGCGGCGCTCGTAATTCCCAAAGACGCTTTCACAGATACTTCAATGGGATTGAAGTTGAAATTCTTTTACGATCCGAAGAACGACATGGAAATGCAGATGATCGAAGGAATCTTGACGCAGCGGGTGATGACGCAGATGCCGGGTCTGTTCTTAACCGGAATGCAGCACAAAGCGGAAACATTTTTAGGAACGGACAAAGGGAAAAGCTTTAATAAAAAGATCGCGGAAACGGTAGGAAAATATTTTAATGTCGACACCGCAAAGATCCTTCATTGGGCAAGCTGGCACTTTGCAGATTCGACTAACATCGACAGCGCTTCGAGCAAATCAAATTTCTTTTCTAATCTTCTTCAGCTTGATAAAGAGCAGCTTGTCGGAAAAGAGGTCAGCAATCCGAATGCGACACGGAGCGTCGGCGGCTGGGCAATGATGTTCCTTCTTTTCACGCTGACTGCAACTTCAACTTCGCTGTTTGATGAAAACAAGAGCGGCGTTGTGTTAAGAATTCTTTCATCGCCGGTTTCGCGAGTTCATATTTTGTGGGGAAAATATCTTTACAATTTTTCACTCGGCTGCATTCAGCTTTTTGTAATGTTCTTTGTCGGTTATCTTCTCTTTAAGATAGATATCTTCTCAAACTTTTTTAACTTGCTTTTAGTTATCGTTGCGGGCGCGTTAGCATGCACAGCATTCGGAATGCTTCTGGCGGCAGTCAGCAAAACAGCGGCGCAGGCAAACGGTCTCGGCACTTTGCTGATCTTAACTATGAGCGGTATTGGCGGCGCGTGGTTCCCGACATTTATTCTTCCGCCGTTCATTCAAATTCTAAGTAAATTCTCTCTCGTCTATTGGGCGATGGAAGGATTTATGAACGTGCTCTGGCGCGGCTCAAGCACGATTGAAATACTTCCTACCGTCGGCGTGCTTATTGGAATTGCCGCTATTATTAATGTCTTTAGTATTATCCGGTTTAAAAAAGGAGATTTGTTTTGAAAAATATTCTTCGCTCTATTTTTGTTTTCATGTTTCTAGTTTCATTTTCAAGCTTAATCTGTGCGCAGCAAGTTAACCTGAAGATAGTCGAGACGAGCGATGTACACGGCTCGCTCTTCCCTTATGATTTTAAAAATGATAAAGCTATCAACACTTCGCTTGCGCAAATTTATTCTTATGTAAAAGAAGAAAGAGCGAAGAAAGATCAAGACGTAATCTTGCTGGATGACGGAGACATTCTTCAAGGTCAGCCGGTGGTTTATTATTACAACTTTGACCTGCCCGACGGTCAGGCGGGGCAGACGAATGTTCCGCACATCTGCGCTCAAGTTATGAATTATATGAAGTACGACGCGGGCACTGTCGGCAACCACGATATCGAGCCAGGTCATCCGGTCTATGACAGAATAAAAAATGAATTTAATTTTCCCTGGCTTGCCGCCAACGCGGTTAATACAAAAACGGGCAAGCCGTACTTTAAGCCTTACACTATAATTAAGAAAGACGGAATAAAGATAGCGGTGCTCGGAATGATTACGCCTGCGATACCTACTTGGCTGCCTGAAAAAATCTGGAGCGGAATCCGCTTTGAAGATATGATCGAGACCGCAAAAAAGTGGGTCGCAATTATCAAGGAAAAAGAAAAGCCTGATTTGCTCATCGGGCTTTTTCATTCCGGTATAGAATATAATTACAACGGCTCGACAGCCGAAACGCCTTTGAATGAAAATGCTTCAAAGCTTGTTGCAGAGAAAGTTCCCGGCTTTGATATTATTCTCGCCGGGCACGATCATAAGGTGTGGAATTTTTTTGTTAAGAATTCAGAAGGTAAAAATGTTTTGATACTCGATCCGGCTAACGCCGCCCGCAACGCCGCCGCGGCAACGGTTACTCTTCAATATGATTCTTCTTCATCTTCGTGGAAAAAAGAAATAAGCGGGAAAATTGTAGAAAGCAAAAATTACAAGCCCGATGACAGCTATATGAAAAAATTCTCGCCCGCGATTGAAGAAGTAAAAAAATATGTTTCAAAGCCGATCGGTGTTTTTACTAAAACTATTTCAACGCGCGAGGCGATGTTCGGTGACTCTCCGTTTGAAGATATAATACAAAAAATTCAGCTCGATCTTACGCATGCTGATGTTTCTTTTTCCGCGCCTCTTTCTTTTAATGCCGAGATCAAAAAAGGAACGGTCTATGTCCGCGACATGTTTAATCTTTATAAATATGAAAATCTTTTGTACACGATGAAGATGACCGGGCAGGAAATAAAAGATTACCTGGAATATTCTTTCAGCCGCTGGTTCAATCAAATGAAAAATGAAAACGATGATCTTATTAATTTCAAAAAAGATTCCGCGGGTAAAATAATTTATACAAATCATGAGGCGCAGCTTGCTACGAACTATTATAATTATTCTTCGGCTGCTGGAATCGATTATACCGTTGATGTGTCAAAGCCTGCCGGTGAAAGGGTTTCTATAAAATCTTTTTCAGACGGGAAGCCGTTTGATTTAAAGAAGACTTATAAGGCGGCGCTTAATTCATACCGAGGCAACGGCGGAGGCGGACATTTAACTTTCGGAGCTAAAATTCCGAAGGACGAGATCGCTAAAAGAATTATTACTTCCACGCAGAAAGATCTCCGCTATTACTTGATGAAGTGGATCGAAAAGAAAAAGACGGTAACGCCGGAAGCCTTAAATAACTGGAAGGTAATCCCGCAGGACTGGTGGAGCAAAGGCAAAGAAAAGGACGATAAAATTTTGTTCGGAGAAAATTAACCGAAGCCTTAGTTTGCTTTTAAGCCCGGCTTGCCGGTAATATAGTTTACAAGCTGACCGATCATAAATTCCTTTTCGTCGATCACAGCTTTAACAACATCGCCGATGGAAATTATTCCAACTAATCTTTGATGTTCGTAAACCGGCAGATGGCGGATTCTTTTGCTTATCATAAGCGCCATGCATTCTTCCGTGTTCTGCGCCGTTGTAACGTAAAGAACTTTGGGCGACATGATTTCCTTTACCAAAGTGTCTTTGGAAAATTTGCCGTGAAGAATAACCTTGCGCGCGTAATCCCTTTCGGAAATTATCCCTACAACATCACCGTTTGAAACCACGACAAGAGCGCCTATTTCCTTTTCTGCCATTAATTGAAGAGCGTCAAACACAGTCGCTTCCGGCGAGATCGACCAGATTGAATTTCCCTTTGACTGCAAAATTTCTCTTACTGTTTTCATAAGCTGCCTCTTCAAATTGTTTTAAAGATTATATGTTTTCATTAATTAAAAAAGAAAATCTATTTGAAAGATTTGCCGCACCGCCGGCAACCGCCTGCATGAAAATATTATTTAAAAATTAGATTAGCAATTAGCGCGGATAAGTTTATTTATTCCGCTTGCCTTGTCCAACCTTTATTTCTTATCCTTTCTGTCAACCTATTTCAGGACAAGACACTAAAATGTTATTGTGTATATAAGTAGCGATTGAGTTGTTCCCCTGATAGAAACAGGTTCTGTAGTAGCTAAGAAAAATGAGGCAAGAAACAAAAGTTGAATAAAATATTTACAGATTCCCACAAACACCACCTAATTAATTTTTCTGTGGTTAACTTAAATTAAATAGGTTAAACGGTCAAGCTAAACGGCAAAAGTTTATCTCGCATTATTTATCGGCATAGGAAGCACGAGCCAGTTTTTTCCGTCGCGGGCGATTAAGGCTTCCGCGGCTTCCGGTCCCCATGTGCCTGCAAAGTAATTCGGGAAATCCACGGTCGCGTTCGCTTCCCACGCTTCTATTATGGGCATAATTAGTTCCCACGCGGCTTCCACCTGGTCGGAGCGCATAAACAAAGTCGCGTCGCCGAGCATAATATCAAGCAGAAGTGTTTCATAAGCTTCAGGAGGCTCTGTTGTGTAAGTGTTGCCGTAGTTAAATATCATATCGACCGGCGTAAGAAGCATTTTTAATCCCGGCTGCTTTGCCTGGAAGCGCAGTCTAATTCCCATCTCAGGCTGGATATTAATTATTAATCTATTCGGCTGCCAGTTCTCAATAGTTTCATTCGGGAAGGCGCTGTGCGGCACCGGGCGGAATTGAATCGTAATGACGGAAGTTTTCTGAGATAATCTTTTGCCGGTGCGGACATAAAACGGAACGTCCTGCCAGCGCCAGTTATCAACGTAAAACTTTACCGCCGCAAAAGTCTCTATGTTTGATTTAGGATTTACTCCGGGCTCTTCTTTATAGCTTACGACCTTTTGTCCTTCCATCCAGCCGCTGTTATACTGCCCGCGGACTGCGTTGCGGTGAACGTCTTCTCGATTGTATTTTCTTATAGCGCGGAGTACATCAACTTTTTTGTTGCGTACTTCATCGGCGGAAAAAGAAACCGGCGGCTCCATCGCGGTCAAACATAATAATTGAAGAATATGATTCTGAATCATATCGCGCAATGCCCCGGCGTGGTCGTAATAGCTTCCGCGGTGCTCTACGCCTACTTCTTCCCCGACTGTTATCTGAACATGATCTATAAAATTCCTATTCCATATCGGCTCAAATAAAGCGTTGGCGAAACGGAAGGCAATCATATTTTGCACCGTTTCTTTTCCGAGGTAATGATCGATCCGGTATATCTGGCATTCATCAAAAGTATTTTTGATAACGTTGTTAAGCTCGCGCGCGCTTTCAAGATCATGCCCGAACGGTTTTTCAATTACAATTCTATCGCGCAGATCGTCTTGAGCTATTTTTGATATGCTTAAATTTTTTGTAATGGCTTCGATGAACGCGGGCGGGATTGCGAGATAAAATATTCTATTGGATTTTTTCCCCCACGGGTTTTCGATGGAAGATATTTTTTTAGAAAGTCTTTGATATGTTTCTTCGTTTGTAAAATCCGCTTTTTGATAGTTCAGCGAAGAGGCAAACTTGCTCCAGTCGTTTTCGTTCGCTTTTCCTCTGCGCGAGAATTGATTTACGCCGTCTAAAATTCTTTGGCGGAATTCTTCGTCGGTCATTTCCTTAATATCAAGCCCGATAACGGCAAAGTTGTCCGGTATCCAATCGTCTAAATAGAGATTATAAATTGCGGGCATTAACTTGCGCCAGCATAGATCACCGCCTGCGCCGAAGATAATTATTATTGAAGGATCAGGCTTTCGTGCGGACTGCATAGGGTCTCCTATTTTAAATTCCAATGAGTATGATAAACACCTTTTTCATCAACGCGCTCGTAAGTATGCGCGCCGAAAAAGTCGCGCTGCGCCTGAACTAAATTTGCCGGAAGCCATTCGCTCCTGTACGAATCATAATACGCTAATGAAGCGGACATCCCCGCAACGGGAATTCCCATATCGATCGCGGACTTAATTATGAACCGCGCGTCTCCCGCTCTCTTTTTTATTTCGCTTGAAATTTTCGGATCGATAAGGAGATTTACGAGATCAGGCTTAGCTTCGAATGCTTTTGAAATATCTTCAAGCAGGGCTGCTCTTATAATACATCCGCCGCGCCATATTTGCGCTACGTCTTTCAGATTCAAATTGTATTCATATTCTTTTGATGCGGCGAGGAGCATCGCCATGCCCTGCGCGTAAGTAGTTATCATTGAAAAATATAATGCGCTGCGGAGTGCTGAAATAAATTCATTTTTATTGCCGGAGAATTTAGGATCTACTTCATCAAAAATTTTCGCGGCATTTTCTCTTTCTGTTTTATAAGCGGACATATCGCGCATAGCAACTGCTGCGTCAATTGTATTAAGCGGCACTTGAATATCCATCGCGTCCTGCGAAGTCCATTTTCCTGTTCCTTTTTGTTTTGCTTTATCTAAAATTTTATCTACAAGCATTCCGTCTCCTTTATCATCATGCTGTGTGAAAACCTCGGAAGTAATTTCGATTAAAAAAGATTGAAGTTCAACCTTATTCCAGCTTTCAAAAATATCATGTAATTCATTGTTGGAAAGATTTAATCCGCGTTTAAGTATGTCGTAGGTTTCCGAAATTAATTGCATCAATCCGTACTCAATTCCGTTATGCACCATTTTAACATAATGACCCGCGGAGCCGGGACCAAGATAAACAACACAGTTTTCCCCTTTTACTTTTGCCGATGCAGCCTCAAACAGCGGGCGTACAATTTCATAAGCTTCTGCGGGACCGCCGGGCATCATGCTGGGACCAAGACGCGCGCCTTGCTCACCGCCGGAAATTCCTATTCCTAAAAAATTAATTTTCTTTTGCTTTAGTTCCAGAAACCTTTTGTTTGTATCTGTGAAGTGAGAATTTCCTCCATCTATAATTAAATCGCCGGGTTCAAGGTACGGCAGTACATCGTTTATTACGGAATCTACCGGCGCGCCAGCCGGGACAAGCATCATTATTACGCGCGGCTTCGATAGAAGCGGGATAAATTCTTCAAGTGTATTTACACCTTTAACTTTTTTTTCTGAACCTTCAATGTTAAGAGCATCGACTTTTGTTTTGTCTTTGTCGAAGCCTGCGATGGGAAAACCGTGGTCTGCAAAATTTAAAACCAGGTTTCTGCCCATTACACCAAGTCCGACCATTCCAAGCTTGTATTGAGAATTTTCCATAATAATTTTCTTAATTGAATAATGTGTTTATGAAATTAAATTTTATTACAACGCAAGACCAAGCCTTTCAAGCTGGCTTTTGGTTGCGCTTAAACTTTTATGATGAATTCCATTTATTCCAAGCGAGCGCGCCACCTGGACGAACATAAGCCTGTCATCAAGGTAAGCAACCTGCTGCGGCTTTACCTGGGAAACATCGAGAGCAATTCTATAAATATCAACATCCGGCTTGCGGATGTGAATGAAGCTTGATGCGATGAACGAATCAAAAATTTCATTAAGCCGGAATTGACGTATTCTATATTCTGTTAACTCGCGTCCTTCGTTGCTTACAGCGGTAACTTTCAGCTTATGTTTTTTCTTCAACTCTTTTATGAATTCAATCATCTTTTTTAGCGGCTGCGATTGTTCATACATAAAGCTTTCAAATTCTTCTTTTGTGAAATTTCTTTTTTCGTAGAATACCACGCGTTCAAGATATTCATTCAAATCTAATTTTCCGGATTCATAAGTATCGAATGTTAAATGATGACGTTCGTTTACTTCTTCCAGATCAAGACCAAACTTTTTTACCGCTAAAACGCGAGCCTTACGGTCCCAGCCGTTTGTTAATAGAACTCCGCCTACATCAAGAAATAAACTTGTTATGCTGCTGTTTGCCATCGATTGCCTAAAATAATTTTTTGAAAAATTAGAAATGGTCACAATAATTTATTATCAAATATACTTTCTTCATCAGGAGAAACTTATGATGTTAGGCATAAAACACTAAAGCCGCTGTTGATAGTCGGGCAGCGGCTTTATTTGAAGTTTACAAAAATAGCTTTGTATTATTTGATCAAGCCGCCGATTTCGCCGTTTGGATTTTTCTGGGTATGAACCAGCACGTAAGCGTCGCCGGTTTTAATCCATGTTCTAAGGCTGTCGAGGTTCACATCTTTATTTGTTATGGTTCCTTTAGATAACAAGCCATTGAACTTGCCGGTAATTTTTCCTTTGTATAACCAAACCGCAATCGGACCCTCTTTTCCCATTGGTCCATGATGAATATGAGCCATAGAAACGCTGTCAATATTGAATACATAAAGTTTGTAAAAAAGTTTCTTGCCGTCTTTGCTGAAAATAAAATCGGCATGACCCATTGCTTTGGTTTTCACCGCCGGGGTTTTGAAGCCGCCCGAAAGTACGGCTTTAAAAACATTCTTTTCTGTTTTGCTTGATTTTGTACCGGATATTTTTTCCGCCGCTCTCGAAGCATTAACGAAAAATAGCATTGAGAAAACGACCAGACTTAAAACAAAGATCTTTTTCATACTGGCAACTCCTTATCATTGTTAAATTTTTTCAAACGTAATTAACTGATCTCAATGTTTTTGTGATGCCGGTTAACGGGACGGTGTAAAAATTTTTAACCGAATTCTTTTATCCCAAATAGATTATGAATAATTTTGAAATACAAAACCGGAAATTTTATGAGTTTAGAAAATCTTAAAAAATCTTTGAAAGAAGAAGAAAACCCGGAACAGGCAAGGAACCTGCAAAGGTTCTTTAAAACCGGTAAGGGAGAGTATGGCGAAGGAGACGTATTTATAGGGCTTAAAGTGCCGGTACAGAGAAAAATTGCAAGGGAAAATCTTGATCTTTCATTTAAAGATTTAAAAACACTTATCAAATCAAAAATTCATGAAGAGCGTTTGATTGCATTGATGATTCTGGTATTAAGATTTCCAAAATCAAATGAAGAAGAGAAAAAGAAAATCTTCAATTTTTATATTGCAAATAAATCTAATATAAATAACTGGGATTTGGTTGATCTTTCCGCGCCAAATATTGTCGGAGTTTTTTTGCTCGATAAGGATAAGGGTTTGCTTTACAAATTAGCAAAATCAAAAAATCTTTGGGATAAAAGAATATCCGTTCTTTCGACTTTTCGTTTTATAAAAGAAAATAGTTTTAAGGTATCGCTTGATATTTCAAAAATTTTATTGAACGATAAACACGACCTAATCCATAAAGCCGTCGGCTGGATGCTGCGGGAGATTGGTAAAAGAGATCTAAAAGTTGAAGAAAAATTCCTAAAGGAAAATTATAAGCAGATGCCGCGCACTATGCTCCGGTATGCCATTGAAAAATTTCCCGAAGCGAAAAGGCAATCCTATCTTGCAGGCAAAGTATAACACGGATTGATATTTCCATTGATCTCAAAAGCGTGATAATTGATTTGTATTTTTTATCTTTACACACAAAAAATTTAACTGCTATTTAATCCTAAACAAAAAGTAATTATTTGAAAAACACTATTCATCCAGAAGTAAAAATCGGACATATCCATTTGACCGTTTCCGACATTGAGCGTTCACTTAAATTTTATCGCGATCTGCTTGGTTTTGACGTAACATCATATTTCGGCAACTCCGCAGTATTCCTTTCTGCCGGCGGTTACCATCATTACATCGGCTTAAACACATGGCAGGGGAAAGGCGCGCAGGCACCACCGCCGGGGCATACGGGGCTTTATCATTTCGGAATCCTTTTTCCCAACAGAAAGGAACTCGCGCGTGTTCTTAAAAGATTATATGAAATAAATTATCCGCTTGAAGGCGCTTCCGACCACGGTATATCCGAATCCATTTATATTACTGATCCGGATGGCAACGGCGTTGAGCTTTACGCCGACCGCTCTTTAGATCAATGGCCGATTGATGAAGAAGGTCATTTGCAGATGGTAACAAAGCATCTCGATATTCTCAATCTGCTTTCGGAACTCGATGACGAATAAACTTAAAATGATTTATGAAAAGCTTTTCTGAAAAAATTATTGCGATAGTATTTATTCTTGTTTCTTTTGCGGGAAGAGACTTTGCGCAGCAGGGAAATGTAGTTCAGCAAGTTGATACCGTTATGAACCAATTTGTAAAATTGAAAATGTTTTCGGGCGTTGTTCTTATTGCAGTGGACAATAAACCGCTTTATCAAAAAGCATTCGGCTTTGAAAACCCTGAAAAGAAAATTCCAAACAAAACGAACACAAAGTTTTCTATCGGTACCGCGACCAAATTTTTTACTGCAATTCTCATTTCACAGCTTGAGGAAGAAGGCAAAATAAAATTCACCGATACGGTAGATAAATATATTCCCGGCTTTTCTTCCGAAGCCGGAAGCAAAATAACAATCATGAATCTACTCGACGAGCGCTCCGGATTAGGAAATTATGCTGATGACCCGGGTTTTAGGAAAAAAGAAAATGAGATTAAAAGCGTTGACGGCTTTTTACCGTTTATAAAAAAAGAAAAGTTGAAATTCATTCCAGGCACAAAAATGTCTTTATCAAGTTCCGGGTATGTAGTTCTTGCCGCGGTAATAGAAAAAATATATGGAAAAAGCTTTGAAGAAGTTCTAAAAGAAAAAATCCTTCAGCCGCTTAAAATGGATAATACCGGTTTCAATATAAATACCAGTGACTCAAACGGATTTGCAAATGGGTACAAAGTTTTGCTGAACGGCGAACTTAAAGACAGCTTGAATGAAAATTCAAAAGGCGCCGGCAACATTGGAATTTATACAACCGCCGCAGATATGCTTAAGCTCGATTACTCGCTCGCAAACGATACGCTCATCTTATCTAACGGAAGCAAACTTGAATTATTTACAAAAAACTTTAGCGGTACAAATAAAGAAACATGGAATGATTATTCTTCCAAAGAAACATTCGGAATAGAAGGTTCGCTTCCCGGCTTTGAAACCGTATGGTACCGTTTCTTCAGAGAAAAATATTCGATCATTGTTTTATCGAATATAAATCAGCCAAGCGCTTTGGATGCAACATATTTTGTTAAGATGATTTTATTCGGAAGACCGTTTTCGCTGCCGCGCGTTTCTCCTTCAAGATTTGTTTACAATGAAATCGAAAAAAACGGGATAAAATATTTCCTGGCAAACTACGGGAAATTATTTCACGACAATCGTTATGAAATTTCAGATTATAAATTATTCGATGAAGTGGGTCAAGAGCTTTTTTCAATGAATAAAAAAGATTGGGCAATTGAAATTCTTAAGCTTAACGCCTCCCTATTCAATTATGTTCCGACGGTATTTAACAGCCTCGGCGACGCGTACCGTCAATTAAATAACAGATCGGAAGCTATAGCTAATTATAAAAAAGCTTTGCGGCTGGATCCCGCCAATGATTACGCAGTGAAAATGTTAGCCAAGCTTGGAGCGCTTTAAATTATGCCTCAAAGATTTTTTGAAATCTCTGAGGCTTTTATATTTACCAAATTTTTACTCTTAAACTATCAGTTCTATACATCGGGTCGCCTGGCTTTATATCAAATGCTTTGTAAAATTCAGGCATATTTGAAAGCGGCGCGATTGTTCTTAGTTTATCCGGCGAATGGGGATTAGTTAAAATTTGTTTCTTCAATGCTTCGCTGCGTTCATGTCCCGCCCACGACTGTGCATAGGCAATAAAAAATCTTTGGTCAGGCGTAAAGCCGTCAATCTTTTTATTTGACTTCCCTTCCTTAGTCATTTTAAATGCGTCATAAGCAATTATTAATCCTCCGAGATCGGCGATATTTTCTCCGAGCGTTAGTTCGCCGTTTACATGCAGGCTGTCTAAGACAACATAATCGTTAAACTGCTTAATTATCCTTTGCGTACGTTCCTTAAACTTCTTTTCATCATCAGCCGTCCACCAATTTTTTAAATTACCATCGGCGTCATATTGTCTGCCTTGATCATCAAAGCCGTGAGTCATTTCATGCCCTATTGTAGCGCCGGTTTCACCATAGTTCACGGCGTCATCCGCGTTCATATCAAAGAAAGGCGGCTGAAGAATTCCCGCGGGAAAAACTATTTCGTTAAGTGACGGATCATAATATGCGTTTACGGTCTGCGGCGTCATCTCCCACAGAGTTTTATCAACCGGCTTGCCGATCTTAGCAACCATATATTTGAAGTTAAAAATATTTGCGCGGATAATATTATCAACATAAGCGCCGCGGTCGATTTCAAGCCCGTCATAATTTCTCCATTTATCGGGATAACCGACTTTCTTCAAAATTTTATGCAGCTTCTCAATCGCCTTTTCCTTTGTTTCTTTGCTCATCCAATCAAGCTTTTCAATTCTTTCGCCGAAAACCTTTATGAGATTGTCGACCATTTCAAGATTTCTTTTTTTAGCTTCGGGCGGGAAGTGCATCTTTACGAATTCTTGTCCCAAAATTTCTCCGATTGCTCCGTCAGCATCCTGAAGAACTCTTTTCCAACGCGGCTTTAATTCTTTTGCGCCGGTAAGGACAGTTCCAAAGAATTGAAAATGTTCATTTACAAAATTACTGCTAAGGTATGGCGCGAATGAGTTTATCAAACACCAGCGTAAATAAATTTTCCAGTTATCTATACTTTCACTTTGAAGAAGCGAATTTACTTCTTTGAAAAATTCAGGCTGACTTACAATTATATCTTTAATATTTTTTATTCCGACTTCATTCAGAAATTTATTCCACTTAATCGTTGGAGTAAGTGAGTCGGCAGAGTCAAGAGAATATTTATGGTAAACAGCATAGGGATCGCGCTGTTCCACCGGCGTCATTGAAGACTTTGCAAGATTAGTTTCAATATTTATTACAACTGAAGCTTCTTCTTTTGCTTTAGCCTTATCATCGCCGAGAAGCTTAAACATGTTTGCAATGTGCTCAAGATATTCATCTCTAATTTTTACCGAGGCAGAATCGGTCTTTAAATAATAATCTCTATCCGGCATCGCGATTCCGCCTTGATATAGATAAGGAACAATCTCTGCGCTGTTCATCTGGTCCTGCATCGCGAAGAAATTAAATAGCGGAGAAACGCCGTAAGTTTGAAAAAGCGCAATAACATTATTAACATCATTTAGATTATTAATAGAGTTTATTCTATCAAATTCTTTTTTAAGCGGTTCAGCGCCGAGCTTATCAATAGCCGTTGTATCCATTCCGCTGAAATAAAAATCCCCGACTTTTTGAACGTTGGTTCCTTTTACAGATTTTTTCTTTGCGTCTGCTTCCATCACCTTGCGGAGAGATTTGTAGTTATCTTCTTGAAGAACATAAAAAATTCCCCAATAACTTTCGGAAGGAGGAATCGGGTTATTCTTAATCCAATTCCCGTTTGCGTAGTCAAAAAAATCAGTTGCCGGATTAACCGAAGTATCCATCCATGAAAGCTGTATCCCATGTCCGGCATTAGATTGTTTTCGGTTTTGTGCTTTGGTCATTGTAATAGCCAAGATAATTATAACTATTAGAGTTAAAAAATTTTTCATTTGATACCCTTCAAAATTTATCGTTCAAATATAAGGATAGATAGCTTATGGGTGAAAAATTAATTTAAGTATTTTATATAGTTCTAAAACATGTAACTCCTCGGAGGTGGGACGTATAATTTTACAAACATATAACTCCTGCCGGAGTCATTCCGTATCATGTGTCTTTACTTCAGAAGAGAGAAATATTTGTAGATAAACAATAACACAAAGACCATAACACTCTGTAAGTGTGCAATATTTCTTTTGCATTAGCAAGGTTTGTATTTGCAAAGGCTCAATTAACTTTTGCAATCGCCAGGTTTATGTTTGCAAATGCTTAGTTAGGCTTTGCAATCACTAAGTACGTGTTAGCATGGCGCTAGTTAGGCGTTACAATCACTAAGTACGTGTTAGCAGGAGGCTAGTTAGCTTTAGCAATCGCCAGGTACGTGCTTGTAAATGGCTAGTTAGGTTTTGCAATTGCCAAGTACATATTAGCATGAGGTTAGTTGGTTCTTACAATCGCTAAGTACATGTTAACAGAAGGCTAGTTAGTTTTTGCAATCATCAGGTACCTGCTTTCAGAAGCTTACTTTACTTTTACAGGCATTACCTTCTTAACATATCAGCCATAAAAAGACTATTATTTATCATTTTTTTGGTTTTTATTTATAGAACTTAAATGTGTACAACTAAATTTGTAAGATTAAATTGAAGGATTTCTTCAAGTAAATGGTGTTTTAACAAGCAATATTACCGGTAAAAAATGCTTACTGCTAAAAAACCAACTAAATACAGTTCTATTTTTTAAGGTAAAAGAGCAATAAAGTTGTTGGTACGATATTTATATATTGTTAAATCGAACAGTTGATTTTATCCAGACAAATAAAATAGCGACACGAACGAAATAATTACCGATGTAAGGCAATATTACCGGTAATTTTTCCCCGATTTTAATTGCTTTAGAAGTGTTCTTTATCATACACTGTTGAAATCAAAAGATATGGTTTTGGCATGTTTTTTCTTGTTCACTTGAAGTTATTCTTTATCTAAGTAACTTAAATATATAAAATAAAAGACAGTACGATTTTTTTTAATTAACATTACCAACAATATAAGGATTCAGTTATGGGTCAACAACAACTTCTTTTAATCGTTCTCGGCGTAATAATCGTCGGTATTGCCATTGTAGTAGGTATTAACCTATTTAATGCAAACGCTATTTCATCAAACAAAGATGCGGTCGTCTCAGATTTAAATAATCTTGCCGCATTAGCACATCAATATTATATGAAACCAACATCAATGGGCGGCGGCGGAAATTCATACGCAAGCTTTGCAATCCCCACCGGACTAAGCGCAACAGCAAATGGAACATATACGGTCGGAACAGGAACAGCAACATCAATTACCTTTACTGGTACAGGTACGCAAAAAGGCGCTAACGGAAGTGCAATTACTGCAACTATTGTAGTAAAGGTACCACCATTAGCAGATAGTGTTGCAATAACAAATCCATAATTAACTAATGTAATATATTTTTCAGATAATATATTTTCAGTTATCAGGCTAGTAAAATCCCAATTACTAGCCTTTTTAATTATTATTAAAAAAGATTATTTTATTTATGAAATAATTTTTATTGTTGGATAAAGAAATGTTGTAGTTGAAGAATCACAAATATTGAACTCCTACGGAGTTCGGATGGTATTTGGGGATGCTTAGTTCTACAAACATATAACTCCTACGGAGTTAGTTTTTCTGTTTTCGCTCCAGAGGAGCGATATGTTTGTAGAAAAGTTATCCCCCAAAAAAACAGAACGCCGTAGGTGTTCAATGTAAAATTAATTGGCATATTCAATTTTATGAATATCAATAAATCAATATCTAATTTTAACACAGCATCTTAGTCGAGGTGTTAATAGTTTCAAACAACGGGCTCTCATTAATATTTTTTGTATTGTAAAAAGGAAGATGTTTTCTTAGTATGGAAAGAGTTAAGTTTGTAAAAGCATGATGGAAGAAGAACAATAAGCATATATGATAGAATTTAAATTTACAGCTGAAAAATTAAACGGACAGACCATCAACGGTACCCTTTCTGCAAGTACTGTGGGAGAAGGCAAAAAGAAAATTTACCAGCTTGCCGAAAAGAATCAGCTCAAAGTAAAGGACGTTCAAAGAAAATCTTCTTATCTTTATAAGGTTAGAAGAGGAAAAGAAAAACCAATCCTTGGTGAGCAAAAAGCGTTTACAAAAAAAGAGGTTGAAGAAGCGCTTGTTCGTCTTGGTTTTGATATAGTATCGGTAAATAAAAAACTATTGGATTTTAGTTTCAATCCTCCTACAGCGGAGATAGTAACTTTCGTAAAAATTAGTGCGGAGCTTCTCGATCAAAAACTTCCCTACGGGGAAATATTGAATTTGCTAATCAACGATACACAAAATAAAACATTGAGAGAGACACTTAAGGAAATTAATAACGATCTTAAAAAAGGTGCCGACAGCGAAACAACATTCCTAAAATATCAAACAGTTTTTGGAAAGTTTACGGCTTACATGCTTGGTCTTGCATCTAAAAGCGGCAACATGACAGAGATTTATAAAGCCACGGCTAAATTTTTAGAACGGCGCCAGGAGTTTAAAAAGAATTTAAAAAGCGCTTTGATTACCCCGGCAATAACCATGTTGGTTTTATTTATTGCCGTACTTTTTTATGTCGGTTATATTTTTCCGCAAACAGCCGGATTATTTGCCCAGTTTCATATTCCCCTTCCGCCGATGACGGCTTTTACTTTGAAGATGAGTGACTTCCTTTCGGCGTATAAGATAGAAATAGCTATATTAATTATTGTGCCGCTGCTTGTCTTCTGGAGATTTTCAAAAACGAAAAAAGGAAAATTTATTCTTGATAGGTATATGCTTAAAATTCCTATTCTCGGCACGCTTGTTCATAAAACATTAATTGAAGTGTATTGCAGAGTATTTTTTACTTTGTATAGCGGCTCTGCCGAAAGTATCGAGCCGGTAAGAATAGCATCTGAGGCAACCGGAAATCAATATTTTGAAGATAAAATAAAAAACGTCGCCATTCCTTTGATGGTAAAAAAAGGAGTTGGTTTAACGGAAGCGTTCGAAGCGACTGGAGTATTTACCGAGACGGCAATATCAAGATTTCATTCAGGCGAAGAAACAGGAACAATTAAAAATACCGCACTTCAGCTGGCTAATTACTATGAGAGCGAAACAGTTTACAAGCTTAAAAACCTAATTGAACTCGTACAGGTTTTTATAGCAATGATTATTATGATCGTAATGATTCTTCTAACTCTCGTTTCGGCAGAGACGGCAACTATTCATCCTAATGCACCCGGGTTTTCGAGCGCTACATATATTGAAAGAACAATCTCATGATAGATTCAAATCTTGAAATGACCGACAAAATCGGTTACCTTCTTTTTAAGAAAGGTATCATCGATTCGGCAATGCTTGAAAAGGCGTTGAACGCAAAAGCAAATGATAAAAGTAAAATTAAAAGAAACCTTGCGCAAATATTAGTTCAAGATTTTGGTTACGATCACGATACTATTTTTAGAGAAGTTGCTATTCTTTATGCCTTCCGCGAGCTTGATGTAAGACCGGATGAAATTCCCCCGCAGAAATTAGAAGCCATCAAACAAATGATTAATAACTCGGGTGAACAGTTAAAAAATCAGATCCTCGAGCATAAGATTATTCCATTCATGTATGATGAAAGGATTAAAGATAAATTAATTCTTGCCGCAATTGATCCAACAGAAAGAAATATTCCTAAAATTGCTTTCGGTTTGAACGCAAAAAAATATGAAGTCATTTATATAAGAAAAAAGGATTATGAAAAAATAATTCAGACGATACTTCCGCCGGAAAATGTTTATTTAAAAATGATGGAGGAAGCGACCACTGAAATCCAGATAGAAAAAGATGAAGCTTCGCTTGATGAAGACGCACTTAACGCGGAAATAAATAAGAGCGCTCTAATAAATCTTGTTGAAGGCGCATTGGTAGAAGGCGTAAGAAAAGGCGCAAGCGATATTCACTTTGTTCCGAAATCCGGAAATAAAACTGAAATATTAATGCGCGTCGACGGGAACTTGCAGCTATGGCATGTGCAGGAAAATACGCTGCCCGAAGCGGTTGTCGCCGTTGTTAAAGATCGTTCAAAAGGAATGGATAGATTTGAAAGAGAGAAGGCGCAGGATGGTTTTATTCAAAGAGAAATAGACGGGCAAATAATCCGCTTTAGAGTTTCCGTTCTACCGATGGTTGGCACCGAATTGAAAAATAAATTTGAAAGCGTTGTCTTAAGAATTCTTGACGATAGGAAAGTTATAAAAGATTTAGATAAGCTCGGGCTGGCTGGCTATTCAAAAACGGTTTTTACAAAAGCGATAACACAGCCGCAAGGTATGGTTATCCTAACCGGTCCTACCGGCAGCGGTAAAAGCACAACTCTTGTTGCCGCTCTGTATCAAGTTATTGACCCAACTGTAAATGTTTTGACGGTTGAAGACCCGGTAGAATATGTTATCGAAGGTTCGCGCCAGCTTAAGATTGGATACAAAATGAATTTTGAACAGGCTATCCGTTCAATCTTGCGGCATGATCCCGATATTGTATTGGTGGGCGAGATGAGGGATAAAGAGACTGCCGAAATAGCAATAAAGCTTGCAAACACAGGTCACCTTACGTTTTCTACTCTTCATACCAACGATGCGCCAAGTGCCGTTGCCAGGTTATATAAAATGGGTATCGAGCCATTTCTTATAGCCTATGCAATTAATTTAATTGTAGCACAGAGATTGGTAAGAAGACTTTGTCCGGATTGCAAAAAGAGAGTAGTCAATTTTGATGAGTCGATAATGAGCGCCGCCGGTTTAAATATTGCTGAGTGGAGGGAGTATAAAATCTATGAGCCCAAAGGATGCGATAGATGTAACGGTACCGGGTATAAAGGCAGAATAGCAATTCATGAAGCGCTGTATTTTACAAAAGAGATCAGAAAAGTTATTGTAAGCTCAGGCGAAGAAGTTGATGAAGAAAGGATTCGGGTTCAAGCAAAAAAAGACGGCAGCCTAAACTTGAGAGATGCCGGTCTTGAAAAAGTGAAGCTGGGTCTTACTTCAATTGAAGAAGTTCTGGCTTCAACTTCAGAAGAGTAATTTGTAAGTATTGTTATGAAAAAGCATAAAAAATTTTTAATAGTTCATTATAAAACAAATTTCAAAAACTTGTCTTTATTATATATTCATTATAATTTGTCAACACATAAAAGGAATAACTTAAGTGCCTGTAACTGACGCAAAAACAATTCTGAAAAATTTTGCAAGCACGATACCCGTAAATTATTCCGGGGCTGACAGGGTGAGCTATCTTCTCGATAACATCGAAAAAATGAACAGTGATGAAAGAATAGTTCTGCACAACCTTTTCAATAAATTTTTAACAGGCATGATAGAACGGGATGCTTCCGATATTGAAATTGGCGGGCACGGTAACGACGGTTATATTTGGTTAAGAATATTCGGGAAAAAAGAAAGAATAAAAGATTTTCCCAAATTTACCGTGGACGAATCAGCAATAATTATCATTAACTTATTAAACTCGAATCAGCGAAAATATTTATCTGTTGCCAGGAACTTAGATTTCAGCTACACTTTTTTATATGAAAGAAGAAACATAAATGTTCGCTTCAGAGCCGATGCTTATTTTGATCTCGATTGTCTATCTTTAAATATGAGAGCTATCAACCAGACGATCAGACCGATTAATTCTTATGGCTTTCATCCAAACGTTCTAAAAACTTTAAGTCATTCTTATATAAAATTCGGATTAACTTTAATCACCGGCATTACAGGCTCGGGCAAATCAACTACGCTTGACGCAATAATAGATGAGCATAATAGAATCGATCCTTGTCATATTGTAATAATTGCTTCTCCGATTGAGTATGTGCATAATTCTAACGCCGCTATTGTTAAGCACCGCGAAGTGGGGAGAGACGTTTTAACTTTTAAAGATGGTGTAATCCAGTCACTGAGACAGGACCCGGACATTATTGTAATCGGCGAAATGAGAGACCCTGATACGATTATTGCCGCATTAGAAGTTACAGATACCGGGCACAAGGTTTTTTCAACACTGCATACATCCAGCGCCGTAGAGTCTATTGATAGAATTGTTGCAGAAGTTCATCCAACCGAACAAGAGCGCATTAGGAACAGGCTTGCGGATGTTCTTGTCGCAATTGTTTCGCAAAAATTAGTTCCGAGCTTGGATGGTAAAATAATTTTAGCCAAGGAAGTATTAATTGTTACTCCAAGCGTAAAAGCCGCAATTAAAAATAATAACACGAGCGAAATTTATATGATGATTAATCAGGGCTCGCAGTACGGGATGATAACAATGGAACAGGACCTTAAACGCTTATATTTGAGCAGAAAAATATCTATGGAAAATGCAGTAGCTTACGCAAATAATAAAACAGTTATTCAGCAAATTTTAACAGCAGTTTAATGAGCACAATCATTTGTACATATTGCGAAGGTAACGATACAAAGATAGCGGTCTTTTTTAAAGAGAAAGATAAAATTAAGCTGCTTAAAACCGGCAGTTATGATGTCATACAATCCGCTTTGGATTTAGAAGATTCTATTACTGGACTTAAGATAGAGGGCGATGAATTATCTTTCGAAGGGTCTATGGGAAAAAGATCTCCCGAAGAAAGAAATATTACCATCTCAAGCATTGGACTTATCAACGATTCGTTAAAAGAATTTAATTTAAAGAAAAGTTTATTTATACCCACGGTAACCGAGCCATCCATTTATTACCATGTTGTTGAAGAAAGCAAGTTAAGCAATGCTTCGAAGTTGACGCAGGAAATTATCGGCGACATTCAGAATTCACAAAACGTTTATATTGATAAAGATAACTTAAGCTATGTAGAACTTGCCGATAAATCAATTTTATCTGTTTTTCTTAACGGCGAAGTCGGGTGTATTAAATTAGTTAATTCCCTCGCGCATTATAACCGAAGGAGATATTATAAAATTCCATCGGTTAAAAGCGCTGAAATATCACTTGCTTACTACATTGCAAAAAGGAAAAAATTCTTTCCTGATGATAACTCTCTTGTCGTTTATATCGGCAGAGAATACAGCAAGTTGATTTTTTTGCAAGGCAGAAAAATAAAACATATTGGCAGCACACTTGATATCGGCACTATTAATCTGCATACATACGACGTTTACTTCTCTAAGATTTTGTTGGAAATGGAAAACGGCGGTATTTCATCTCTGGATAATATTGTAGTTTGCGGAGAAGATGATTCTGAAAATTTAATTCTTTCTTTTTACGGAACTTTTCCGGAAGCGAATGTGTCCAGACTGGAATTTTCTGATCTCGATGTAGCCGCGCTCGATACAAAATCGAAAGAAAAACTTTCTTCTTTCAGCGTTCCGATTGCCGCCGCCATTGATTACTTTGATGGTATTGACGAAATCCATAAAGGAATTAATCTATTACCAAAATATGTAAAAGAAGAGCAAAAAGTTTTGCAGTTCGCGTGGCATGGATTCGCAATGTTCCCATTATTGTTCTTCGCGGCATTTTTAATTACGGTGCGAGTGCTTAATAATCATATTCAGATGAGCAAATTAAATACTGAAATTGAAGAGAAGTCGTTATTGCTAAGACAAAACCAGGAAATACTCGGGAGAATTTCCGATCTGCAGGGAAAGATAAATGGATTTTCTGAAACACAGGCGATACTTGATTCTGCATCAGTTGGCACCGGAGCGTGGTCCGATGTGTTGAGAAAAATTTCGAGCTTTGTCGGACAAAGAAAAGAATTTTGGATAACAAAGTTAACAAAGACAGATAACGGGGTTGTGTCTATAGAAGGATATTCAATTTCTAAAAACATTTTAACTGAATTTGCGTACTCTATAAAATCGGCAGAGCTAAAAAGTATAACTTATGAAAGTCTGCGAGACAAAGATATTTACAAGTTTAATCTTACATTCAACTTATCAAGCTATCATAAAGGAGCAGAGTGAATAGAAAGATTAAAAATACGTTAGCGCTTTTCGGTTTGCTGGCTTTTATACTCGTAGTTGGCGGCGGTTATATTTATATTTTTCAAGTTCGGGCAATTAAAAACGATCAAGCAAAGCTTGAGCAGTTGAAAGCAAATCATTACAATACCGATCAGCTGAATGCCCAATATGCAACTCTGGCAAAAAAAGCTGCGGTGCTGGACTCTGTACTGGCGGCGAGGAAATTTAATATTCCGGAAAATCTTTCTTCGATCAGCTTCTTTAAATTTGTAAACGACCAAAGCTCAAACTTTTCTGAAAGCACGCAGGCTGACGTTGAATTTATTGATCAGAAACAGGATAAGAATTTTTTCTATTATGAATATAAAGTTACCGGCGGCGGCGAATACAACGATCTATATAAACTAATTTATGCTATTGAACAAAGCAAAGAATTAAAGAAAATTAGGACGATAACGTTGACAAATTATATTACTACCGACAAGGATGGTTTGCCCAAGTTCCTTGTAAATTTTGTAATGGATGTGGATGTTTATTATGCCAACAACAATAGATTTTCTACCAAGGAATATGTTGAAAACAATTTGTATACTCCGCAAGTATATGATGTTTTTTATCCGTTGATCAGAAATGAAATTCCGCCTAATATTGATAACTTATTAGATGTCCACGGTGCAAAGCTTTTGGCTTTAGTTCCGGAAGGTGCTTTTATATCCGACAGCAAAGGAAACACATATTTGCTATGGGAAGGTCAGCGCGTTTATCTTGGCTATCTAACAAAGATTGATTATGATCATAATATTGTTAGCTTTATTCTGAACAAAGGCGGAATTATTGAAAAAGTCGACTTAACTTTGGACAAAGAAGGCACAAGCAAAAAAATTAAGTAAAGAGAATTTAATATGAAAAATATTTTTTACGTTGCAATAATTTCTCTGTTATTTACAGTGCAAATTTTTTCTCAGGAGTACCTGGAAAAATCGCTTCAAACTTATCAGAACCCTGAGCAGCTTATTTCGCTCTCTCCGAACATTCCGTTTAGTCAGGCAATTGCTCTGATTAGCAAAATTAGTTTGAAAACAACCGGCAGAAGAATCGTTTCAACAGTTCAGATAGATTCGGCGATTGGGTTTGAAATAAAAAACATGAACTACTTCAAAGCGCTTGTAGTTCTTGTTCGGTCCCAAGGACTTGTTTACGATGAAACGCCGGATTTAATAGTAATTAAGAGAAGCAATGAAGGGGAAGAAGTGCATACAAAAGATAATTATGTTTCAATTAATGCCCGCGAAGTGAAAATTTCCGCGGTGTTCTTTGAAGCTGATGTAAATAAAGAAAAGCAGCTTGGTATAAATTGGCAGTCGTTATTTTCGGGCGCTACTTCAAGTGTTGGCGGCAACTTAAATGGATTTGTTCCAATGTCGTCAGGTTCAAATTCAAACTCAACAACAAGTGGCGGAACTTCTACGGGCGGAACATCCGGTACCGGAACAACAGTGCAGCAATCGCCTGACTTTAATATTACGGCATCTTCCAATTTTAATATAGGCGATTTTTACGGAAAAGCTACCGCAATATTTAAAATGTTCGAGAACGAAAATATCGGTCAAATTATTTCCAGCCCGAACATCACGGTTCTTGATGGTACAGACGCAAGGCTGCAAGACGGACAAGATATTTCGATCAAGCAAAAAGATTTTTCAGGCAACATCATTGATAACTTTTATTCAGTTGGTTCTATTGTTACAGTTACGCCGCACATAATTAAAGAAGACAACATCAATTATATACTTTTAAAAATTCATGTCGAGCGAAGTTCGTTTGTACCGGACCCCACAAATACAATCATCAATAAAACTTCGGCTGACACCAGGGTTGTTTTGCTTAATGGCGAAGAAACAGTAATAGGCGGAATGTATATTGATCAAACAACAAAAGTTAGAACAGGCGTCCCGATATTGAAAGATTTGCCGTGGTGGTTTTTCGGACTAAGATATATTTTCGGCAGTGACGATAACAAAGTAAGCAAAAAAGAACTTGTTATATTAATAAGAGCTTCGCTTGTTCCTACAATTAAAGACAGATTAGCCGGTCCGCCCGAAGAAAATCCTCTTAAACAGGAATTAGAAAAACAAAGAAATAGAATTAAATATTATCAATTTAACGATCCACAAAGTAACGAAATAAAAAAATAATGGAATCAATTTTAATAGTTGACGACGATATTAATCTCTGCTCGGTACTTAAAGATGAGCTTACCGAAGTAGGATATGAAGCTGCTTTCGTTAATGACGGCGATGCGGTTTTCCGGTTTCTTAAAAATAATTCTGTAGACTTAATTCTGCTCGATTTAAAAATGCCGGGCAAAGACGGTTTCCAGGTTTTAAGAGAGTTTCAAGAACAAAAAATTAAAATTAAAGTTATTGTACTAACTGCGTACGCCGATGTAAAAAGCGCAATCGAATCAGCTAAAATGGGAGCTAGTGATTTTATCAGCAAGCCGTATGACTTTGATGAACTTCTGATTACCATTAGAAAAGTATTACAAAGAGATGGTTGAAGATGAAAATAAGCTATCGGATTTTATTTATAAACTTTGCGATTGTTGCCTTGATACTGGGCAGCTCTGCGCTGGCATTTTACTCAATAGTCTATAAGGTCCTTGCGTCGCAGCAGTCCAAATATCTTCTTAATTCTGCAAGCAATTTTATTTATGCCTACAACACTCAAACTCAGGAAATGGATGACGAATTCCTTTCGCTTGCAAACAATAATTTCGATAACAATTTTGCAGCCTCATTAAACGATGTTAAAAACTTAGATTTCATATTAACCTCCGCCGGAAGCCCCTCAAGCATAATCATAAACAAGGTCTATAAAAATATAGTTCAGATTCCAAGTCCTAATTTTTCTCTCAACGATTTTTTGTATGCAAATCCTTACGCGATAATAAACAGCTACAAATTAAAAGACGGCACAACTTTTTATTACGGTAAAATTATTTCTAGTAATTTCATAAACAGCATCTCCAAAAGGATTAATGCCGATGTAGCTTTAATACAGAATTCAACACCTGCCGTAGTATCCAACGAATCTGTAAATCAAAAATATTCTTACGTGCTGACTAAGGCTGCTGAGGAATTATCCAACAAAAATAATTTTGATGTTTATTCTCATGGAGCCGAATCGTCTGACATAATAGCGACTGTTTATAAACCGACAGTTGGGATCCTAAAGAGCAGCAACCTCCAGTTTTTAATTTTTAACACTCTTAATGAAGCTGTGGATCTTCGCTCAAGCCTGAAATATTTTTTAATTGTAATAGGTTTTGCCGGTGTTCTGCTCTCGCTGATCTTAACATTGCTTTTTACAGATAAGATCAGGAAACAAATAACGCAGTTAAGTAAAGCGACGGAAATTACCAAAGAAGGCAACTTTAAAAACAAAATTGTAGTTCAAACGAAAGACGAGCTGGGAAAGCTTGGACAAGCCTTCAATACAATGCTTGATGAGCTTCAAAAAAATGAAAAAGCCAAGAACGAATATTCCGAGTTTATAACGCTGATAAACCAAAACCCAACTTTAAAAGAAATTTCGGAAGCGGCGCTGCAAAAAATTATCAAGACTTGCGGGTTTATTATAGGCAGTTTGTACGCCGTAGAAGAAGATAAAATAATGCTAACAAGCTCTTACGGAATAAGAGGAGATTTTTCATCGGAAGAAGATTCAAATTTATTTAAAGCCATAATTAAAAATCATGAGCCGGTTGAAATAGTTTCCTCATCGAGCAACCTTCCCGTTATTTCTGCTGGCTCCGTAAAGCTTGAAATAAAATATCTTTTTATTAACCCGATAATTTATAACGGCAAAGTAATAGCAATATTGGAGCTTGGATCGTTTGAAAAACCATCCGAAGAAGCAAAAGAATATCTTTCAAAAATCCAGGAGCAGCTTGCAATAGGCTTAACCAACGCCTTTGCGTTTGTACAGCTTGAAAATTTAGTAGCTGAGCTTAAAAAGCTTAATGAAGATTATCAGAAACAAAATATTCAAATTAGAAAACAAAATGAAACTTTGGTTGAACTTCATAACAAGCTGAAAGAAAAAGCTGAAGAACTCGAAATTCAAAAAGGGAAGGCTGAGGAAGCGACAGAGTTGAAGTCGCATTTTCTTGCAAGTATGTCGCACGAGCTTCGCACGCCGATGAATTCGATTCTCGGGTTAACGGAATTAATTCTTGAAGATACTTCACTGAAAGGAAAAAACCGTGAAAGAATTGAAGTGGTTTTGAAAAGCGGTAAAAGGCTGATGGGATTGATAAACGATATTCTTGATCTTTCTAAAATTGAAGCCGGTAAAATGGAGGTTCATAATGAAGATGTTTATCTTGAAGAACTTGTAAGTGAAATTGAAAATTCTGTTACACCGCTGGTTCAACAAAAAGGAATCGCCTTTAGAGTTGCCAGGAACATTAATACAAAAATCGTGATTAACACAGACAGAGGAAAAATTACTCAAGTGCTGATCAACTTATTAGGCAACGCGGTTAAGTTTACGGACTCCGGCTTTGTAGAGCTTCGAGTATCTTCGCTTGAAAATAAACGGCTGAAGTTCGACGTTGTTGATTCCGGCATTGGAATTTCCGAAGAAGATCAAAAAATCATCTTTGAAGAATTTAGGCAGATCGATGGGACGACAACGCGTAAGTACAGCGGTACCGGGCTTGGATTAGCCATCTGTAAAAAAATTGCCGACTTAATGACCGGTTCTCTTACAGTCGAAAGCGAGCCCGGGAGCGGCTCAATTTTTTCTTTCGTTGTTCCGTTGAATTTTATCAAGCTTAGAGACGACGAAACAACTCCCAAAGTAAACGTTCAAACATTAATTAAGAACAGGAAGAATCCTATTCTTGTAATTGACGACGACGGTGAAGTGCGCTATACCATAGGGCAGTACTTAATTTCCAAAGGTTATGAAGTTGCTTATGCCGAAGACGGAGAAAAGGGAATTGAAATGGCAAAAAAGATTCAGCCTTTTGCCATTACTCTCGATGTTATGATGCCGAATAAAGACGGCTGGATGGTGCTGAAAGAACTTAAACAAAATCCGTTGACGAAAGATATTCCGGTAATTTTAGTTTCTATTATAGGAGATAAAAATTTAGGATACGGGCTCGGCGCTTACGAATATTTTGTTAAGCCGATTACTCCGGATGCATTGCTGTCTGCCTTCGGTAAACTTGAAAGTCTTGCAAAGAAGAAAATCGAAAAAATTTTAATTGTTGACGACGATGAAATGGAGTTTGAAAAGTTTAGAAGCGCTTTTAAAGATGAAAAGATAAGAATAGATTACGTCAAGGACAGCGAAATTGCTTTCAGTAAAATTTTAGAGACACAGCCGGATTTAATAATTCTTGATTTGCTTATGCCGAATGTTGACGGGATAACATTATCGTACAAACTAAAATCAAACAGAGAAACAAAACATATTCCTATTATTATCAGCACCGCAAAAGATTTGACGGAGGAGGAAAAAAATTCTCTTAATAATATTGTTGAGCAAATCACGGTAAAATCAAAAGGACATCCGCTCGATGTGCTGAAGGTAGTTAGAGACAGAATCAGAATGCAGGAAATTAATTTTCCAAATGAACAAAAACAAAATGGAAATGTATCTGCAGAAAATGCTCTTGAAGATAAATCAGATTTTCTTGATAAAGATGACGATAATAACCATCGCGGTGAAGTATTGATTGTAGACGATGATCCGGATACCCTGTTTACAATAAGTGAAATTGTTCAGGCATGTAATTGTAAAACTGTACTCGCGAAAAATGGACTTGAATGTTTAAGAGCACTTGAGTTAAAATTACCCGATTTAATTTTGCTCGATATTATGATGCCGGAAATGGACGGCTTCCAAACAATCAGCAGAATTAAGCAGAACGAAAAGTGGATGCATATTCCGGTGTTTGCCGTTACTGCTAAAGCCATGCTCGAAGACAAAGAAGTAATATTAAGACACGGCTTTGATGACTATATCCCTAAGCCTGTAAATTCTGGCGTAATGGCGTTTAAGATTGAAAAGTTACTTTCTAAATTGAAAATAAATTAAATGAAAAAAATTTTAGTTATAGATGATTTGCCTGAAAATGTTTTTATGATTCAGGACAGGCTTGAGCATGAAGGCTACGAAGTAATTACAGCTTACGAAGGCAGGACCGGAATTGAAAGAGCAAAAAACGAATTGCCCGATCTAATTCTGCTCGACGTTATGATGCCGGAAATGACGGGATTTGAAGTATGTAAAATTTTGGTTGATAATCCTTCGACTTCGCAAATCCCGATTATTTTAGTTACTGCTAAGGTGGACGCGGAAGATACAAAAGAAGGTTTGGAAGCGGGTGCTTTCGATTATATTAAAAAACCATTTAACAGAATTGAGCTGCTTGCAAGAATTAATTCCGCTCTCAAACTTTCGGAAGCCCAAAAGCTGCTGTTAGAAGCCGAGCAGAGAAATACATTTACGGCGACTGTTGTAACTGCCAATCATAAAATTAAACAGCCGCTTACTTTAATGAGTCTTTCGGCTGCGGCAATTAAAAGAGAATTAAAAAAAGAAGAAGTTTCGCGCGAAGCAGTTTTGAAAAGACTAAACTACATCGAGATAGCAATCAAGGAAATAACGGACGTTTTAAACCAGTTAAACTCTATTAAGAAGCCTACCTTTTCGGATTATTTTAAAAATATTAAAATGATTGAATTTGATGATGACAAAAAAGACACTTCAAATTAATTTTTTAATTGTATCAAGCATCGCATCGAATTCATAAGGCTTAGCAAGCATACCATTGGCTCCGATTTTTTTGTAATCAAAGTTCTCATTCATCGCGAAACTTCCCGAAGAAAGAATAATTGGGAATAAAAGTTTTAACTCTCTAATTTTCCTTATGCAATCCAGCCCGTTCATTTCCGGCATATTGAAGTCGATAATCGCCAGGTCCACTTTTATTTCTTCAGTTAAAACTTTAAGAGCTTCAGTTCCCGAGCCGACCTTTATGACGCTGTAGCCATACGATTCAAGCAGCTCAGCTAAAAGATCGCGAAGCATAATTTCATCATCTGCAAGAAGAATAATTTTTTCTGCGCTGAAGGCTGCTTCGGCTTTTGCAGGCTCGTACGCCGGAATAAAAACATCAAATGTAGTTCCCATGTTCAAAACGCTCGATACTTCTATGTGCCCGTTATGTGCTTTTACAATGCCATAGGTTACATATAAACCCAGCCCGGACCCGGAACTGCTGTCGCTTCCTTTAGTTGAAAAATAAGGATCGAAAATTTTAATTAGGTTTTCTTCTTCAATCCCGCTGCCAGAATCGGAAACGGAAATCCAGATGTAATTACCTTTAGATAGCAGCGGATGCATAATTAATTTTTCATCATCAATCGTGATGTTGCGAGCTTTCAAATTAATTTCACCGCTTTTTACAATTGCTTCTTTCGCGTTTACACAAAGGTTTAATAGTACCTGATAAATCTCTGTACTGTTGCCCAAAATATCGTAAAGGTCTTTTGTAACGCTAACCTTAAAAGAAATTCGTTTAGGAAAAGTTTCTTTAATCACTTTAGAAATTTCCGAAAGCAAAAAATTCGGTTTGATTAATTCTTTTCGTTTGGGAGTGGGTTTTCCAAAAGACAACAGACCTTTTGTTAAATCTTTTGCTCTTATCGAACAGCTTTCAATATTTTCAAGAAGCCGCGTAATATCTTCGCGCTCAGGGATTCTTTTTTTCAATAAATTAAGACTGCCGAAAATACTCGAAAGCAGATTATTAAAATCATGCGCCATGCCGCTGGAAAGCTTGCCGATAGTTTCTAATTTTTGTGCCTGCAACAATCTTCCTTCAAGCGCCGTATTAAGCTCTCTTGAATGTATGCTTGAAATAGCAAAGGCTAACAGCAAAGCAAATTGTTCGATATTATTTGGGTCGGAAGAATTATAACCAGAAGATTTTTTACCAACTATTATAGAAGCCAAAAGTTTGTCGTCAAATAGGCACGGAGTAATAATTAAAGAATTACATTGAAGTGATTGTGCAAGATTATAGCCAATGTTTTCGGGAGTATTATAAACAACTAAAGAGCGTTTATTGTGCTTAATCCATTTATTTATATAGGAAAAATTTACGCTTATGGATTTTTCAATTTCTTTATTTGATTTTAATAAATTGCCCGGATCAAAAAATAAATATTCCGTTTTATCATTCATCCCGACCAAATAAATTAATCCAAAATCGCTGTCGGTAAGAATGGAAATCCGCTCGAGTATTCTGTTGGAAATATTTTTCAATGATTTTTCTTTTAGAAGAAGAGCAAGTATCTGCTGCATTTCCTTTTGGAAAAGAAAATTTTCTTCTAATGTTTCATGCAGGATTTCTTCCTGCTTGCCTATCTTTTTGTCCTCTAACGTAATTAAGAAGCCCTCAATTTCTTCTTGTGATTTTAATGATAGAGCGGTAAGATTCCAGTGGGTACCATTTAACGTTACAGGAAACGAAACAGTGGGCTCTTTTGAAATTAATTCCTGCGGCAATGATAAATTAAAAAGCTTTAGAAATTTTTTATCCTTTATTTTTTTTGAGCCGAGGGATTGTTTGAACTTCTTATTGAACCAAATTATTTTTTGATCGCTGTCAGCGATTGCCATTGCGAGGTTTTCAATTCCCAATAACGCCTTTGCGGCGTATTTAGAAACTATTTTTTCAGGCATGAAAAATTATCGTTCTTTAAGTTGATATTTCTTAATCTTAGTATATAATGTTTTAGGGCTGATACCGAGTTTGAAAGCAGTTCTTGTTCTGTCCCAGTTCAACGAGTTAAGCACCTTTGCAATATGTTTCTTCTCAATCTCTTCCATGCTTAATATCTCGCTGCCTTCATCTTCCATAATAGGAATACTTTTTGTAATCGAAGGCTGGAAGGCATTTACCGGCAAATTTAAATCTTCCGGATCTATGTGGTCATTCTCAGCAAAGATGATGGCTCTTTCTATAATATGTTCTAACTCTCTGATATTTCCGGGAAAGCTATAGCTTAAAAGAATTTTTTCTGAATCCACAGAAAGTTTTTTAGGAGATTTTATTGGGGACTTTACTTCAAGAAAATGGTTAGCTAGAACGAGAATATCTTCCTTCCTTTCGCGCAGAGGTGGAATGGTAAGCGTAATAACGTTCAGCCTGAATAGAAGGTCGCGTCTGAAATTTTTATTGTCTGCTTCTTCTAAAAGATTTCTATTTGTGGCGCCAACGACCCTAACATTGGATGTTAGATTAGTTACGCCGCCGATTCTTCGATACTCTCCGTTCTCAAGGAAGCGAAGAAGCTTTGGTTGAAGTGCTAAGCTTAATTCTCCGATTTCATCAAGGAACAAAGTTCCTCCGTGAGCAATTTCTACCAAACCTTGCTTTGTGTTTTTCGCATCTGTGAAAGCACCCTTTTCGTGTCCAAAAAGCTCACTCTCAATTAGCTGGTCTGGAAGAGAGGCGCAATTAATTACGACAAAAGGCTTATCGTGTCTAGAAGATCGTTTATGAATATATTCTGCAAAAAGTTCCTTGCCGGTTCCTGTTTCGCCTTCAATCAATATATTAGAATCAGAGACAGCTGATTTATTGGCAAGATTTATTACCCGCTGAAGCTCTTTACTATTCCCGATTATTCTTGTAGAAAGTTTCCTATTTACCTGCTCACTTAATAAGGTAGTTTTTACGATAAGGTCTTTATGTTCGAGCGCCCGGTTAATTGTAATTAAGAGTTCGTCGAAGTTGTAAGGCTTGGTTATAAAATCATAGGCGCCAAGCTTAATGCAGTCAATTGCGTTCCTAACATCGCTCTGAGCTGTTAAGATTACAACCTGGATAGACGAATTATAATCCGTAACAAATTTTAACACTTCTTCGCCGGATACTTCATGCATATTTAAATCAAGAAGCAGCAGGTCATAGTTTTTCTTTTTGATGGCATCAATAGCAAGGCTTCCATCGTAAACAGTATCGACTATAAAACCTTCTTCAAGGAGCTGTTCCTTTAATAGATAGCAAAGTGTTTCATCATCATCACACACAAGAATTTTGGAATTTTTAAGCATAAACATTAAAAATCTTTAACGATATTATTATTTGGAATAGAAATACTGAATATTTATATTTGGAACTCTTAAAAAAATGGGCGCGTAGCTCAGGGGTAGAGCATCTGCCTTTTAAGCAGAGGGTCGGTGGTTCGAAACCACCCGCGCTCACAAAATTTTTCTTTACCACTTTTTTAAGTGGTATTTTTTTATTCAGCAGAAAAATTTATGTCTCTACCTTTCAAAAACCTGTCACAATTCTAAAAAATCTTGTCGATAACATAATAAATTTTAATTGAAAAAGCACACTCATAGAGTTTGATTAATATGAATATTTATCTAACATATGGTATTTTTACATAATAAATATAAGTTTAATCGCTTTTGTTTTTAGACAACAAATTTAAGTAAGAAAAGTCTTATGCTAAGAAAAATTTTACCTTTCATATTTTTTATTATTTTATTCTGGGGTTGTAATAAATCCAATCCTACCGGAAGTTCAAATACAAATAATCCGCTAACAACAATTAATGGCTGGACTTTAGTTTGGTCGGATGAATTTAATTACAATGGTCTCCCCGACTCAACAAAGTGGACCTATGACGTAGGTAACGGTGGCTGGGGAAATAGCGAGCTTGAATATTACACACGTGCACGCTTAAAAAATGCCCGCGTTGTGGATAGTGTTTTAATTATCGAAGCTGATTCCGAAAATTATAACGGCAGTAATTATACTTCCGCAAGATTGGTCTCAATAGGAACCGGAAACTGGACTTACGGTCGCTTTGAGGTTAGAGCAAAAATTCCTTTTGGAACGGGCACGTGGCCTGCAATTTGGATGCTTCCAACACAATGGACGTACGGCAACGGCGGCTGGCCGGACAATGGAGAAATAGATATTATGGAACATGTTGGCTATGATCCTGAAGTTATTCATGCATCAATTCACTGTGATAATTCCAACGCCACAAATACTATTCGTATAAATGATGCTACAGCCGCTTTTCATGTTTACGCAATGGAATGGTCTCCGGATACAATTAATATTTTTGTAGATTCAACAAAATATTTTACATACGTGAATAATCACGGCGGCTATCAGTGGTGGCCGTTCGATAAAGATTTTCATTTCTTGCTGAACATAGCGGTTGGAGGAAGCTGGGGCGGGTTGCACGGAGTTGATCCTAAAATATTTCCGCAGCAGATGGTTGTTGATTACGTGAGAGCATATAAAAAAGCTGACTGAAATTTTTTTTATTGGGAAAGCTTTGTTTTTAGTTTTCCCAATATTCTGTTCCGCTTGTATTGATATAACCGATCTTTCCTTCGTACCTTATAATCGTAAGTCCATTCTCGAATGCCAGCGCCGAATCATACTTTATGGGAATTACTATTTTCCCATCTTTATTTATATATCCCCACTTATCAAATTTTTTTACAGCCGCTAATCCTTCGGAAAAATTTCCCGCGCCGTCATATTCAATAGGAGCCGCTTCCTTTCCTTGCTTGTTGATAAAACCGTATTTATCGTGAAGCTTAACTCTTGCCAAACCTTCGCTGAATGAATTTGCATCTTGGTATTTTATAGGTATTACGATTTTACCTTCGGTATTAATAAATCCAACAGAGTCTTTAATTATTACTCCTGCCATTCCTTCATGGAAAAAATAAACCTTATCAAAAATAAAAGGCGTTATTACATCATCTTTTTTATTTATAAATCCCCAGTATTTATCGAACATTAGCTTGACGCTAGCGAAGCCTTCGCTGAAAGAATTTACTGCATCATATTTCATTGGAATAATCAAATCACCCTTGGTATTAATAAAACCAAATTTTTCATTTTGGCGAACAGCAGATAATCCATCTTTAAAAACATCTACGAAGTAAAATGGAATTTCATCAAACATAAGAGGGATGACAGCCTTACCGTTTGTGTTTATAAAACCTGCTTTGCCGCTTAACTTAACTCCAGCTAAACCATCTTTAAAACTATAAGCCAGATCATAAATTATTGGTATTACAACTTTTCCCTGTTTGTTAATGAAGCCCCATTTATCCCCGAGTTGAACAGCCGCCAGTCCATCTTTAAAAGAATTAGCCCCGGTAAAGATTAACGGAATAATTTCTTCGCCGGCTGAATTAATGAACCCCGATTTTCCATTAAGAGTTACTTTAGCGAGACCTTCGGAAAAATCAAAAATCTCGTCATATTTAATTTTACAGATTTCTTTACCTTGTAAGTTTATCATTCCGGTTTTTTTATTTAGAATAACCCTAGCATAGTTTCCTGAAAAGGTATTTACGCTGTCGTACTTTGGTTCGATAACAATCTTTTTATTTTTATCACAAAAACCCCACCTGTCTTTATTGCGAAAAGGGATTAACCGCATATCTTGAGAATAAAGCTGCGCCATGAAAATTATAGAGATGAAAACCGTAAAGCAGAATTTTGTTTTTGCCATACAAGAAGTAATAATATTAATTTGTGATATATTCTTTAAGTAAAATTTGTGCTGTTTATTATTGAGCAAATGATTTATATCTTCACAATAAAATTACAAAATAAATTTTTAAATATTTAAGGAAAGACTTTTTTGGGCGAAGTTGTTTTTTGGACTATAATGCGTGCGGCACTAACAATTCCTGCTGTATGGATTTTAAAGGAATATATAAATTATCCTATTTGGTGGCTTATTAGCGTTGCTTCGATATATGGCGTAATAATACATCCTGCAATAATTCATTACAGGCTTTTCAAAGAGAAGAACAAAGAAACAATTGAATCAACGCTTTGTTCTACATGTACAAACTTTGACAAGACGGCTGTACTTTGTCTTCTTCATGATGAACATCCGACTAAAGATTTTCTTCCGTGCGAAGGATTTGACTGGGAACCAAAATCTGCCGAAAAAGACAATGAAGATATTTTTACCTAATTGAGTAAAATAATTTATTCATCTTTTTGTAAATTGCATATGTAAAAAATCTGTTCCGGATAACTTATCATTTAAGACCATTAGTTTTAAAAATCATCCCTCCGGTCGCAGTAAACCCAATTTAAAAACGAAAGGACTCTTATGCCTCTTAAAAGCAATCAGGTTGTATCTATTGGATATACCTTGACTGACGAAAGCGGAAACGTTATTGATTCTGCGAGTGCAGCATCGCCGTTTTCTTTTATCAGCGGAAAAAATCAAATTCTTCCTTTGTTAGAAGAAAAATTAGGAGAGATGCTGATTGGAAGTAAAAAGATCGTTGTTTTGTCGCCTGAAGAAGGTTACGGAATTTATGATGAAATGGCATTGCAAGTCGTCAATAGATCGGAATTTCCTAATGATGTAGCTATTGAAGAAGGAATGAGCTTCATTGCAGACTCTCCGGACGGAAAGGAAATGCCTTTCTTAATAAAAAAAATAGAGGGAGAAAATATTACACTGGACTTTAACCATCCACTCGCAGGTAGAACTCTTACCTTTGATGTGGAGTTGTTGAGTTTGCGTGATGCCAGTGCTGAGGAGTTATCTCATGGGCATGTCCACGGTGCAGGCGGTCATCACCATTAAAATTAATCTTGCCTTTTTGCCCGGAATTTTTGCCGGGCTTTTTTATTAAAAAATATTTGAAACGGCTGTTAAAAAAATAATAATAGTTACTTACTGCTTTCTCTTACGAAAGCGATGTAATCTGTAAGTGGCGGATTAAAGCCTAGTTTTCTTATTTCTCTTGCTATTTGCGCTCGATGATAAGCGGAATGGTGAGAGACATGAGTTAGAATATCTTCTAAAGTATTTGAAAATCCGACTCCCTTGCTGTTTTTATAATGAATAATTTTTTTCAAATCTTTGTCGTCCATTTTATTTAAGTGAGATAAATAAATTGAAGAATTTTCTTCGATTAGTTTTGTGCATTCTTCAGTACTTAAAATTTTCCAGAAGTCGAGATTTTCATATTCTCCTCTCTGCATTCTAAGCATCCAAATCTTTTCGGCCAAAAGAATATGCGAGAGAATTTTCATTATCACCTCATTATTTATACTTTGAGATTTCAAAGAATTAATTAAAGTTTTGTTTGCCCATTCATTATATTTTATAAGCTTAAAAAAATACTCTATCATTTTATCCTCCGTTCATTAGGTATAACATCTTTAAGTTGAAAGTACATGCTTTCTTCAATGAATCGGATTAAAATTAAGAGAAGTTTAAAAAGAAAACAATTATATTTTGATTAATAGTTTTTCCGTCAAAGTTTTTAACATAATATGGTGAATTATGATTATTGTAGATTCTGAAATTACATTGATGGATCTTGAAATGTCAAGTTCAGACGCTTTGTACAGGCTGATTGACACTAACCGTGATTATCTTGGTGAATGGCTTAGCTGGGTGGAAACAACGAGAAGCCTTATGGACACGATTAATTATATTTTCGCAATGTCCGAGCATGATATGTACGCGGGCAGGTATGTGATGGAAATTTGGTATAATAATTTATTAGCCGGATTGATCGATGTTCATAACGGCGACAAAATTAATAAGAAAGCCGAAATAGGATATTGGCTTGCGGAACAATTTCAGGGCAAAGGAATAATGACGCGGTCATGCAGGGCAATTATTAATTATGCCTTTTATGATGCTGGTCTTAACAGGGTTACAATCAAATGTGCAGAAGGAAATATAAAAAGCCAGGCTGTTCCGAAAAGACTGAGCTTTACTTTTGAAGGAATCGAGAATGATGGACAATTTCTATACGACAGATTTGTTAACCTTTTCGTTTTTTCTATGATTAAGAAAAACTGGAGAAAATAATTTTATGAGTAATAATAACAGACCTTCATGGGATGAATACTTTTTAAAGCTTGCAATGCTTGCCTCTGAAAGATCAACCTGCCCCCGCATGCATTGCGGTTGTGTTTTTGTAAAAGACAAATTTGTGCTGGCAACCGGCTATAACGGTTCACTTCCCGGACACCCGCACTGCGAGGATGTCGGATGTTTGGTTGTAGAGAACCATTGTGTAAGGACAAATCATGCTGAGATAAACGCGCTTACACAAGCCGCAATTCACGGGGTTACGGTAAAAGGAGCGACCGCATATATTACAAACATGTCATGCACAACTTGCGCAAAGGCTTTAATAGCCGCCGGAATAAAACGAGTTGTTGTTTTTTCCGATTTTCATGATACACTGGCTACTCAATTTTACACGGAATCCGGAGTAGAGATTTCCAAGCTCGATATCCCCGATAGAACGATTAATTATGATTTAGACAAATATTCATCGGCAAGAAAAACTGAAAAGTCAAAATAAATTTCCCAAGAAGTCAAAATGAAAAAACATTTCATCAGGTTTTGGGAGCCTCTTCTTGCCGTTGTCTTTTGGGGAAATTCTTTTATTGCAACCAAAGTAGCGCTAAGAGAGCTTAATCCGCAAACAATCATTTTACTCAGGCTTTTATTGGGAAGCGCCTTTCTTATTTTAATTGCAGTTTATAGCAGAAAAGATTTTTCGCTAAGTCTTAAAAACCACGGCGCGATTTTTATACTGGCTATTATTGCCGTCTTTCACCTTTGGATTCAAATTACCGGATTGAAATTTACTTCTGCCGTAAATACAGGCTGGATCGTTGGCATGTCACCGGTCTTTATTGCAATCTTAAGCGTAATAGTTTTTAAGGAAAAGTTTTTTAAAACAAAGATTGTGGGAATAACAATCGCTTTTTCAGGGTTGGTTTTACTTGTAAGCAGAGGAGATTTTTCAAGTGTTGGCTTTATCTCGCACAAAGGTGATCTGCTTGTTCTTGCCAGCGCGTTTACCTGGAGTGTATATTCGATGGTAAATAAAAAAATCACCATTAATTATTCTCCAACGATGACAATCCTATTTTTATTTTTAATGATGGCGGTTATCATTGCTCCGTTTACAATCTCTGTCAATGCGTTTTCTTCAGTGATGCATCTTTCATTTCAAGGATGGATGTCTATTTTATTTTTGGGAATCTTTTGCTCCGGTATTGCCTATGTGCTTTGGGCGAGGTCCTTAAAGAAGCTGGAAGCATCTGAAACCGGAGTGTTCTTATATTTTGAACCATTCGTTACGGTTCTTTCAGCCTGGTTTATCTTGGATGAAAAAATAACATTGATGATAATTTTAAGCGGACTAATAATAACCATCGGCGTAATCTTAGTTAATAGAAATTAAAAAATTTAGTAGCCTCTTTGTAAAACCTTGCCAAGATCTGCTTTAATCATTAAATAAACTAAGTCTTCAAATTTTGTTTTTGCTTTCCAGCCCAAAACTTTTTCTGCTTTTGTGGGATTACCAATAAGCAAATCTACTTCAGTCGGACGGTAATAATTTGGATCAACCGCGACAACAATGTCGCCCGGTTTAAGTCTATCGCTAAAATCAAATTTATAAGTTGAAGAATTTTTCTTATGATCAATTAATGTTTTTGCTTTATCCCAGTTTATAGATTTGATTACTCCCTTTTCGTTTTCTTCATTACCGGTCCAATCCAATTCAATTCCGATTTCTTTGAAAGTTAATTCAGTAAACTCTCGCACAGTATGGGTCTCGCCGGTTGCAAGGACAAAATCTTCTGCTTTATCATGTTGAAGAATTTTCCACATTCCTTCGCAATACTCCGGAGCAAAGCCCCAGTCTCTTTTTGCATCTAAATTTCCGAGAGATAAAGTTGACTGCAGACCAGCGGCAATTCTCGAAACGGCGCGGGTAATTTTTCTCGTGACGAAAGTTTCGCCGCGTCTCGGAGATTCATGGTTAAATAAAATTCCATTGCAAGCGAAAATATTGTAAGCTTCGCGGTAATTTACTATTATCCAATAACCATAAAGTTTTGCCACACCATACGGGGAGCGCGGATAGAAAGGGGTTTTTTCCGTCTGCGGAACTTCCTGAACCTTGCCGTATAGTTCGCTTGTTGAAGCCTGATAAAATTTTACCTGCCTTAATCCGACTTCTCTAATTGCATCTAAAAATCTTAAAGTTCCAAGCGCATCAACCTGAGCAGTGTAATCCGGTACTTCAAACGAAACTTTAACATGGCTTTGTGCTGCGAGATTATAGATTTCATCCGGTTCTATCTTTTCAAGAAGGCGATTTAAATTACTTGTATCTACCAAATCGCCGTAGTGAAGGAACATCTTCTTGTTGAGGATTTCTTTGTTGTTATATAAATGGTCGATTCTGCCGGTATTAAAAGAGCTGCTTCTTCTAATTATGCCGTGAACTTCGTAACCTTTTTCTAAAAGAATTTCGGTTAAATAACTTCCATCCTGCCCGGTAATGCCGGTAATAATTGCTTTTTTCAACTTGAACCTTTATTTATTTATTAAAGATTAATATTTAAAATTTTTTAAAAACCAATTATATGTTTTTTCAATTCCATCTTTAAGAGAAGTTTTATGTTTCCATCCAAGATTATGAATTCGCGAAACATCCATCAACTTGCGCGGTGTTCCATCAGGCTTTGAACTGTCGTATTTAATCGTACCTTCAAAGCCAACAACCTTTGAAATTAATTCAGCCAAGCCGCTTATCGTTAAGTCTTCGCCGGTGCCTATATTAAGCTGTGAAATCCCATTTTCATATAAATCTTTCGCTTCAATATTTTCAAGTAAGAAACGGATAGCTTCGGCTAAATCTTCCACGTATAAAAATTCTCGCTTGGGTTTGCCGGTTCCCCAAAGCAGCACTGAATTATTTTCCTTCTGTTGAAATTTAGCTTCGTGAAATTTTCTAATCAGCGCAGGGAGAACATGTGAAGTTTCCAAATTAAAATTATCAAACGGACCATAAAGATTAGTAGGCATTGCGGAGAAAAAATTAGCACCATACTGCCGGTAATAACTTTCACACATTTTTATGCCCGCAATTTTTGCTATGGCGTATGGCTCGTTTGTAAACTCGAGATAGTCGGAAAGGAGATATTCCTCTTTCAAAGGCTGAGGAGCAAGCTTCGGATAAATGCATGAGCTTCCGAGAAAAATTAATTTTTCTGTCCCATTATTGTAAGCGGCGTTTATAATGTTTGCTTCGATCATCAAATTTTTATAGATAAACTCACCGCGGTATGTATTGTTCGCTAAAATACCGCCAACTTTAGCGGCGGCAATAATTACACAGTCAGGTTTTTCGGAAGCAAAAAATTTATCAACATCGTCTTGTCTAATTAAATCCAATTCAGCCTGAGTACGGTAGAAAATATTTTTGTAGCCGTTGTATTCAAGATTTCGTAAGATTGCAGAACCAACCATTCCACGGTGACCGGCGATGAAAATTTTTTTATCTAAATATTTATTTGATGAATTCAATTTAAATCCAGTTAGATGACGAAATTAATTATTTAGAAACTCATTTATCTTGCTTACTACAAATTCAATTTGTTCAGCGGAGAGTTCGGGATAAATTGGTAACGCGATACAAGTATTAGCGGATGCCTCTGCAAGCGGGAAATCTCCAGGTTTATATTTTAAATTCGCAAAGCATTCTTGCAGATGAAAAGGCACCGGGTAATAAATTTCCGTCCCGATTTCATTTTTTGTCAGAAACGCGCGCAGCTTATCTCGCTCTTCTACTCTAATTATATACTGATTGTAAATATGATAATTTTTTATTTCTTCCGACTTATAGACAGCCTTAGGTAACAGAACTTTATTATTTATATCAAAAGAAATTTTTCCTGTCTCTTCGGCAAGTCCTGCTTTTATAAAAAACTTGGTATAAGTTTCGGCATTTTCCCTGCGCTTTTTAGACCAGCCGTCGAGATGAGGCAGTTTTACTTTTAATACCGCCGCCTGAATTGCATCGAGACGGAAATTTCCGCCGATAACTTTATGATAATATTTTGGTTCAGCGCCGTGAACACGCATAATCTTCAAGCGCTGCGCAAGTTCGGCATCATTAGTAACGACCAAACCGCCGTCTCCATATCCTCCTAAATTTTTACTTGGAAAAAATGAAAAACATCCGACATCTCCAAACGTTCCGGCAAATTTTTTATCTTTAAATTGAACGCCGATTGCCTGGGCGCCGTCTTCAATAACCTTAATATTATTTAATCGGGCAATTTCAATAATTTTTTCCATGTCGCAGCTTTGCCCATATAAATGAACTGGAATAACTGCTTTTGTTTTATTAGTAATTTTTTTTCTAAATTCATTTGGATCAATATTAAAAGTAACGGGATCAATGTCTACAAAAACGGGGGTTGCATTAAGTCGTGTTACAACGCCTGCGGTGGCGAAAAAGGAAAAGGTTGGAACAATAACTTCGTCGCCGGGCTGAATACTGATCGCCATCAAAGCTAAAAGCAATGCATCTGTACCGGACGAAACTCCCAGGGCATACTTACAATTTAAGTAATCGCAAAAAGCTTTTTCCATAGACTCAACTTCCGGACCGAGAATAAAATATTGCGACTCCGCTACTTTTATTATTGCTTCATCTAATTCTTTTTTCAACGATTGATATTGCGGCTTAAGATCTAAAAGAGGAACGCGCATAAATACTCCAAAATTTTAAACCAAATTTACAAAAGTATTGGTAGTAAAGGAAAGAAGAAAAAGTATTTGTCAAACAGTTTTAGTAAAAAAAATCTCTATCGATTTCCTTAAAGAATTTTCCAACTAAATCTTTTTCGGAAAGAATATGGTTCCCTGTTTTCCAGTCTATATTCAATTCCGGGTCATTAAATCTTATTGACCGTTCATCCGGTCTGCTATAGTAAGCAGTGCACTTGTAATGAAAAACAACCTCGTCTGAAAGCACGGCGAATCCGTGTGCAAATCCAGGCGGAATCCAAAGCTGCTTATGATTTTGTTCGGAAAGCTCAACAGAAAAATGTTTTCCAAAGGTTGGTGAGTTAAATCTAATATCAACTGCTACGTCAAGCGCATTACCTACAATTACCTGACATAGTTTACCCTGAGCATTTTTCCCAACCTGGTAATGCAGTCCGCGGATAGTTCCTTTTTTAGACTTTGAAATGTTGTCCTGGACAAAATTAAAATCAACATTACTGTTTTGATATTTTTCCAAGCTATATGATTCAAAAAAATATCCGCGTTCATCAGGAAAAACATATGGCTCAATAACGAGCAGTCCATCTATGTTTGTTTGAGTTACCGTCATTTTATCAGAGATTATTATTTCAAAATTGTTGACTTAAGATTCGCGCAAAACCTTTTCGAGATAATTTCTGTATAAAGATTTAGGGATGGAATTAATCAATGCTTCGAATTGTTCTTTGTTTATATATTTCATGTAAAAAGAAATTTCTTCAATGCACGCCACTTTTAATCCCTGCCGTTCTTCAATTACGCCAAAGAAGTTTGATGCCTGCAGAAGCGCTTCCGGAGTGCCGGTATCGAGCCATGCGATTCCTCGCCCGATTTTTTCTACTTTTAGTTTTCCGTTTTCTAAGTATTTTTTATTTACATCTGTTATTTCAAGCTCGCCACGGACTGAAGGTTTTAAACTTTTTGAGATTTCAACAACCTCGTCGTTATAAATATAAATTCCGGGAACCGCGTAGTTTGATTTCGGCGCTTTGGGCTTTTCTTCAATTGAAATAGCAGTTCCGTATTTATCAAACTCTACTATTCCATACCTTTCCGGGTCGGTAACCTGGTATCCGAATATTGTAGCGCCGGAATTATTTCTTATTCCTTTATAAAAGAATTCTAATGAGCCGTAGAAAATATTGTCTCCGAGTATAAGAACAACGCTTTCTCCGTCGATAAATTTTTCTCCTATAATAAATGCCTGCGCAATGCCGTTAGGCGCGGGCTGGACGGCGTATTCGATGCTTATGCCAAGCTGCGATCCGTTACCGAAAAGCTGCTTGTACAAGGGGATTGTTTCATCGTTTGAAATGATTAAAATTTCTTTTATTCCGCCAAGCATTAATATAGACAGCGGGTAATAGATAAGCGGCTTATCGTATATAGCCGTCAATTGTTTGCTGTATATTTTTGTAATTGGATAAAGCCTTGAGCCGGAGCCTCCGGCTAAAATTATTCCCTTCATAAAACTCTTTTCGTCATAAAAAAACTAATTGAAATAAAATATTAGAAACGCCAGGTCAAAATAGCAAAGTTGGATTTCCTTATCAAAGTTATTTTCCAGGCAAAGAGATTCCTTTAATTTTTCTGTAAAGCGAAACCGCATAAGAATCGGTCATTCCGGAAACGAAATCAATAATATTCAACAACCGCAAATATAAATTATTACCGGAATTTTCATTTGCAGCTAAAAACTCAGCCGGAAGAACTTTTAAAATTGTTTTACTCTTGGGCGAAATTTTATTTTTTGCTGCCTCATTTACCGGCGTAATAAAAGTATCAAGCAGACCGGCTAAAACTTCGTAACCAGCCGCTTCTCTTTCCACAACGCTTTCGTAAGAATATATTTTTTTAATTGAAATATTTTCAATTGTCTTTAAATCTTTATTAGCGGGAACAATTGAAATTAAATCTCTTTCAAGCGTTCCATCAATAATATTTTTTTCTTCATCTAAGAAAACATCCGCTAACTGATAAACCAGGCTGCTGATTGATTTTGCCCGTAGATAGCCGATTTTATCATTGTTATTTCGCTGCTTGTACGATTTTAATTTTGATTTGTTCAAAAGCGGAAATAAAAGATCTTCAGTTTCCGCGAACGAAAGTAGTCCAAGCCTGTAGCCATCTTCAAGGTCCATTATATGATAGCAAATATCGTCTGCAGCCTCAACTAAAAATGTCAACGGATGCCTTTGATACCATAAAATATTTTCATCAATAAATATTTGCTTTAAGCCAACTTCATCGGCAACGTTTTTAAATAATTCTTTTTCAGACTGAAAGAAACCGAATTTTTTGTAAATCTTATTTGTCTTTAGTTTTTCATTTTTAATTACGGAAGATTCTTTAGGATATTTTGTAAAGGCTGCCAGCGTAGCGCTTGTTAACCGCAGCCCGCCATTAATATTCGGATTTTGCAAGCGTGTTAATATTCTAAAGCCTTGAGCGTTTCCTTCAAACCTCGTAAGATCGTTCCATTGTTTTTCATTCAACTCATTCTCAAAGAATTTTCCGTTTCCATTCTTAAAATATTCTGATATAGAATCTTCACCGGAATGACCAAACGGCGGATTGCCAATATCATGAGCAAGGCAAGCCGCGGCTACAATTTCACCGAAATGAAATTTAGTAAAATATTTTTTTAAGTTTTTATTCCTTTGTAAAATTCCGTCACCAACTAAATTCCCGAGCGAACGACCCACACAAGAGACTTCAAGGCTGTGAGTTAAACGGTTATGAACGAAATCGCTCTCTGGCAGCGGGAATACTTGTGTTTTGTCCTGCAGCCTTCTGAACGCCGAAGAAAAAACAATCCGGTCAAAGTCTCTTTGAAATTCACTTCTGCCGTCCGATTTATTTCCGGAATTTTTTTTCTCTTCTCCTAAAAGTGTTCTGGATAAAAGTTTTTTCCAATTCAATTTTTATATCTATTTGTTTTTAATATTTAAAGTTAAAAATAAAATTTGAAACTTTGATTAAGTTGTAAATGCTGCCGTCAAGAATTATTTTTATTCCAATGAATTCTGAAAATGAAAAAATATTAAGCCAGTCCGTTCAATTTATAAAATCTGTCGGACCAAAACGCGCGGAATCTTTCAAGAAGATTAATGTTAATACAATCCGCGACTTGCTGTTTTATTTTCCCGCACGCCATCTCGATAGAACTACTACTTTGACTACATCAAAAGCCTACGGCTATTTATTAAACGGCTTCAACGGTGAAATTACAATAATTGGAACTGTTGTGGAAAAAGAAAATCTCCGTTTTGGGAAAAAAGAATTACTAAAAGTACAATTCCGTGACTCATCCGGATTTTTTGAATGTGTTTGGTTCCAGGGAATAAAATATTTTCTAAATGTTTTTAATCAAGGAAATATTTTTGCAATTTCAGGCAAGCCGGTAATTTCTAAATATAATGCTCTTCAATTCACACACCCCGATTTCGACAGAATAAGCGAGGATGAGTCAAAAAATTTTTTGAACACCGGGAAAATCATTCCTTTTTACAGAATACCGAAAGAATTGAAAACGATCAATATTGGCGACTTTAGCCTTCGGAAGATTATAAGCTCAACTGTTGAAAATTATGCCGATTATATTGATGAAACTTTACCCGGATATATTTTAAAAGAAAATAATATTTGCGGACTGATTGATGCTGTGAAAAATTATCATTTCCCGGAGAGCAAGGAAAAACTTTCTTCGGCAATTCAGCGCTTTAAGTTTGAGGAGCTTTTTTATCTCGAACTGCTTGTCGCGTTAAGAAGACATAATTATAGAACAAAGCTTTCCGGGCATTCAATGAAGGTTCAGACAAATCTTATCAGTGACTTTCTGAAAATTATTCCGTTCAGTTTAACAAAAGCGCAATTAAGAGTTTTAAGTGAAATACGGGTTGACATGGAATCGTCTCTGCCGATGAATAGGCTGTTGCAAGGTGATGTCGGCAGCGGAAAAACTATTGTAGCTTTGATTGCGATGTTAATAGCTGTTGATAATGGCTTTCAGGCAGCCTTAATGGCTCCTACTGAAATTTTAGCTGATCAACACGCAAAAAATATTTCCAAGTTTTTAGAAATACTTTCTAAGTATCACGCAGGCAGAAAAATTAAATTAAGCTTGCTTCTCGGCGGGCAAAAAAAATCAGTTAAAGAAAAAAATCTTGGAGATATCGAATTACAACAATCGGATATAATTATCGGGACTCATGCATTGTTTGAAGAAAAAGTGAAATTTCAAAGACTCGGCTTAATAATTGTTGACGAGCAGCATCGCTTTGGTGTTGAACAAAGAGCGAAGCTTCAAAGCAAGGGGATTACCCCCGACATAATCGTTATGAGCGCAACACCTATACCGAGAACTCTATCGATGACCGTTTACGGTGATCTTGATGTTTCGGTAATTAATGAAATGCCGAAAAATAGAATTCCGGTGAAAACAATTTTACGGGGAGATATATCTTTGCCGGATATTTATAAATTTATCATTGACAGGCAGAAGGACAGTTATCAATCGTTTATCGTTTACCCGCTTGTGGAAGAATCGGAAAAGCTCGAGCTGAAAGCCGCCGAGACATATTATAACGACTTGAAAAATTCTTTTCTAAAAGAATTAAATGTCGGTTTGCTGCATGGTAGAATGTCGTGGCAGGAAAAGGAAGATATGATGTTCATGTTCCTCGCAAAGAAATTCGATGTGCTGATTGCTACCACGGTAATAGAAGTTGGAATCGATATTCCCGATGCAAATATAATTTTAATTAATGACGCGCACAGGTTTGGTCTGTCGCAGCTTCACCAGCTCCGGGGAAGAGTCGGTCGCGGCACAAAACAAGCTTACTGTATCCTTGTTACTAAAGATGAATACGCCGCAATAAATAATAAATATAAACTTGATCTCGACTATCTTTCCCCGGTTCAGCTAGATAAATATCGCGCCGCTGTTAGACTGCAAGCAATGGTTAGCCATAATGACGGCTTTAAAATAGCGGAAATAGATCTAAAATTAAGAGGACCAGGCAACATTTTCAGCACGCAGCAGAGCGGCTTTCCCGAACTTCGCCATGCGGATATAACTCAAGATACGGAGTTAATTGTCAGTGCTAAAGAAAAAGCATTTGCGTTGATTCATGAAGATCCAAAGTTTCTACAAGAAAAAAATTCAATGATGAAAAAAAATCTTTTCCGGCATTACTCTCATAATCTTAAGTATGCACAAATCGCTTGACATAGTTTTAAGAATTGTTTTTAAAATCACCGGCGCGAAAAAATATTTTCCAAATATCCTCTCAGCTATTTGATTAATAAAATTTTTTTATTATAAATTTGTCGTGCAAAAAAATTTTTTTTCTTTGACAACACTGTTAGGTAAAAAAAAGTTTTTCTTCAGCGAGAAAATTTTTATTAAGGCTTGAAAAAATTTTTACTCGTGAGCAAAAATTGTTGACTTAGAAATTTTATTAGTTATATTTGTTTAAAAAAAATACTGAAGGAGAAAAATATTTTATCCTCTTTGTTCAATGTTAGATTGAACGTTGCGTTAAGTTTTAATGTCAAACCCGAAAGTCAACCTTTCCCTGAAATCGTACCCCCAAATTTGAAAGATCAACCCACACAGCTTCAAAAGACTGCCGATACCTACGCCGAGTGGGACACGTGGGATACAATTAACGCATTAAAGGATGCTCTCGAATGTTATAATGATGTTACTTTAATAGAAGCAGATAATTTTGCCTTTGATAAATTTAAAGAAATAAATCCCGACATCGTTTTTAATGTAGCCGAAGGATTCAGCGGCACAAGCCGGGAGGCGCAAATCCCATCGATACTTGATATGCTCCAGATTCCTTACAGCGGATCCGATCCGTTAACTTTAACTACATGTCTTGATAAAGCACGGACGAAAGAAGTTTTATCTTATTATAATATACCAAATGCGAAATTTATAATCGCCTTCACGCCGGACGATGCAAAAAATTGTAAATTAAAATTTCCTCTCGTGGTTAAACCGATTTGTGAAGGCTCAAGCAAAGGAATTTTTTCATCTTCGTTTGTCAACAATCAAAAAGAACTTAACGATGAGGTTGAGCGTGTAATTGTTGAGTATAACCAGCCCGCTTTAATAGAACAGTTTCTTTCTGGAAGAGAATTTACCGTGGCAATAATCGGAAACGGAAATGAAGCCGAAGTTCTTCCAATTGTAGAAATTAATTATAAAGATTTTCCCGAAGATTTTATTCCGCTTTATTCTTACGAGGCAAAATGGATTCTCGATACGAAGGAAAACCCGCTTGAAGTTTTTTCTTGCCCCGCAAAAGTAGAATCTTCTCTTGAATCTAAAATCAAGCAGATCGTTTTAAAAACATTTAATGTACTTCGTTGTAAAGATTGGGGAAGAATTGATGTTAGGTTAGATGATGACGGCATACCGAATATTATTGAAGTGAACCCGCTTCCCGGAATTCTCCCGGACCCGAAAGATAATTCATGTTTCCCCAAAGCAGCACGCACAAGCGGTCTAAGCTATAATGAAATGATTAATAAAGTTCTTTTTGTCGCAGCCAAGAGACATAACTTGTTATGAAAACCGACGCGAAGATATTGATTTGCTATAACTCTCCTGTTGCTGTTTTTTCTATATACAACGGTAAACCGGGCAATGATAATTTGCCTTCAAATGATCTTTCTGAAAGCGGTTTTGCTAAAGAGATTTCTAAAATTAAAAAAAGTCTTTTACAATACTACACCGAAGTAAAAACACTTGCGGTAGATAAAAATATAGAATACACGGTAAAAGAACTTAATAATTACAATCCTGATGTTATTTTTAACTTTGTAGAATCGGTTGAAGGGGTAGCCGCGTATGAATATTGCATGGCGGGCTTATACCAGCTTTTAGACTATAATTTTACCGGCAATATTCCTGCGACGCTCGGCAACTGCTTAAATAAAAGCAGAACGAAAAATATATTAAGATCCTTCGGTGTAAACACGCCACAATCGGAAATTATAAAAGCTTCGCAAAAATTTCTTGAGTCTGATTTTAATTTAAGATTTCCTGTTATATTAAAATTACTTAAGGAAGATGCCAGCATCGGCATATCTGAATATTCTGTAGTGCAGGACGTTTCTTCCCTAAAAAAACATTTGAAGTTCTTACAAAAAACATATAAGCAAGACATCATAATCGAAGAGTATATTGATGGGCGTGAGCTTAATGTTGCGATTCTTGGTAAAACAATTCTACCGATTTCAGAAATAAATTTTGATGGTCTCCCGGAGAGTTTGCCGAAAATAGTTACTTACGATGGTAAATGGATCGAGAACAGCTTATACTACATGCACACTAAGCCTGTATGTCCGGCAAAGCTAAATAAAAAATTAATAAATAAAATAGAAAGCACAGCTTTACTTGCGTTTGAAGCAATGGACTGCCGGGATTATGCGCGTGTGGATATCCGTCTCGATCACAATGAAGAGCCATTTGTAATTGAAGTAAATCCGAATCCCGATATTTCTACAGACTCAGGATTTGCTCGTGCGGCACAGGCAGCAGGCATTTCTTATGACATGCTGATTGAGCGCATAGCGAGCCTTGCTATATCAAGAGAAAAAAATGATTCGCAAAATAAAGCAAGCTGATGCTGTTGAAATAGAAAAATTGTTGAAAAAAATTTCCAATTTCACAAACACCGAAGCCGAGGTGGCGATGGAACTGGTTAATATAGCGGCTAATAACCCGCTGCAAAATGATTATCATATTTTCGTTTATGAACACGAAAATAAAATAGTAGGTTATCACTGTACCGGCAGAAGACCTTTAACCGACGGAGTATTTGATTTGTACTGGATAGTAGCAGATCCGGAATCTTCGATTAAAGGCATAGGAAAAAAGCTTCTTGAGCATGCTGAAAATTTTGTGAAAGAAAATGAAGGAAGATGGTTTCTTGCCGAAACTTCTTCCAAAGCTGGTTATGAAAAAACGAGAAGCTTTTATTTAAGAAACAATTTTTCAATAATCGCCCAGATAAATGATTTTTATTCAGTGGGCGACGGTATGATTATTTTCGGAAAATATTTTTATTAAAAACAACCTGAGGCTTAGTCATGGAACTGTGGCAGCAAATGATCAGAGACAGTGTTCACACTGTTGATGAGCTTGTAGAAAAATTTAATATAGACCGCAAAGTAGCGGAAGACTTAGACGAATTTTTCCAAGCGCGAATTAATCCATATTACTTGAGTTTGATTAGATACCCGGGCGATCCCATTTGGCGCCAATGTGTTCCGGATAAGGTTGAACTTGAGGATATCGATTCCGAAGAAGATCCATTAATGGAAGATGCGATGAGCCCCGTTCCTAATATTACCCACCGCTATCCGGACCGCGCTTTGTTCCTTGTTACAAGCCAGTGCGGTTTGTATTGCCGTTTCTGTACGCGTAAACGTAAAGTTGGTGATTATGAAAAGATCTCGATGAAAGGATTGGAAAGCGCTTTTCGGTATCTTGAACAACATACCGAAATCAGAGACGTAATTATGTCCGGCGGCGATCCGCTGATGCTAACCGACGCAATGCTGGAAAAAATATTGGAACGCCTGCGCTCTATTCCGCACATTGAAATTATTCGTCTTGGATCAAAAATGCCGTGTGTACTTCCGCAGAGAATTACGCCGCAGCTTTGCAATATGCTGAAAAAATATCATCCTATTTATCTCAACACACATTTTAATCACCCGTGGGAAATTACGCCGGAAAGCTCAAAGGCTTGTACAATGCTTGCCGACGCCGGCATTCCGGTCGGCAATCAAATGGTTCTTATGAAAGATGTGAATGACGATCCGGCAATTGTTAAAGAATTAATGCAGAAGCTTCTTAGGATTCGCGTTCGTCCATATTATATGTATATGGCTGATGAAACCAAGGGCGCTAATCATTTTAGAACTTCGATTGAAACCGGATTGAACATAATTGAAAACTTACGCGGACACACAAGCGGGCTTGCAATCCCGCACTTCGTAATCGATGCGCCGGGCGGCGGCGGAAAGATTCCGCTTCTTCCAAATTATGTTGTTCATTTTGATGAAGAAAAAATTATTCTCCGTAATTATCAAAAGAAAATTTATTCATATAAGAATTATCACGATAAAAATAATCCCGTAAAGAAAAACGGAACAAACGGGAAAAACGGTAAGAACGGAAGAAGCAAACCGAAAGAAATTAAGATCACAAAAATTGAGCTTCCGGTTTTGGAAGTAGTGGAAAATTAAATACTGAAGATAGGAGCGGTTTCAAGCCGCTCCTTCTTTGAATAAGAATTCGCAAATACCCATCTCATTTTTCCTTCATTTTAATTACGAGCCATAAGTTAGCTTACAGCTAAAGACAAAAGGTTTTCTTAAATTGACGGCATAAATTAATTTTAATTGAATAAGATGAATATAGTTGTAGATGAAAACATTTCATTTGGCTTAGAAGCGTTTTCGCAATTTGGAAATGTGAAGCTTTTACACGGGCGTAAGATTACAAATGAAGAATTAAAAAACGCAGACGCATTAATAGTCAGGTCTATCACCAAAGTAAATAAAGATTTGCTTGAAAATACTCATGTTAAATTTGTTGGGACCGCAACTATCGGGACTGATCACGTTGATATAGAATATTTAAATTCGCGTAATATTTATTTTAAAGATGCTGCCAGCTGCAATGCAGATGCTGTTGCCGAATATGTTTTTACATCGCTTTCTAACTTTGCAGCGGATAATTTATTTCCAATTGAAAAAAAATCGATTGGCGTAGTTGGGGTCGGCAACATTGGCAGCAGAGTTGTAAGGCTTGCAGAAGGGCTTGGGATGAAGGTGCTGAAAAACGATCCGCCGTTACAGAGAAAATCCAAAAGCACAGAGTTTGTTTCGCTTGAAGAAACTCTTAAGGCTGATATAATTACGTTTCATGTTCCTTTAAATCTCGATGGTGTTGATAAAACTTTTCATCTAATGGGCGAAGAAAAATTATCTACACTTCAAAATAAGAAGATTATAATAAACGCCTCGCGCGGGCAAGTAACGGATAATTCCGAACTGCTAAATTTTATAAAGAGAAAAAATTTGTTAGTGAATTTAGATGTTTGGGAAAACGAGCCGGATATAAATATTGATTTACTTAACCAAGTTTATTTAGCTTCTCCGCATATTGCCGGTTATTCGCTAGAAGGAAAAGTAAACGGAACAATAATTATCTATAATGCGCTTTGTAATTTCTTGAAAGTTAAACCGTTGTGGTTACCTGTTCTGCCGGTTGTTTTGAATAATGAAATAAAAATAAGCTATGACGGAAATTTAACCGCGGCTTTAAATAAAGTATTTAATGCTGTGTATAATATTAGAAAAGATGACGAAAGAATTCGAAGTATAAAAAATTTGACGGAAAGCGATCGCGCGGCTTATTTTGACAGGCTAAGAAAGGAATATCCGCTGAGGAGAGAGTTTAATAATTATAAAGTTGTTGTTTCAAATGCCGATGAAAACATTTTGAATGTATTAAAAAACTTTCGCTTTCAAGTTGTAGAAAATTAAGTCATTTAGATTTTTATTTTAATTTAAACACAACAGGGATTTGCGTTTCCACTTTTACCGGTTTTCCCTTAACCATGCCTGGCTTAAACAAAGCATAATAGATCGCTATTCTTGCGGCTTCATCGCAGCCGTGCCCGATGCCCTTCAACACTTTTACATAATTGACTTCGCCATATTCGTCAATGTCGGCTAATATTAAAACGGCACCTTCGATTTTATTTTTAACTGCGTCATGCGGATAAACTAATTTATTTTCAATTGCGTCCATACCGCCAACCGGCTCCGGCATTATTTCAGCGCTTGTAAGATAAGCAGAGTTATCAAATTCACTCTTAGCTTTTTGTATGTCAGACGAATCTTTAAGTACAACTTTGTTTTTGGAAAGACTGTCTGCAACCGTATTTGCAATTACCTGTGCCGAAGCGTCAACTTCCATATGTTGTAAGATCCCGGCTTCGTAATTATTATCTTTTAAATAATTTCCATCATCACTATAAATAGACGCAGCGCCTTCTCGTCTTCCATTTTCAATTGTATATAGCTCTTTAAGTTTACCATTTTCATAATATTCTTTAACGACTCCATCGACAGCTCCATTAACGTAGTTTAATTCTTCTTTTAGATTTCCATTTTGATAATAAAATTTCGCCGCTCCTTCTCTTACATTGTTTGAGTAATTTATTTCTGATTTTACTTTGCCGTTATCGTAATAGGTTTTTATTACTCCTTGTTGAGCATAAAGGTTTGTAATTGCAAGAAAGCAGATAAAGAAAAAAAATTTATTTGTAGTCATTGAAAAAACTTTAGAAAATTATTCGCGAATTATAAACGGCATTAATAAAACCGCTGCAAAAATAATAATAGCACATCCAAAGAAGAAATAACCAACTTGAGTATCAGACTCTAAAATATTTAATTGGCTTAAAATATAATTCCAATCATGGTGGACTGAACTTCCTCCAAGTAGCGGAAGTTGCTGCGCTCTGGCATCGGCGGCATACACGCTGATATTAATCAAATTTTGCCCCAACCATAATAAAGAAATTTGAACTCCGGTTTTGTAATAATTTCTAAAAAAATACCAGGCAATAAAAGAAGGAAGTAAAATTTGCACCAAAGTTCCTCCGCACATATAAATAAAATGTCCGAAAGGAGTAAAAAGAAAGTGACCGGCTTCATGAATAACGAGATCGGCATTATCAATCCAGCTATACTCTCCGCGCGTGAAAACAAGATAGACACAAACCGGCAGCAGAATAATTGAGAGCGACCATCTTCTTATGAAATTCATGCGGGACACCTCTAATTTTTAGAAAATAGATTCTTAGCTCAAGCCGAATAAAAATCAATAACAAATCTAATTCACATTTATCCTTTTTCAAAAAAACAGTTCTGCCTGAAGATAGTATGAAGATGGATAATACCAGTATTCGGAGAATCTGCCTCCGTATGAAATTAATGATCCCGCGGTTAGAGAAGAATTATCAGACAAAGAATAAACTCCGTTAACATTTAAATATCCGCTGCCGTCATTAAGGTTGGAATTGTTTGAAACTGTTGAGGTGAACAAAGCAGTAACTTGATAGCTTGCAGTTACCACAACATAATTGCGGCTAAGGTTGATTATACTGTCATCTAATAATCCTAGCAAATTATAATTAGTTTTATTCACAGCACCTTCTCCGTTAAACTGATATTCGATAAGACCATAGAGCTTTGTGGTGAACTGATTATCTAATCCAAAGACGAATTTAAAGAAATTGTTGTTAAGATTATTCTTATCCATCGATACAATTCCTTCCCCGCGAATACCGGCGTTAAAAAAATTACCGGCAAAATCCCCGCCGGCAATAATTCTTTTTTTGAATAAATACAGCAAAGAGGGAATTGCGAAGCTGATCAAAACGCAATGATTTTTAGCCGTAATATTTATCTCGTTTGAATGGAGAATTTCTGCATTCATCAGAGCAGCAATAATCGTTTTCTTTTTTACACCTGTGGCATGCTACTAAAATTTTATCGCACTTTAAGTTGTGGCAGTTAATGTAATACGAAGTAGGTTCACCGCAGAAATAGCAATTGGAAACGTACTTTAATTTCGGGTCGGAATTAGGATTAACAACTCTTCGTTCATCAAAAACAAAAATTCCCCCTTCCCAGTATGTATCGGGAAATTTTTTTGCGTAGGTAACAATTCCTCCGTCAAGCTGATAGACATCCTTAAAACCCCTTTCGACCAAATACGCTGATGCCTTTTCGCACCTGATGCCTCCGGTACAGTATGTAACTATTGTTTTGTCTTTATGTTCTTTAATTGATTCTGCGACCTGCGTCCACTCTCTAAAATTTTTCATCTGGGGAGTAACGGCATTCTTAAATTTTCCTATTTTGCTTTCGTACCAATTCCTGGCATCTATAATGATAAATTCCTTTTCGTCATTATAAAATTTTAAAAGTCCTTCGGGAGATAATCTTTTGCCGCCGTTCTCCGGCGAAGTTTCTTTCAAATCAGAGTGCACTATTTCGTTCTTAACACGAACACGAATCTTATTAAAAGCATGTTCATCTTCATCATCTTCCTTAAAGACAATATCATTGAATTCTGGGTAACTCCGCAGTAACGATTTATACTTTTCAATATTCTCTATTCTGCCGGAGACAGTTCCGTTAATACCTTCATTTGCGATGAAAACTCTTCCTTTAATTTCATTTTTGTTGCACCAGGAAATATGTTCGTTCATAAATTTTTCCGGTTCATCAAAATGGACATACTTATAGAATAATAAAACTTTAAATTTTTTCATTTGTTTTTTGTAACGATTTAAAAACGGTGGCAAATCTAATAAATCTATCGCTTTATATAAACATAATTTTATTTATCTGTTTGTTCCGGAAAAACATCTTTCTTTTATTTGATATAAAACATTTCATTAATTATAATTTAAATCGAAGTTAATTTTAATTATAGTTAACGTACTTAATTTATCATTAGCGAAAGGAATTTTATGCCAAGTACGCCGCATTCAGAAAAACATTTTACTGCATCGGAGGCTGTCCGGGACGTTGTAATAGGCATGTCTGATGGATTAACTGTGCCGTTTGCATTGGCTGCCGGGCTTACCGGCGTCGTAGCCGCTACCAACGTAGTGGTAACTGCCGGCTTCGCGGAAATCGCAGCCGGATCGATTGCGATGGGTCTTGGCGGTTATCTCGCAGCAAAAACGGATTTGCAGCACTATAATTCTGAAAAGCAAAGAGAAATTGAAGAAACAATTAAGCTGCCCCATGTTGAAATAGAAGAAGTTGAAGAAATATTCCAGGGTTACGGCTTAAGCGATGAACAAATTAAACCAATCTCATCAGCGCTTTCTAAAAACCAGGAAAAATGGGTAGACTTTATGATGCGTTTTGAACTTGGTCTTGAAGCACCGGATCCAAAGCGCGCACTAAAGAGCGCTTCAACAATAGCATTTTCTTACATTGTCGGAGGATTGATTCCTCTTGCCCCGTATATATTTTTAAAAAATATAATGATTTCACTTTATGTTTCTGTGGCGGTTACTTTAGCGGCATTGTTCGTATTTGGATTTGTAAAAGGAAAGTTTACAGGGATAAGTCCCTGGCGCGGGGGACTTCAAACAATAACTATAGGTGGGCTTGCAGCTGCAGCCGCTTTTCTTATTGCAAGATTAATTTCTTAGCAATTTATTATTAAGCGGCAATAAAAAATAAAATTATTTTTCAACGAGAGTAAATAAAAAAACCTCAAAGATTTTTTTGAATCATTGAGGTTTTATGTTTTATCGAGGTAGTGATGAAAAATTATTTTATCATAATCATTTTCTTTACTTCTGAATAAATTCTTCCGCCGGAATTTGAGGCGGCTTCAATTCTGTAGATATAAACACCTGAAGCGAACCTGGACGCATTCCAAACGGCTGTATGCGTACCAGCAGACTCAACATTATTAACAAGCTGAATAATTCTTTGTCCGAGGATATTGTAAATGTCTAACTTCACTTTGCTGTCTACAGGCAAATCGTACCTAATTACAGTTGATGGATTGAATGGATTCGGGTAATTCTGGAACAATGTAAACGCCGAAGGAATATTAGCCTGCTTATCATTTACCTGTGTTAATTGAGTGTTAGATAGAACTAAAATCTGCGCACTCGATGCGGGTATTGTAACCTGGTAATTTCTTAATGCAGTTCCTGAGACCGGATATGATGCAAGGTTCAGTTCATCATTTAGAAAATAAGTTGATGTGGAATCAAACGACAGCTTGTTCAGAGGAGCAGTAATATTCACAGTCTGAGATGAAGGGCTAAAATTAATATTTACAATTACGTCATTGGTGCCGCTGGTTCTTAAATAGGAATATACCTGTGTCGGTTTCGTATTTGTCAAACGTAAATAATCGCCCCTGGTTAAAGCGGGATTATCTTTCCTAATATTTATCAGTCTTGTATAAAACGGGCGTAAATTATCAGGATCGCCCCAGCTAATATTTCCGCGGTAAGTAAGCTCACCAACTTCCTGTCCGGCATATAATTCCGGCACGCCTGGACTTGTTAACAAAAGGTCAGCGGCGGCTTTTGTATCTGCGGCGCCGAATTGGTTGATGAACCTTTGTTCGTCTTGATTTTCAAGATATCTGAACTGAGTAACATTCGGCGTAAAATTATTGTTGTTCAAATAGTAGTCTGTTGTTGAATCAAGCTGATTAATACTTCCCGTCCCGTTAAACAAACCTTTCATTTGTGCAAACCAGTTCCAGTCGTAACCGGCATCAAACTTTGCGTTGAAATATTGCGGCTTTGAAGCATCAGCCTCACCCAATAAAAATATGTCTGGTTTAATTGCTTTAAGCTGTGAACGGAAAGACTGCCAGTATGCAGGGCCTGAAGGGCGAAGATCATTTACACCCCACGCAACGTCGCATCTAAATCCATCGATATTAAAATTCTCAAGCCAATATTTTGCCATGTTCAGTAAGTACTGTCTTGTTGAAACAGCTTCATAATTAATTGAAGGCAGATCAACCCAAGTTGCGTAATACTCATAATTATTATTCTGATCCCATTCGTAGAAAGGATAGTAAGGAGAATTCTGTTTGTATTTATTTGCGTCAAGCATAAACGGATGAAGATCGGAAGTATGATTAACAACGTAATCCATCATTACTCTAATGCCATATTGATGAGCAGTTTGTATAAGATTTTTGAAATCAGTTTTAGTTCCGTATTGAGGAAGAATTCCGTAGTAATCAGTAATTGCATAACCGGGATTATCGGGTCCTAAATTTCCTGTCGTAGGATGAATCGGTAAAAGCCAGAGGCAATTAATTCCTAACTGCTGAAGCTGCGGTAACTCGGAGGTTAATGCGTTTATGGTTCCTGATCCGCTGAAGGTTCTTAAGAATACACAGTAAATAACCGCACTATCAATCCATGCAGGACGCCATATACTCATGTTTGGTATGTAAGCTGAGTCTCCAACAATAAATACACTTCGTGCCCAGCCGGTATCATTAGCGGCATTAACGGCTTTAAGTGTAAAATAATATTCTCCTTTTGCCGATGGAGCAGTAAATGAAATTGAAGAACTTGCCGGATTAGAAATTGTTATTTGTGCCGGATTAGTTGCATCCTGGCTCCAGTGATAGCTAAGTGTTGTTCCGTCAGGATCAACAGTGCTGTCGCCATTCATTGTAACAGTATTTTGATTTACCGAAGAATAAATTTTTACAATCGGTATATGATTTACAATGTAGTTATATACTAATGTCTTGCTTGTAGTAAATCCACCGCCAAAAGCTGTTGAAGCAGTTATAAGATTATTTCCTTCTTTTAAATTTATAAGAATATGAAATTCTTGGGCAGAATTAGTAGTTGAGGTATAAGTTGTATCATTAACTTTTAGGTAAACAGTATCGCCGGCAGGTTTTCCGACAAAGCCTGAAACAGTAACAGTATCGTAATAAAGTGGTCCACCGTCAGCATAAATTTTAACTGTTGGTACCTGACCTAGCAGCGAATCAATATCAGCAGGCATAATGCCCATGTAGCCTCTTTGGTTGCTGCCAATAACGGCTTCTGTTGGTCCGCCTATTTGAGTGCTTGAACTATAATTTGCAAGAAGTCTTTGTTGAATTTGGGTTTTAGAAAAAAATGCTACGTCATACACCAAAGGATTATTGGGATAGCCGGCGCCAGCTTCGTCAGGACCAGGGTTTATTGAGCCGCTTTGATTTTTCAAATATGAATAGACTCCGAAATACCAATCATTTTGATAAGTACCCATGACGCTTTGAAGAACAGAAAGCGGCAGTGTAAATTTAAATTCGCCGTTAACTGCAGCGGCAGAATCCAATTTAATTTTTAAAGAAGATTGAAGTGGGATTCTTAAAGTGTATAGATCATTTTCAGAAGCAGTATCAAGGTAGATAGATGTTGGTGAAGCCAAAACAGCAAGCACGCCTTTGCCGTTCCATTCAGGGATTTTTAAATTAATATTTTGCGGAGCTTCTACATAAGTGTTATCAAGTGTATTTACAATACTGAAGCCAACTCTTGTGTAGTTGGAAATTTTTCCCATCTTAATAAAAAAATTTAGAGAATCTTTCCCGGGTGTGTCTGAGATTGTAATTTCTTTTATGTCGGCGGAGGCAGAGTCTACACCCGCAGGATATGTATATGTACCTGGACCATTATCATCGTTATCGCCATCTACATAATGGTAACCTGACTTCTGTGGATAAACTCCAAAAACAAAAGTCAATGGAGGTGCTGCCTTACCTGAGAAATCCTTTCCAAAGAATGTAACTACATGCCTGCCTATAGCGGGGTTGGTAACTGTTAAGCCGACATCAATATCGCTTCCCGAATAGCTTGCATTTGCAGACGCGGGGGAACCGTCAACTATTGCTTTGATAGACGAAAAATCTAAAAATCCTTTTAAGTCACTCTGGCTTAAGACTGCAGAAATATTAACAGAAGTAACTGGAGAATTATAAATAATTCCTGACTTAGGATTGAGATTATGGAATCTAGGGAATGAATCTACCACCGCAGTAGCTATGGTTTCGTGATTTACCGATAAGGTAGGATTATCAGGATCATTTGTATAAAGTCCGCCATTAATTACGTAAACATATTCGAATTGTTGATCTAGATTTAAATTTGTAGTAAAAGTGTAAACACCCGTGCTGTCAGCGTCAATCAGAGGATCGGCACCGAAAGAATTAAATGAAGATTTTACGGAAACACTTGTAATATTTCCAAGAAATTTAAAATTAGGACTCTTCGAGTCGAATTGGAAAGTATATGGAGCGGAAAGCAATCCACCGCCGCTGATTTTAAATGTCGTAGTTAACGATACTGTATCTCCGCCAGTTGTCTGGACAAACAAATAAGCGGTATGGCTTGCCGCAGAAAGATTTGAAGTGGGCTGATAAGTTAAAACTCTTGTTGTAGTATCAAAATATTGCTGAGGATTCGCAACCGTGTTTCCATCAATACTAAAACTCATTTTTGATAAATCAAGTTGGTCTTTATTAGCCCATGAAACATTAGCTCTGATAGTTGGTTTGTAACCCGATACCGTAGTTCCAGTCATCGGAAGAAAATAATAAATCATCGGACTCTTAACGTTGATTACAGAGTTATTAAAGTTGGAGCTTATTTTAGGATTAAGCGGATCTGAATAATAATTTAAAACGCCGCTTTGACCCACAGTATCAGTATATGTAACAAACTTATATTCATAACCCAATGGAAGCACCTGGATTGTTGTAGTCCAAAAACCAGGTGTAACTTGCTGCATTTTAAAAACTCCGTTAGTCCAGCTATTAAATGCCCCGTTCAAACCGACGCCCGAATCTCCGGGTGCCAACGTGTGAGTGAACATAAAGAAAACAGGAATGGCATTTGGATCGCCGGGCGCATATTGAGCGAATAAATTTGATGAACATGCAATTAACAAAGCAAATAAAAATAACGATGTTCTCAATCCTCTCATTACAAAAGTTAATCGGTAGAGTTTTTTCATTGTGCATATTCTCCTTAGAAATTTCTCGGTTAGATATTGGAAAAATAGTATTGTAGAAATTGAATCTTTGACTTTTATTGTGAATCAACGAACGTTTTGTATAGTTAACCTATCAATTTGTTTAGCGCAGTTCCACTACCTAAATATAGGTTTTTTAATTTGCATTGCAATTATAAAGCTTAAATTACTACCTATTTGGGTAGGATTAGAAATGGATTTTGATGTTTAACACAACGCATATTTATAGTCTGATTTAAATATTTTCTTCTTTTAAATTAGTTACTTTTGTATTGCTATTTCAAAAAGTATATTAATGTCAGTAAATCCATCTTATATAGAATTATTTAATTCCGGCGAATTATCCAAAAGAGTATTAATAGCAGAAGAAATTCTGAAATCATGCACAAGCTGCCCAAGAAATTGTTTAACCGACCGTACAAAAAACGAATTTGGAAAATGTCTCAGCGGTTATCTTCCAATCGTTTCCGCATTCACGCCGCATTTTGGAGAAGAACCTGTTTTAAGTGGAACTAACGGTGCCGGAAATATTTTCTTCGGAAATTGCAATCTGAAATGTGTGTACTGCCAGAATTCAGATATCAGCCAGAATTGGAAAACAGAAATTAATAATCAGGTAAGCTTTGAACGGCTTGCTGATATTATGATAGAGCTTCAAGAAAAAAATTGCCATAATATTGGGCTTGTTTCACCGACTCATTTTTCTGCTCAAATTCTTAAATCAATTGAAATTGCAATTAGCAAAGGACTTCATCTCCCGATCATTTATAATACAAACGGATATGATTCGGTCGATATGCTAAAATTATATGACGGGGTTGTAGATATTTATCTTCCCGATTGTAAATATGGGAATGATGAGTATGCAAAAAAATATTCTAAGGTCGATGATTATTTTGTAAAGACTAAACTAGCATTAAAAGAAATGTACCGGCAATTAGGAGATGAATTAATATTTGACGGAAATATTTTAATTAGAGGAATGATAATTCGCCATCTTGTTTTGCCGAACGATCTTTCTGAAACCGAAGAAGTATTAAAATTTATCTCAAAAGAATTAAGCAACAAAGTTCATCTTTCTATTATGTCGCAATATTATCCGACATTTCATGCTAATAGAGATATATTAATAAATAGAACAATCAGGGAATCGGAGTACAATAGAGTGCTGAGATTGCTTGATAAATATGGGTTTGAAAATGTCTTTACACAGGAAGTGGAAAGCTTTGAAACCTACCGCCCCGATTTTGTGGGCAACAGGGAGAAACCATTTTCATTTTAGTCTATCAAATGAAATTCAATTAAAAAGGAATTTGCGTGAACAAACAAATCGATCTTGATAAAAAAATCAGAAATAAATTACTGGGGCTTCTCTTTGTCGGCGTTTTAATGGCTGCTCTCGATATTGCAATCGTTGGACCAGCTCTACCATCAATACAAAAGCAATTTCATATTGATGAAAGATCAGCGGCATGGATTTTCTCGATTTATGTTTTATTTAATTTGGTCGGCACCCCGCTTATGGCAAAGCTTGCCGATACGATTGGCAGAAGATCAATTTATATTACCGATATAACGCTGTTTGCCGCCGGCTCATTGATAGTAGCGTTATCGCCCAACTTTTTTATTTTGCTTCTAGGAAGAGCTGTGCAAGGTTTTGGTTCGGGCGGGATATTCCCGGTTGCAAGCGCAGTTATCGGAGATACATTTCCTGAAGATAAAAGAGGAAGCGCACTTGGATTAATCGGAGCAGTGTTTGGGATAGCGTTTATTGTCGGTCCGATCATAGCAGGAATAATCCTAATGTTTAGCTGGCACTGGCTTTTTTTAATTAATCTTCCCATTGCCGCCTTTGTTATTGCTGGCAGCATAAAGATGTTGACTAATGAAAACAAAACACATCGGAGTAAATTCGATTTTAAAGGAATGATTCTACTCGGAGTTATACTTGCTGCTTTTACTTTTGGCTTTAATCAAATAAACTCAAGCGAAATATTTAACAGTTTGATTTCCTTAAACGTTCTCCCGTTTATACTGGTGCCATTAATACTGCTGCCATTTTTTAAAATTACCGAGCAAAAAATTGAAAATCCCCTACTGAGAATAAAATTATTTTCTTCAAGGCAGGTAATTCTAGTTTCTCTTCTTGCGGCTGGTGCGGGAATAGTAGAAGCTGCGATTGTGTTTGTCCCGCCGCTTCTTGTTGCAACGTTTAAAGTGGCAAGCTCAACAGCAAGCTTTATGCTTTTCCCCGTAGTATTAACAATGGCTGCTGGTTCCCCCACTGCAGGCAGAATGCTGGATAAAATGGGTTCGAGAATTGTAATAATAATAGGAACAATTTTACTTACGACAGGAATGTTTGGGCTTGCGCTAACAAACGGCAGTTTATTTTTGTTTTATTCTGCAGCGTCGATAAGCGGAA